>Ga0208222_1000082_pt1 | contig 23377 bp, 19 predicted proteins | sample LakMenEpi13Sep09_FD_150694 | JGI IMG/M metagenome (GOLD analysis project Ga0208222, IMG submission 150694) | Freshwater microbial communities from Lake Mendota, WI - 13SEP2009 deep hole epilimnion (SPAdes) | ecosystem: Environmental > Aquatic > Freshwater > Lentic | place: Lake Mendota, Madison...
CGACCAAGTTGGGCACAAGACTGTTCCACACCGAAAGTTTTTCCATTACCAGAAAGACCAGTGATGAAAGCAGGATAGAATAGACCAGACTGAATAACTTTTTTAATATCCGAAAAATTACCAAAGCTGACGAAGGTAGCATCTTTCTTGGGAATAAGATTTTGCACGACAGAATTCATAGTTGCCACACCAGGAACCGTATCAGTTCCCTCTACAGCAGGGGAGTTGTAAGTTTCTTCAAGTTCTTGCACGGTTGCCTCCAGATTCCATTTACCACGACCTACCTTATATTGATTTAGATATTTGGAAAGGGTCGCATACGAAGTGCCTAGTTCTGTTGCAACTTCTTTTACTGCATCAGCACCAAACTCGGTGCCAAACTTTTCTTTCAAGATGGAGATTGCTTGGTCGGACATAATGTTAGATTTGCGAGGCATCGGTTTGGTTGATTACTCCGTAATCATAGCACGAAAAAAGGTGCCTCAGGGGCACCTTTGGACGGTTTGGGAAGTGGTCCTCACCCTAGAATTGAATCTCTCCACTCTTCACTCATATTTACCATAATTACTTCTGCTGATTCTGGTGTATCAGCATATCCTTCGCCTAAAAGGTGCGAGAGGATGATGTCGTAGAGGTCTACTTGTTCTTTGCGTGTTTTTCTAACAATTGGATTACGTGGAGAAGATCCTCTAGGATTTGGTCCTCCCCATTTGCTAGAAGTTCTTCTTCTTGCATCTGTTTGGTCTATTGGAGTTGGAAAAATATTAGCATTTCCATCTCTAAGACTTTTAAAAGCATTTCCTACTGCCCTTCTTGCCTGACCTTTAGTAGCATTACCTTGACTTTTGCCACTAGCTCTAGCGGATTTATTCATACCATATTCATTATCAGTTCTTTCTGGATTTAATATTCTATCTTTTTTGAATTCATGGGGAGGAGTTTCGTGTTCTAACGGTTTCTTTTTACCAAAAATTGTTTTCTTTTGTTTTGGTGCTTTAGACGTTTCGGTATCATCTACTTCCTTCATTGATCCATATCTAGACATATTTTTATCACTTATTTTATATTGAGGAGTATTTGGGTCTTCTACACCTGTTCTTTGTCTCTTAGCTCTATTTTTTTCTGCTGGGGTATGCCCACTTTGCAAAGGTCTATCTGGGTCATTCCAAGGAACTTTTCCTTCCCCCATAACAACTTCCATATATGCTTCTTGAAGATTGCGAAGTGTTTGTACGTCCATTCTTACAATTACTTTTTAGTTATTTATAAAAGGAGAGTAATAAATACTCCCCCAGGTGGTCAGGCAACCATAGAAATAAAGTTACTAAGAAGTTTCTTGTTAGTCTTTTTCTTACCAAGAACTTTACTAAAAGCAGTTTTGATTTGTGCTTTGGTAGCATTCTCAGGAACAGAAAACTCCTCATCTTGTGCGAGAGAGTTAGCAGCAATCACATTGAATTGGTCAAATCCAGTGTCTTGGAATTGAACACAACCTTGCTTGCGAAACTCTCCCTTGACTTTTTCGTAGTTCTCTACACCAGTTCCATACCAACGATGACACATTGAGAAATCACGACTAGGAGTGATACGAAAGTTAATCACATTCACAGTCGGGAACCTATCTTTCACCGTTTGCAGGAGAACTTTGGCATAACGAGGGAAGTTATCATAATCCAGAGAAGAATAGACACGACCAGTCTTCCTATCACGAATAGCAGTGCGATGATGCTTTGTGTTTCCAACGTAATCAGGAGAATCTGGATAACGACCCTTACGTGCAACCGTCACGGAATTCTGGTATCCCTCACCATCAGTCAGGAAGATAACATTCACCTTCTGTAGTTTATTCTTTGCCTGAAAATCGGGGATCAGAGAGTGAAGTGAGATCAGACTTTCCCCAATAGGAGAACCCGAAAGGTCCAGGTGAGGAGGAACAGCACCACTGCGTTTCTGATATGACCAGCAAGCACACCAGATATTCTTAAGTTGTTCTTCAAGAACACGATTGTTAGTTTTGCTGGTGAAGAAGTTCATCAGACGGAATGATTGCTCAGGAGCAATCACATCAGGAACTTTATCATAAACAGGAGGATGATTCGGTTGCAGTTCCATATATGCGTGTGCATCCAGAGTGAAGGCATACACTTCGAAGGGAATATTCACCTTACGGCAGAACCAAATCAGGTTCAACAGTTGCTTGTAAGCATCCAGAATAAACTCACTCATTGAACCAGACCAGTCAAGAATGAAGATGAGACCGTGATTCTTACCATCAGGGACCACAGAAACCTTCTTAAACAGGTCTTCGTTGAACTTATAAGTATGAAGTTTAGCAGTATCTAGAATACCAGTGCGAGCAGTGCTAGAACGAGCATATTGATCTGCAGACTTCTTGCACTCAAACTCTTTTACCAGATAAGAAACTTCCTTCTCTGCAGACTTCTTGTAGGTATTATATTCCTGACAAGCAACCTTGAAGGTTTCTGCATAATAAGTTCCACTATTCTCGTAGAAATACTTTGCCTTACTATGAATGAATTCATTGGGAATTACCATTGTCTCAAGATTCATCTTGGGAAGTTCCACATAGTTAGTCTCTTGGGCATACTTATCCACAAGGTCTTGAGACTTTTCATCAAAGGAACGAGAAGTCTTGGAAGTCATCTCATCACGATTAGTTTTCTCGTGCTTATTGCTTGCTTCCTGACCGAAACCACCACCATTCGGTGCTTCCATAGACTTATTCATATCATCACCGAAGGATTCACCTTCAGTTTGTGATTGACCCTGTGAATCTTGCTGAAGATTACTTTGGTTCTGTCCGTTTTGGTTCTCTCCATTTTCGGAAGAAGAACTCTGCGGACCTTCTACTTCTTCACCACCAGGACCAGACATTTCTTCCCCACCACCTTGAGTAGGCATATTGGATACCTTTTTACGTTTGTACTGAACAAACTCGGTGATTTCACGAGCAAGTTGCAGCACTTCATCAAACGTTTCGGTCAGAGTAGCACGAGTCAGAAACTCATTCTCCTCATCATTGAAGGCAATGTTATGAAATGCGCCAATCTTATAATACAGATTGATTCTGTCAATGAAAGTCAGTTCATCCAGGTTCTCTTCCTTGGTTGAAAAGAAGTCATCGGCATTCAGTTCATTGTAACCATTGTAGAAAGTCCGAGAAAGACCAGGATACTTTTTCTTCATTAGACGTTCTACACGAACATCCTCAAGAACATTCACAAAGTCTTTAGGAACTTCAGGATAGTCTACAGTCCAGTCAATATTATCGGTAAAGAGTGCGTGTCCTACCTCGTGTCCAACCAGAAGGTCATAGACAGTTGCAGATGCTTTATCCCAGTTAGGAAGTGTCAGTACACGACGGTCTACATCAAACATAGCAGTCGGAACTTTCTTGTGCTCGATAATCAAGTTCTCGGTTGCCAGACATTTGGCAAGAGAACCCTTGACTTCTAGATTGACAGACATCTGGTGTGCTTTTGAACTCCGTTCATCATAACAGAAAAAAGGGGTCCAAAGACCCCCTACTGTGCCACTATGTCAACTGTCTTATGGAGTTTCTTCAACAGTTTCTTCAACAGTTTCTTCAACAGTTTCTTCAATTACTGGAGTTTCTTCATCTACTGGAGTTGCCCAAGGAAGTCCTGTAGAAAAAGTAATAGGAGAAATTTTAAGTTCTAATTCATGAACGACTGTTTCTTCTAAACTATTTACAGATCTAGGTCCTAATTGATTTTTAGTCCAAGAGACTATTATATCTTCAGTCAAATCTTCAAATGGAATAAAATCTGCTGTTCTGGGAAATTCAACGGATCCATGAATTCCTGTTTCAGTATTTTCATATGTAGCAATAATTTTCCAAAATGCTCTATAGACATATCCATCGGAAGTTTTACGTTCCAAGTCTGTAATAGTCCATTTAATATCAATTTGTGGAGATTCTACTGTCATAACTTCTAGTTTTTAGTTATTTATACTATAAGCACTGCATCAAAATGTCAAGTTGACAAGAAGTGAAATCATGAGTAGGATCACTCTGTCAGGTTTCAAGATTAGTTGTATCTTTAAGTATTAAAGGATCATTTTAGACTTAATTTCTTCATATAACTCTTTATACTTCCTGAGTTCCTGAACTTCCAGTTCTAAATCTCTAGTATTATGATTTGTAGAAGAAGAGGTATTAGGATCAAATACTGTTCCCAAGAAGTTAGTTTCATGAGAAGACATCATACCTTTAAATGAAGCATTCTCAAGTCTAGCATTTTGTAGATTTGCACCTTCTAAATCAGTCTTATCAAGATTTGCATTTACAAGATTAGCATTTTCTAATTTAGCATATCTTAAATTAGAACCTTTTAGATTACATCCTTCAAGATTTGCATTTTGCAAATTTGCACCTTGAAGATTTACATATTGTAGATCTTGATGACTTAAATCAACTCCACTAAGATCTACTCCAGGTTTAATTTCATAATTACCAATTCTCATAATTTTCTCCTATGTATTATTGTGGTTTAACAGGCCAATCTGGATGGATTTCTCCATTATAAAAAGCAACAACCATTGGTTTTGGATCTGTGATAACATCAGGAAGATCTCTGAGTTGTTGTCTATAAACAGACCATGCAGTTTTCTGTTCTTCTGTTAAAGAAACATCTGAAAGTTGGGTCCAATCACATCTCAAAAGAAGTTCATCCCTAATTGCTCTCAGTTCTGCCCAATAATCTCTTGCTGCTTCTGCTGCCTCTGCTGCAGCAATATCAGCATCAATTCTTCTTTGCTTTTCTTCATAAAAAATATCTACTATCCCTTGCCATTGACCCAGTTCAGTAAATCTTTCATTAAATGGTTTTGGACCAAATGGACCACCTTCAGGTTTAAATTCTAATTCTCCACCATACTCTTCACCATACCATTGAACGCAATGAATATTATCAGGGATCCAATCTATTTCAACATCAAAAATAGTTTCTTCTCCAACCATAAGACTTTTATCTCCAGGAAAATAAGCCATTCTATTCACAGTCATTACTTTGCTCCTCTTCTTCTCCAGGGGTAATCATATTTATTGGGGTTTCTAATGGAGTTACACTTGCGGGAAGAACTCCAGAAGTTTTCTTTTGTTCCTCAATATAATCAAGATAAAGTTGTTGATTTTGTGCATTAGATCTCACAACTTCATTTCTGAAAGATTCAACTGCAGCACCTGCTTGTCTTGCCTGTTGAGATGTTTCAATCTGAAGCATTGGCAACCAAGTTACAGCACATCCCCAGTTATCAACCATTTCTCCCGTATTTGGATTCATTCCTCTTACTTGAGTGTACCAACTGCACTTAAGACCAATACACTTCTTCTTAATTAAGGGGCAAAAGTCCCCTGGTTTCATTTGATGCATAATTCTTTTCTCCTATTCAAGATGCATATCTACGAAGTATTTGTGTTTTCAAATTATTTAAAAGAAAATAAGGATCATTTAAGGCACTAATACAAGTTGATAAATGAACTGAATGCTCATTTATAGGTAACTTATCTTGAATATTACCTAACTCTCCATGTATAAACCTAATAAAGGGATCAGAGATTAAAGATTTTGTCCAAAATACAGAAACATATCTAGTTCCCCTTACCACCTTATTAACTCTGTGAATGGTTCCAGTTGAATAAGTAACTGCCCATCCAGCATCAAGTTTAATCTTTTCTTCATCCTCTCCACCAATATATAGGCATAATTCACCACCATCATATTCAGATGGGTCATTCAAAAATACAGTAGTGCTATAGTCACCATTATTCCAATTATCAAAGTGTGGATTATAGTATCCACCAGAAACTGTTTTGGAAATAATATTTAAATTTGTATTACTTGGGGAAGTGAAATTATGGAACCCTTTATCACCATCCAAAGATGACATAATCATGTCATTAATTGTTTGAGAAAACTGTGGGTTATTTAATTCTACATTACTTTTAACACTTTTAGTTCCACCACCACTATACAAACCATCATTCCAAAAATTATGTTGATTTGACTCATTAATTATATCATGAACTACTTTTAATTGCTCATGATCCAATACTCTTCTCACATAATATTGCTTCATACCAACCAAGTAATAATTGAATATCTAGTTCCTTTTTGTACTGGCATTACTTCATGAGGGTACATAAAGTTTGATGGGAACATAATCACAGATCCAACACCAGTTCTCATCATAATTTCTCTATTAAAGAAAGCAAATTCCCCACCTTCATAATCTTCATTCAGTTGAATAGAACAAGATACTGATCTTTGTTCTGCTTTAAATGAATCTGTATGTTGGACATAGAATTGACCTTCTTGATATCTTAAAAGTTGATATCCTGTATCAATATCAATATTAAACAATGGGTGTTTTTCTCTATACAATTCCATTGCTTCTGCTATACATTTATGAATTCTCTCATCAATAGATCTTCGAATTTCTTCATTTCTAGAAATACTGTTATGATCTGAAGTTAAAATTTGATCACAATTTCTGGAATCTCTATATTCAATTCCACCACCAACAAGAGCAGGAGACCATTCATTACAATGCCGATATTCCTCTAAAATTTCTTGACAAAAATGTTTAGGTAAAATATTATCAAACACATGGATATAATCTTCTAATTTAGTTCTTGATTGGTGAACTATCAATGTAGGAGTTGAGATTTTTTCTTCCTTTTTCTCAATAACTTGGTTCATTTTTTCATCCTCTTTGTTGTCATTTTCTTTCTGTTTATCAAAATAAGCATAAGAACAATCACCTCTACTTCTCACATAATGTAAAAATACTTGAGTATAATACTCTCCGTCATAAGTATCTCTCCAGTGATCTGCAATCTTTCCAAGATACATCATTGCATCTCCTGGATTTAGAGTTACAGATCTTTCTTCACCTGATGGAGTTTGAATAGAAATAGGCCAAGGTTTATCCCCATTCAGATGAAGAGTTAAAGATATTTCACAAGCATCTCTATCTCTATGTCTTTCTAGAACACTTCCATTGAAATAAACTCTAGAATAAACATATGTAGGTAAAACTGTTTCTTCTAAAATTGAAGAAATTTCTTGAGTTTTTTCTGTTAATATCTCAAGAAATGAAATATAATTATAATCTGAATATGAATTAGGTGCTTGTGGATCACCAATTAGATTTTTATTTTTGCAATAATTTTTAAATTCTTCTGCAAGTTCTACTGCTCTATATGAAGAAATAAAATTGGGTATAACAATGTAGTTATTCTGTAACAGTTTGGAATTCATTTTATTGAAAAATAATTAAAAGTATAACATATTTTGGTTTGAAATTCAATCCTTGGAGGCAAGAATTACATCTCTATAATAAACTGCAAAGGACTGAGCAGTAAATCCTGCTGGATGTGAATGCGGAGATTCTGTAATAGTGTGACTATGAGGTGAGGATATTGTATGAGTATGGGGATTACCACTTAAAGTGTGGGAATGCTGTGCATTACCACCTGCTGCACCACCACCTGCAAGAGCAGTATTTCCTGCAGACCTAGGTGTTTGTGGAGTATTTGTACCTCTTTGTACTCCTGTATTGCCAGTATAATTATGGTTATGATTACCAGCAGCAGTAGTAGCTCCTGTAAATGTGACAGGAGGTGTAACAGTTGTAATACTTATATTTCCAGGTTCTGCAGTGATTTGATATCCAGTTTGAACTGCAGAAGTTCCTGGAGAAGATAAAGATCTAGATGGAGATAGAACAGTAGAAAAACTAGATGATCCTCCAGTAGCTATTGTTCCATTGACTATTCTTAATGATTTATCATTATGAGTAGTACTTTTAGTCCAACTTGTAGGAGCAGAAGTACTTTCAAACAACATTACTGTTCCAGAGGCAATAAAATCTGGAATGTAAAGACAATTAGTTAGAGAAGATCCTTGAAGTATTGCCATTTTTATTAATTTTTGGTTGCAATGATGACATCCACATAAGTGATAGTAAAGTCATAACTTCCACTATAGGTATGACTATGATTTCCCTGTGCCCCTGGATTTGAATTATGGCTATGAGCAGTTACTTGAATTTGGTGAGTGTGGGGGGATGCTAATGGATGACTATGAGCAGTTGCTCCGGAAGTTGTGCCACTAACAAGAGGACCTGGAGCACCAGAAGTAGTAACTAATGGGGCAGTTGTAGATACTTGGTTAGTTCCAGGTCCTGCTACTGGATTGTTATGGGTAGCTCCATGAATTGCTGTTTGGGGTCCGTCTACTGTTGCTGGTTGAGTGGCACCAGGAAATCCACTCATATCTGCTGTTACAGCAGGAGAAAATGAAACAGTTGCTTGAGTAATTTGAGTATCTATTATGGGGGATGATCCGGTAGTAAATGGTCCTACTGATCTACTTGTAAAAGTTTGAGTAAATGGTAAAGTGCCACCAGAAGATAAAGCAGTACCATTAGCACCACCAATTACTCTTAATCCAGTATTATTAAAGGATGTGCTTTTGGTCCAATTTGTTGGAGCACTGGTTTGATGGAAAATCATGATAGATGGATTTGCTGGAGTATCTCCAGATCCACCAAGAAAACTTGGTATTGAACTACAACCTGTTAAACTATCTACTGTTAATACTGCCATTATTATGCATCCTTACTTGCTATAATCATGTCAACATAAGTTAAATTAAAATCAACACTTCCAAAGTTTCCTGTATGTCCGTGGTCCCCAGAAATTGTATGAGTATGAGGAGAATTTGCTGGAAATGGGTGTGTGTGCTGACTAACTACTGCGTGCCTGTGTTGACCTCCTCCAGCAGGTGATGGACCTGTAGATTGCCATTGAATCAGAACTCTAGCAGCATAGAGAACTCCAGTTCCTGGACCAAATGAAAGATTTCCTGGGTTCATGTTGCACACATGCTGATGTCCATTTATTTGTGATTCTTGTAATGCAGTAAGACCAGTTTGTGTTGCTGTAGCTGAAGATTGTGTCATTGTTACTGTTACAGTGGCAGGTTGAACAGAACATCCATCAGCTGCTTGTCCGATTGCACCACCAAAAGGTCTAGTGGCAAAACATTGAGACCAAGTTATACTTCCTCCAGGAGAAGCAGAACCATTTACAACACGAAGAGATCCTTCATTTACAGTGGTATCTTTAGTCCAACTGACGGGAGTAGTTGCCATTCTAAAAACCATCTTGGATCCAGATCCAATGAAAGATGGTATAGAAGTACATCCAGTAAGTGAAGTAGCACCAAGAACTGCCATAAAATATCAATTCTCCAATAAAGTCTCTTCAGGAGTTTCTTCTACTTTATCATCCAAAGTAACTCCAAGTGAAGTTAGATATTCTACAATTCCTTGAAGTTTAGTAAAATTTTCCTTTTTTATAGCAAGAGTTGAGTTCAGTTCATTAATTTCTGAAATCAAAGTCTTTTGCTGTTCAATGATACTTTTTAAGTGATTTTGTTGTTCTGTCATTTTTTCAATTCAATTAATTGATGTTCGAGATTATTTATTTGCTCTTGTTGCTCTTTAATTGCTTCAATTAAAACTGCAACTAAGTTTGCATAAGCAACAGATTTGGTCCCATTGCTTTCTGAAACAACTTCAGGAATAATTTGTTCTACTTCTTGAGCAACTACACCAATATGATGACCTTCTATATCTATACGATCATATTCAACACCACGAAGACTTAATACCTTTTCTAATGAATTAGTAAGAGTTTTGATATTTTTCTTCAGTTTTATATCAGAGGATGCTGTAAATGTACCTGCTGTTACCGCTGTTGATGTGCCAAAAGTAATGGCATTACTTCCAGTACATTCTATTCTTACATCAAAGTCTGTGGTTCCAGCAGCGGCACTATGAAAATCAATGTATCTCCCAATCTCCAGCACGCCTCCACCAGAGATGAGAGGTATCTTTGTCCACCAGTCTCCACTGGTTCCGCCTATCCCGGATCCATTGATTGCAGTAATTCCAGTGTATGCACCAGAGATCCGAGCATCAGGGACTGTTCCCGAGGTAAGATTGCTGGCATTAAGAGATGTGAGGTAACTGCTGACGTTGCCGCTATGTAGCAACGTGCTCCATGCCTGCGTACCGCTTCCACTAGTGTTGCGGAAATACAATTCTTGCGTGTCAAATCTCGACGCAATTTGTAGAGCGAAATAGTTGGAATTGTTGCTGTGCGTCGCCGATATTAGGTGGTGATATCCGCCACTATTGGTTGGCCAACCTTCGGCAGTTGTGCCGGTGCTCGTTTCGTAGAACCCGGTATCGATCCTAGTGGTGATATCATCCCTGGTGACTGCATCACCTACGAAGGTGGGCGTTGTAGTCGATGTGGATGTGGCAGCATTGCCGGTAATGTCGGAACTGATAGTGGCCGGGAGATAGGCATCTCCAATGGTGCCGGAGCTGATGTTGCTGGCGTTCAGAGAAGTAAGCGATGCACCACTGCCGGAGAAGGTGGTGGCGGAGACTAAACCAGTTTCGTCGAAGGCTACCTTTGACGTTCCCAGCCAAGTAAATCTCAGTACACCATTTGGCCCCGTGCCATCCATGTCGTTGTAAATACGCCAGTCTGCGTTTGCAGATGTACTGCCGTTCCAGTACTTGCCCCTGAAATAGAGTGCCCCCGAATCCCTGGTCGTCGTTGTTGCATCAGCTGCAACATCATCTGCTGTGGTGATGTAAATAGCGCCGTAGTTGATCTGCTCAGTTGCGTTGAAGTAAGCAGCCCGCGCACCACCAGCGACCACCGTGAGCTTGTCTGCCGACTCCCACCACAGGCCGGTGTTGGTGTCACCAGATGATGCGACTCCAGGAGTTGTGATTGATCCGGATGCGGCGAGCAGTGCCCCGGAGAATGTAGCAGCAGTAAGGGTTCCTGTAACGTCAGTCCCAGACGCACTTGTAGCCAGCTTTAGAGAATTGTTATGGTATAAACTAACAGCCCCACCCCTCTGCATTACTATTCCATTGTGAAACGAATTCGAAGCATTATTAACAAGCCTAAAAGCAACCGCCGAAAGAGTTCCTGCGTCATTGTCTGTATAAAAGTCAACATACTTTGCTCCGGCGGTTGTGAAGTTTAATTCACCTCCGAGGCTGATGTCAGATGATGCCGATATCGTTGTGGCGCCGGACAATGCTCCAGTTACATTGCCACTTCCATTGAAACTTTGTCCCCAAATAGTTCTTGTGGTTTGCAAGGTAGTCGCTGTGGAAGCATTGCCAGATAATGCACCGGACAATGTTCCAGTTACACTTAATGTCCCTGGAATAGATACTCCACTTTCACTCATACTCATAACTTCAGTCAATCCTACTGCCGCACCTGAAGTAGTACTATTTTTTAATCCAAATGAAAATCTTGCAGTAGAACTATCGACATCGCATACAATTCTTCCAGAGGAACCCGTTGTATCAGGAACTCCAGCATAATGATTAAATGCTACATTAGCATTACCATAACCATCATTGGCCGATAATGCAATGCTTCCTGAGGTTCTTCCTGCTTCAATTACTCCTCCTGAAGTTCTAATAGATCCAGTGGCTGTATCGTTGGAGTTGTCAGATCTTAAAAAACTTGATCCATGAAGTCCGTCAAGTAAATCAGCATTTAAGTTAGTTACTACAGTAGTGGAAGAAACAGTTAATGGTGCTGTTCCTGTTGCTACTGTTGAGATTAAAGTATTTGCAGAGCAGGATCCTAAGGTTAGGGTTCCAGTTGGACTTAAAGTCATCCTCAAAGTTGGATTGGACGAAGATCCGTTAGATTTAGATGAATCTCCATAGAAGTAAATATTTCCATCTGGGGATAAATCTATCTGAGAGGCTCCAGTATTTCCACCAGCAGATAGTGAAGTCCACTGGTTACTAGAATTTCTATATCCATTAGAAACAAGTGTAGTTCGAAAACTTCCTGAGGTATAAAAAGCTCCCAAATCAACAATACCATAATATAAGGTAGTCCAAGAACTTGTGGGTCTACTTACATTTGCGCCACCACTCAATGTTAGAAAACCGGAAGCAGTATCAGCAGCATCAGTTCTTAAGAACTGAGAACTATCAAGACTATCAAGAGTATCAGCATTAGTTGTTGTTAAACCACCAGGACCTTGAATTCCTTGTCTTCCCTGGATACCTTGAGTACCTGTAGTTCCTTGAGTACCTGTAATTCCTTGAATTCCTTGGGAACCTGTAGTTCCTGTAGTTCCTGTAGTTCCTGTAGTTCCTTGAATTCCTTGAGTACCTGTACCTGTAGTTCCTTGAATTCCTTGGGAACCTGTAGATCCTGTAGATCCTGTAGTTCCTGTAGATCCTGTAGTTCCTTGAATTCCTTGAGTACCTGTACCTGTAGTTCCTTGAACTCCTTGAGAACCTGTAGTTCCTGTAGATCCTGTAGTTCCTTGAATTCCCTGTCTTCCCTGAACTCCTTGAGAACCTGTAGTTCCTGTAGTTCCTGTAGTTCCTTGAATTCCTTGGGATCCCTGATCTCCAGTAATACCCTGAACTCCTTGAGAACCTGTAGTTCCTGTAGTTCCTGTAGTTCCTTGAATTCCCTGTCTTCCCTGAATTCCCTGTGGACCTTGAATTCCTTGAATACCCTGCAGTCCTTGAACACCTGAAGAACCAGAAATCCAAGAAACTCCAGCACCTGTAGAAGTTAAAACGCTCCCATTAGATCCAATATTATTATTGGAATCGTAAATTCCACCAGTGATCCTTACATCACCTTGAACTGTAAGTTTTGTGGTTGGATCTGTTGTTCCTATTCCAACGTTTCCATTAGTAAAATAAGTATCATAACTATCGGTTCCAGTTCCAACCGACCAAGGGTTCACTACAAAAACTGTTGTACCTACACCAACATTTTTTGAAGCAAAGACTTTGCCATCATAAGTATTGATAGCTATTTCACCAAGAGGAACCTGCGTCTCATTGGGAATTTTGCCTGGTACAGAAGATCTTTTGAACTTAAGTTTTGGATCAGCCATTCAACCTCATGTCTGGTAAAAACCTTAGGTGTTGGTATATACCAACATCTTATTTATAAGTATTATCTTATGCAAAATCCTCAGGTTTTTTTCTAGTAGTTTTTTGATTTTCCAACTTCTGTACTTTGGAAATTAATTCACCATTGGTAGATGACAAAGAATTAATTTTTGCTTCATAGATAATCACTTGATTTATCAGTTCAGATACCTTTTTCTGATATGCTGCTAATATTGATTGATAATCTATGTCATTCATCAGAAGGTTCCAGCATCCACTGTAATATTTTCAAGAAATCTTTCTGCGCCAGTACAAGAAATAACTTGTGAAGTTCCAGCACAATCAGTTACCCAAAGTGCTCCAATTTCAACAGCAGCATAAGCACTTGCTGTAAGAACATTATTTGTTTCGGAAACATCAGATGCAATTCCAATTCTTCCTGCACTATCATCCCAATAAACTGCTGCTTTCTTAGCAGAGCCACTATACCAGTTTAACAGGACACCAATATCAAGATTGAGATCTGATGTTGGTGGAACTAATTGTCCTGAACCATTATCAACCAATCCAAGATCAATCAGAGGGTCTTGAACTTTTAATGTATCTGTATTGACTTCTGTTGCTGTTCCAAGAACAAATAGATCTCCACTTACAGTTAAATTGCTTGCAATTCCAACATTTCCTGTAGTATTGCTAATTGTGATGGAGGTTGTTCCATCTGCTGCCTTTACTGCACCAGTCTTGATATTGGGGGCAGATAATGTATTTGTGTTAGGATTATACAGAAGTTCTGCATCAACACCTACAGTCTTACCAGTGCCAGATCCATCAGTAAAGGTTAAGTTATAATCTTGATTAGTTGCAATTCCAGTTGTATCAACAGTTATTGCTCTGGTTGCAGTTGTTGCAGTACCAATAACTGGTCCAGTAAGAGTACCATAGAAATTAGTAGCACTAATTGAGGTATCAGACATTGTGATACCAGAACCAACAGCAAGACGAACTCCATTCGCCATTGTTGTGGTTCCAATTGCTAATCCATAGTTAAATGCAAATGCATCAGTAGAAAACCCAAGAGTTCCAGTTTGGAACCACATCAACTGCTTGTAAGTATCTGGAAGTGTGTTAATTCCAGAAGCAGCAAATGAAGCTAGTGGACTTCCTACAGTAGATGCAATTGCTACACCTGCATGATTTGCAGTGTCCTCATTTGGGGATATTGCAGTTGTAAATCCAAGAATAATGTCTTTGTTTTGAATATAAACATCTTCACCTTTTAATGTAACTGTGGTTCCTCCAATAGTTACATTTCCATTAACATGTAAATCTCCACCAACATGAACTGCTTTCTCAATTCCCACACCACCTTCAATAATTATTGCACCACTATCTTTGCTAGTGGAATCTGTGGTATCTGAAAATGTAGTAATTCCGGAAACATTTAAATTATCTAATTCAGTGTGTCCTGTTACATCTAATCCACCATTAGCATCAATTAGTCCAGTTACTGTTGCAATACCAGATAGACTTAAATGTCTTGCTGTGATATCCTCTCCAATAGAAGCACCACCACCAGTAATCTCAAGTCCACCAACATAAAGTTGATTATCAATATAAACATTACTTGTGGTAAATGTTGCTACTCCAACAAAAGTAGAAACCCCAGAAACATTTAAATTGGTAACTGAAATATCATTATCTAAATTAATAGTAATTGTGTTGTCAGTTACTGCAGTGTTTACATTAGTTCCGCCAGTAAAGGTAATTGTTGAACCAGTGCTTACTGTATCTGGAGAACCAGAATCTGCTGCAATATTAAAATCACTCACTACAGCATCCCAAGATAACTCACCAGTTGAATTAGTTTTCAGGAAGTAACCATTTGTGATAGTTCCTGGGAATGTATAAGTTATTGCTGCACCTACTGATGCTGGTGCTGCAAGAGTAATAAAATCTGAACCACTTGTTGATTCTACAAGATTAACACCACTTCCACTGGAAGCAGTCTCTTTTTTCCAATATCTATGAGAACCAACAAACTTATTATTATTTGTTGTACTATCAATGCCTACATAAAAATCAAATGAATCTGTTGTAAAGGCTGGTTCACCTGCTTTAAGACCTGGCAGATTTGATAAAGCACCTCTTTTTACCTGTAAGACTGGTGCTGGCATGATTTTCTGTTACTTTTTACTATTTATTAAAAAGTACCTGCATCCAAATCAATCTTATCATCCAAATCAACATCCAATCTTTCTAAGAATGTAGAAGCATACCCAACTAATCCAGGTTGTATGGTCTCTTCTCCTGCTGCATAATTTAAAACCTCATCAGGATTAACCATTTTAAATTTTTGCTGAGAAGAATCATATACCATTACATATTTGTCATTGGTATTTGAATCATCAAAATCTACTAGATCCTGAATTCTCATAATTTCTGTTGTGGTTGGTTGTACTTCTTGAATAGAAGGAGTTGTGAATTCTATGGTATATTGAGATGAGACTAATTCTACTTCTATATCCATTAGGTTGCAGTTCCTTTTACTATTACTGTACCTTCTACTACCTTATTGGTGATCCCACTATTAGTAGATAAAACATCATAAACATATCTACCTGGAGGAATGGCATCAGTAATTGTACTTGCCATTCCTATTGTAATAGTTCCAGTTGTTGTAGAAGCAATAGAAACTGTAAATGGATATGATGTTGTTGCCCCGTAATGCTTCTTTAGTTTAGATGAAAATGTATATCCAGAAAGATTCAATGCACCACCATCTAGTTTGATTTTCAGGGAAGTAGAAAATCTAGTTCCCTGGTCTATTGTTAGATTTACTACTGGTACTGCCATTTGGGTTTTTAGGTATTTATATTAACCAATCACCATTATATGGATTTGGCTAGTATTTTGATATGCATTATTAAATACATCCCGAGTGCGGAATCTAAACCCAGTAGTGGATTTATCAGTTATATCTGTGACTATATGATCTCCATCACTTCCACAAGTACCAACCACCGCATAATTACTATTAGGAAGTGGTGTAGAAGCGGAAAATGTGACTGTATAATCTCCATTACCATTTCTAGAGACACTTGCTATATTTCCGGAACCAGTACGGACAGGGGTGGTAGTTCCACTTGTAATATAAGCCCAAGCTCTTATTCCATAAATCGGGCACGCAGCATTGGTTTGACCACCACTAAGTTTAGGAGCAGTTATACTACCATTTGATATTTTCGCAGTCGTGACTGCATCGTTTTCTATTTTGTTAGTTGTGACTGCTCCGTCTGCTAATAAGTGAGTATGACTCGTAGAAGTGACCGAGTTAGTAGAAGTACTTGTGATATTACTTGGAGTTCCAACTGCAAATGTAACGTTGCCACTGTTATTAAATGTTCCTCCGGTTAATCCATTTCCGGCAGTTACTCCATTTGCCAAACTTCCAGTTAATCCAGTGGCAGTTATGGATCCACTAAAAGTCAATACATTATTAGAAGGATTGTCGATTGTAAATGTAGTACTCGCATCAGTTACAGTATGGAATTCGATTCTTCTACCTATATTTAAAGATCCTTGACCTCCGACCACAGGAATTCTATTGAACCAAGGAGATGCATTGGTAGCATTAAATCCGTCCACTAGGTCTACGTTCAGATTAGAAACTAGTATATTCGAAGAGACTGCTAAAGGAGCTTGAGTAGTTGTAAGTGAAATTAACCTAGCATTTGTTGTTAAATCATTAGTAAATAATCCTTTCCCACCTACGTGCAATTTATATGAAGTGTCTATACTACCTACATTAACTCCGAGTGCTTTTGGAATATATGTAAATTGAGATTCATCAAGCAAAATTAACTCATGAGCTTTTGTTTGTCCAATATATTGTCTTACATAAATTGGTTCAGTTCCATTATCCCCAGTCAAAATCTCCAGATATGCGGACTCAGGTGCAGTTTCTCCACCTCGAACTCTTATATAATCAGATCCGAAAGTATCATAAAGTTCTTTGGCAGTATTTACAGTTGTTGTTGGATCTGCATCTTGTCCTCTTGGTCCTTGAATACCTTGTCTACCTTGAATGCCTTGAATTCCTTGATTGCCTTGATCACCTTTAAATCCTTGAACACCTTGATTGCTTATACCTTGAATACCTTGTGTCCCGAAGAACCCCTGAATTCCCTGTCTACCCTGAATGCCTTGAATTCCTTGGTTTCCAGTTCCAGATTGTCCTTGAATACCCTGATTTCCACGGGATCCCTGAACTCCTTGAGGTCCTAAATCTCCAGTTCCAGTTAATCCTTGAATACCTTGATTTCCACGGGATCCCTGAACTCCTTGAGGTCCTAAAGCTCCAGTTCCAGTTAATCCTTGAATTCCCTGATTTCCACGGAATCCCTGAATTCCTTGAGGTCCTGCAACATCACTATCTTGACCTGCCCTACCTTGGATTCCTTGGATGCCCTGGATACCTTGACTAGTTCCAGCTGTACCCTGAATACCTTGAGAACCAGATCCAGATTGTCCTTGAACTCCTTGTCTTCCTTGAGTTCCTTGTGGGCCTTGAATGCCTTGGTTTCCAGTTCCAGACTGTCCTTGAACTCCTTGTCTTCCTTGAGTTCCTTCAGAACCTTGAATTCCTTGAATTCCTTGGTTTCCAGTTCCAGATTGACCTTGAACTCCTTGTCTTCCTTGAGTTCCCTGAGTACCTTGAGTGCCTTGAGTACCTTGAATACCTCTAAAACCATCTGATCCTTGAATTCCTTGAGCACCTTGAATTCCTTGAGTACCTTGAATTCCTTGAGAACCAGAACCAGATTGTCCCTGAACCCCCTGAATTCCCTGTCTACCCTGAATACCTTGAATTCCTTGAGAACCAGATCCAGATTGTCCTTGAACTCCTTGTCTTCCTTGAGTTCCCTGAATTCCTTGAGGACCTTGAATTCCTTGAATACCTTGGATGCCTTGTGGACCACGAATATTTCCTGCATTAGTCCACCCACTACTTCCATCGGATACCCATAAATTTCCAGTATTACTATCAATTACACTATCACCAAGACTTGCAGAGGGGAATGCAGCATTTAACTCAGTAATTTCACTTCCAGGAGTTAATGCTAATGTTCCTACAATATTAATTGAAGTGCCATCATCACCTTTAGTTCCCTGAATTCCTTGAATACCTTGTATTCCTTGTATTCCTTGTATTCCTTGAGTACCTTGAATTCCTTGGATACCTTGATTTCCTGAACCAGTTTGTCCTTGAATTCCCTGTCTACCTTGACTGCCTTGAATACCTTGAGTACCTTGAGTTCCACTGAATCCAACTGCACCTTGAACTCCCTGAGTTCCTTGAGTTCCTTGCGTTCCCTGAATACCTTGTGATCCTATAGCTCCTACTGGACCATCAATTCCTTGAATTCCTTGAATTCCTTGTCTTCCTTGAGAACCTGTAGTTCCTTGAGTTCCTTGAGTTCCTTGAGTTCCTTGATTTCCTAACTGACCTTGAATTCCTTGAGTTCCTTGAGATCCAGCATCTCCAGTTGATCCTATAGTTCCTTGAGTACCTTGAGTTCCTTGAATTCCTTGAATTCCTTGGATACCTTGGGAACCTGTAGTTCCTTGAATTCCTTGTCTTCCTTGAGTGCCTTGAGTACCTTGAGTACCTTGAGGTCCTTCAGAACCAATCTCTCCAGATAATCCTTGAGTACCTTGGGTGCCTTGAACTCCTTGCCTTCCTTGAGTTCCTTGAACTCCTTGAACTCCTTGAATTCCTTGAGAACCTTCGGTGCCTTGAGCACCTTGAATTCCTTGAATTCCTTGATTTCCTAATTGACCTTGAATTCCTTGAGTTCCTTGAGAACCTTCGGTGCCTTGAGTACCTTGAGTACCTTGAGTACCTTGAATTCCTTGAATTCCTTGAGTACCTTGAATTCCTTGGATACCTTGAATTCCTTGGATACCTTGATTTCCTAATTGACCTTGAATTCCTTGAGTGCCTTGAGTACCTTGAGTACCTTGAGTGCCTTGATTTCCTAATTGACCTTGAATTCCTTGTCTTCCTTGAACTCCCTGAATTCCTTGGATACCTTGCGAACCTGTAGTTCCTTGAACACCTTGTCTTCCTTGAATTCCCTGAAGTCCTTGGAGACCTGTTTCTCCTAGAGCAGTAGACCAAGTTACACCTAATCCAGGGCCTAATGATTTTAAGTATCTATCTTGAGATATAGGTCCTAAGTTTCCATAACTATCTACTAAATCCCCTCCAATTTTCAGGGTAGTTCCATATCCAATATCTAAATTATATTGTGGTTGAGTAGATCCTATACCAAGATTTCCTGTACTTGGAATAAATACCAAGTTTTCTGAAGAAATATCCAGAATTGTTGTGATTCCAGTAGCAGTTATACTTGTAAATCCAATATATCTTGGGGAAGAATCTGTTGGTTCATTAATATAAAGGGAAGTATCTCCAACATATATTGTCGCAATTCCAATTCCAGGTTCTACAACTCCAGTTACACTGACCCCACGACCAACAAAGTTTAACTGAGTAATAGATCCAATTCCAGCAAGTCCACCAATAATTTCACCTTCATCACGAACTGTAATTCCGAGTTCAATTTGTCCTGGCGGAATAGTGACCCAATATCTTTCTCCTGGATATCCATCAACGGATACCAGCATATATTGAGGACCGATTGGAAGTTCATCTCCAGGAGGATCACCCAAATTAGGCTCAGCTTGATTTAACCCCAGAAACTGATATCTATCAGGAGTTAATCTTGATTGAGGTGTTCTTACAACTCTTCTGCTTAAATACTTTGCCATAGTTGGGTTCCACTATCCCCCTTTAAGATTATTTATTATTAATTATTGATTGAGAGTTTCTAATAAAGAAACTGTATATTTCAAATGATTTGGATTTGAAGTTGAAATTCCTGATAATCTAATGCTATCAGTTTTTAAAGCAGTTCTTTCCAATACTAATCTTCCATCCAACATAATTAAGGCATCGTTTGGAGGAACTGGAGTTTGGAATAAGATTTCACTTTGACTTGTAGTAACTCCAGCCTGACTTCTAGTTTCTCTTTGATGATAGAAAGAAACCGTGCCTACCCCAACTCCAGTGTTGGCAACTTGGGCATAGAGAACAATTGTAGTATATCCAGTTCTAGTTCTGTAAATTTCTTCTGCGGAAGTACTTACAATACCAGTAATAGTTTTATATTGATTTAAAGGTTGTTGTGCCATGGTTTTTTATTGTTGTAATGCAATAATTAATGGAGTAACTTCTGCCTGAAGGCTCTTGCTAAATGCTTGACCACTAATAGTTCCAGTATTTTGATTAATCGTAATACCTTCACTGATTCTAAAATCACCACTTTGATCAGTGCTTGTGAATGGAACTTTTCCTCCATTAGTAGCAACTACCTGATTTTCATCAATTGGAACTGCTCCTTTTGATGGAATAGCATTTACAATATTTATACCAGTACCGATGTATTCAAATGTGATGCTACTTGCAATGATTTTACTTGATTGATAGAAGTACACTGTATCACCAACTCCGACAAGTGGAGAGTATGTAATAAATTCATCAAAGGTAACTGTGGTAGTTCCTCCAACAGAAACAGGAGTTGACGATACTGGATTGAAGAAATATTTTTCCATTACAGCAACTGCTTCTGCTTGAGTTCCTCCTTCCCCAGGAGGGTCAATTATAACTGAAACTCCGTATCCTGCATAACCAGTTCCAGAAACCAAGATTTCTACACTTGCGATAGTCCCGTCTTCATTAATATTATTTTCAAATATTGCTGCTTCTGCTGGAATGAATAACTCAGAATTTTCGGGAAGATCTACAGTAACATTAACTGGAATTGTTGGGTCATATCCAGATCCTGGATTAGTAACTTCAATTCTAGATACAAAATAATATTGAGTATCAATAACTGCAATCTGTCCATCATAGGGTCTTTGTCCCTTTGGAAGTATTTGTGCTGGAACAGCAGTTGTTCCAATTCCAATAATACTAGTGATGATTCCGGCACGAGATTCAATGAAGGAATCTATTTGCGCTGATGTTGTAATTCCAGTTAATTTAACTTGAGGGAAAGAACCAACACCAGTCTGATAAGATGTTGGAACATCTTCGTTTCTTACGATATAATATGATAAGTCAACAATTTTTTCAATAGCAGCAATTTCTGATTTCTTAACGTAACCAGTAGATAGTCCTGTTGGGGGAGGGGAAGTTTCATTCAAATATGTTAATGATCCATCCTCCGAATCACGATATGCTAATCCAGCATCTATTGAGTTTAAATTGCCCAATGTTAAAATATCAGAGCATATCTGTTCTACTATAATCTTACTATCTCTTCTGCAGATTTCTCTTCCCTTTTCGGGTCCTATTGGTCCATAATCAAATACTGTTCCAGCAGCACCAAATGGACCATCTGATGAAATAATAAATCCAACAACTTCAGAAGCAATAAAATCTTTATTTGCTCTTAAAATTGTAACTGAATCTTTAAATTCTTGAGATGCACCAACTCCAACATTAATAACTAAACTATCGACGTTATCCCCTTCCGGATCAGAAACAATCTCTCCAGTATATTGGAGTGGGGTTGCACCATTGGATACTAAACCAAAGTTTCCAAATGAGGAGTTGGAGTTATTGAGGTCACAAACACCACCAGTATCACAGAAAACTGCAGTATCACAGCAAATTGTAAATAGTGAAACTAACTGGGCATATCCAAAGTTTGTAATTGATACTCCGATACCACCTTGATTATATTGCGTATAAGCATCCAGAACCATTGACTTGAAACCACCTGCCCTGGTTCCATCAATTCTCATTCCAATGCTATCTGGAACAAAGTTAGTGCAGTTTTGGACGTAAGGTGACTGCCAATTTTCCTCAGTTCCATCAGCATATCCATACCCTCTCGTTGGGAAGGACACCATTGCTTTTCCTGGATTGCTTGGTCCAACAAAAGATAGTTGAGCAACGTAACAACCTCTCTTAACATAGAATAAATCAGTCAAATCTCTAGTTGTAACAAGAGTTCTTCTTAAATCTTCTCCAACTACGGCAACTCTTTCATTGAGTGAGATTGGAGCATCTTCAATATAAAGACCTGCAAATACTTTAATTGTGTCGCCAGGTTGTGCTATAGATGCTGCTTTTTTAATAGTAAGGAAAGCATCTCCTGGACCAGTTCCTCCATTTCCATCATCTCCTAATTTATTAACAAACCATTCATTTCCAATTCTTGGTCCTGGTGGTTGCCATACCAACTCCCCAGAAGGATAGTTGGTAGTAATTCCTGACGCAGTATATCCAACTCCAATAATTGTGGTAACAATACCAACAGCACTATGAATTGCTGATAATACATTCGCACAACCAAGAATGTTTGTATTTGAATCTCCGTCTGCAACAATTTCTAGGTCAATTAATTGTGATACACTTGAGATGCCAGATTGATATGATACTGGAGGTCTGGAATTATTAATTACATACTGTGCTAAAGTTGCAATTGAACTAATTCCAGCAAGAGTTGCATACTTTACGTATCCACCTGGATAAGATTCCAGACCAGTTGGTGCTGGAGAACTACTTTCTAGATAATTGCCCAAAGAGTATGAAATGCCTGCACCAACAGACTTTGAGTTTCCTCCTTTTGTGATATCAAATGCGATAGCATCAATAATTAGTCCAATATCTCTCTTACACTTTTCTCTACCAGTTGTAACTCCAACTGGACCATAATCAAAATTGGGACCATATGCTCCAAATAAACCATCAGTGGAGGTGATAAAACCAACAATTTCTTCGGCAATAAATTCCTTATTGCGAATTAAAAGATTTGCTCCATCAATAAATCTGCCAGTAATTCCAATAGCACCAGCAGAAGCAAGTACTGAATAAGCAAATCCAACTTGATTATTTGAATCAATAACTTCACCACGAACTCTTAAATCACCAGCAACATCAAGAGTTCTTGTTGGTTCTGTGGTATTGATACCTACTATAGGATTAATTTCCTTAATTTCATTTCCATCTAAATCAGTAACTGTGGTGATACCGAATCCACGAACCTTAACTAATGTTGCTCCAATTCCAACATCTAGTTTTGCGGTTGTTGTAATTCCAGTTACTAAAAGATTTTCTATTTCAGAATCTAATACATTCTCTCTTGTAATTGAGGCAATTCCAATGGTGGAGAACCCTACTACTTCGTTAGTGATACTAGCAACACCTATAGTAGAAAATCCTACTACTTCACGGGTAATACTAGCAACACCTATGGTGGAGAACCCTACTACT
>Ga0208222_1000092_pt1 | contig 22285 bp, 17 predicted proteins | sample LakMenEpi13Sep09_FD_150694 | JGI IMG/M metagenome (GOLD analysis project Ga0208222, IMG submission 150694) | Freshwater microbial communities from Lake Mendota, WI - 13SEP2009 deep hole epilimnion (SPAdes) | ecosystem: Environmental > Aquatic > Freshwater > Lentic | place: Lake Mendota, Madison...
TGAGGTTTTGATGACAGTTCACCCCCTTTGGGATGCACGCAGTGAATCCCTTTAGCTTCGCTTTGAAAGGGAATTGAAAATAAGTTTTTAAAAATTGAAGGGCTGTGCTGACAGTTTATTTTCTTGCAATACACGGACTAAATACCTTAATCTATAAAATAAAAACGCCATAGGTTTATGTTTAAATTGTTGCGTTGTTCATTTTATAGTATTGTTTTTTTATATTGAAAAGAGCTAAGAGGTTGTATTTGGTTAAATAGTCTATGATTTTTAATATTTTTGAAAAAATGAAAACTCTAAATAAATACATTGATTGGCGTTTGATGTTTTTAAAGTTAATTGCAATATTTTTTAATTAAATCAAAAGCAGTCCCAATTCCTAACTCTCCTGCAATTTTTAAATCTAAACATCCTCCGTTTTTGTCTTTTGATTTGTGTTTTGCAATACCCCTATTATAATAAGCTTCCTCATAATTTGGATTTAATTCAAGAGCTTTGTTATAGTCGATTATTGCTCCTTTGTAGTCTTCTATAATACTTTTGACAATACCACGGTTATTATAGACTTCTGCATCATTTGGATTGAATTGGACAGCTTTATTATAGTCGATTATTGCACTTTTATAGTCCTTTAGCTCACTTTTAGCAAGGCCTCTATTAAAGTATACTTCTGCATCATTAGGGTTTAATTCAATAGCTTTGCTGTAGTCTGCTATTGCTCCTTTGTGGTCTTTTAATTTATTTTTAGTAACACCTCTGTTATTATATACTTCTGCATCATTTGGCGTTAATTCGATTGCTCTATTATAGTCAGCTATTGCTCCTTTGTGGTCTTTTAATTTATTTTTGGCAAGACCTCTATTATTATAGGCTTCTACATCATTCGGGTTTAATTCAATAGCTTTAGTATAATCGTCAATTGCTCCTTTATAGTCTTCTATGTTGCTTTTTGAGATGCCGCTATTATAAAATTCTTCCGCTGTTTGACTAACAATAATACTCTTACTAAAAATTATTATACAAAATATAAAAAGTCTCATTTTCATTGTATTTTTAAGTTTAGCAAATATAAAGATAGGAGTAGTTATTTTTTTTAGCTACTGAAAATGGAAAAATTGAAACTTATCAGCAAAAATTCTCTTTTAGCTTTAAAAAATAAAGCATGCAGAGTATCTTTGAAAAAATCAAAGCCAAAAAATCTAAAGGTTTTTAATTGATTAGTTTAAGTTAAACCTCCTCAACACGTTTGCCCATGGTATCAGCCTTAATGTTGACAAATCCTTGTTCGGTCATCCATTGATCATTGAAAACTTTACTCATATAGCGAGAGCCATGATCAGGAAAAATAACCACAACATTGCTATTTTCATCAAAATGACCTTGCTCAGCATATTGTTTAACTGCTTGGAAGGCTGCACCCGATGTATAACCAACAAATAGACCTTCTTTTAAGGCAATTTCTCTTGCGGCGTGTGCACTATCTTCGTCAGAAACTTTTTCAAAATAATCTATAATATCAAAATCTGTAGCTGATGGAATGAGGTTTTTTCCTAAACCTTCAATGCGGTAAGGATAAATTTCATTTTCATCAAATTCTTTGGTTTCATGATATTTTTTTAAAACAGAGCCAAAGGCATCAACTCCTAAAATTTTAACTTCTGGATTTTGTTCTTTTAGATATTTAGCTATACCAGAAATGGTTCCACCTGTTCCGCTACAAGCAACTAAATGCGTGATTTTACCTGCTGTTTGTTGCCAAATTTCAGGACCAGTCGAGAGGTAATGCGCATCAATATTTAATTGATTAAAATATTGATTGATATAGATTGAGTTTTTTATTTCCTTATTCAAACGTTTTGCGACATTATAATAAGAACGTTCATCTGATGCAGAGACATGGGCAGGACAAACATAAACTTTTGCACCCAAGCTTTTTAACATATCAATTTTATCTCTTGAAGACTTAGAACTAACAGCTAAAACGCATTCATAACCTTTAATGATGCTAACCATCGCTAAACTGAAGCCAGTGTTGCCAGATGTCGTTTCTATAATGGTATCTCCAGGTTTTAGAAGGCCTTTGCGCTCTGCCTCTTCAATAATATGTAAAGCAATTCTATCCTTGGTTGAATGCCCTGGATTAAAAGCTTCTACTTTAGCGTATATGTTTCCCTTGATATGTTCGGTAACTCTGTTAAGTCTAATTAGCGGTGTGTTGCCAATCAATTCTAAAACATTTGAATATACATGATTACTCATAGTGTTGTTAGTTATAGTAGTAGTCATATTAAAATAACTCGGCAAATATACAAATTATTTTTTTATTCCTTCCAAGTCCAACAAAAAACTCCATTCTTTGGCGACTTCTTTTAATGACTCAAAACGACCTGAAGCCCCGCCATGACCAGCTTCCATGTTGGTATCTAGAAAAATTAAATTTTTATTTTTGTCTTGATCTCTTAATTTTGCAACCCATTTGGCAGGTTCCCAATATTGAACCTGCGAATCATGCAGGCCAGTACTTACATACATATTTGGATACATTTGGTTTTTCACATTGTCATAAGGCGAATAAGATTTCATATAGTCATAATATACTTTATCATTAGGATTGCCCCATTCGTCATATTCAAAAGTGGTTAATGGAATCGAGTCATCAAGCATAGTCGTAACCACATCTACAAAAGGAACGCCAGCCACAATACCATTATAAAGCTCTGGCGCCATATTAGCAACCGCACCCATCAATAGGCCACCAGCAGAACCGCCCATAGCGTATAAATGTTTTGGAGAAGTATATTTTTGGGCAATTAAATGTTTTGAACAATCTATAAAATCGGTAAATGTGTTTATTTTTTTTAATAACTTACCATCTTCATACCATTGTCTACCCATATCTTCGCCACCTCTTATGTGTGCAATGGCAAAGACAAAGCCCCTGTCAATCAAACTAAAACGAGCCGGGCTAAACGTACAACTCATAGAATAGCCATATGAGCCATAAGCATATTGCAAAATTGGATTTGAACCATCTAGTTTAAGCCCTTTTTTATAAACTAAGGAAATTGGAACTTTTGTTCCATCTGCTGCAGTTGCCCAAATGCGCTTTTCTTCGTAGTCATCCTTGTTGAATTTGCCATCTGGCACTTCCACCTGCTTCAAAAGTTTTGATTTTTTGCTAACCATGTCGAATTCTAAAACCTGCGCAGGCGTTTTCAGCGACTGGTAACTATACCTTAAAGTTGTGGCATTAAAATCTAAATTTGTGCCTATGCCTGCAGTATAGGTCTCACTATCAAACGGTAAGTAGTAATCTTGCGATTTGTCCCAACTCATCACACGAATCTTATTTAGACCATTTGTGCGTTCTTGTAAAACTAAAAATTGATTAAAAATCTCAAAACCTTCTAATCTCGTATCAACTCTATGCGCTATAACATCTGACCAATTACTCATATTTGTGCTGGCCTCAGGTGTTTTCATCATTTTAAAATTCAACGCTTTATCTTTGTTGGTTAAGATATAGAAATGATTTTGAAAATGTTCCACATCATATTCTAAGTCACGTTGTCTTTTTTGAAAAAGTTTAAATTTTTCATTTGGTTTAGAAGCTTCCAAATATTGATATTCAGAGGAAACAGTTGAACTGACAGAGATAAAAAGATACTTCTCTGATTTTGATTTGCCTAAACTCATGTTGAAGGTATCATCTTTTTCTTCATAAATTAATTCATCTTTTGCTGTGTCACGACCCACAATGTGCTTTTTTATTTGATGCGCGCGCAAAGTTTCTAAATCTTTACCCACATAAAAAAAAGTTTGCGAATCAGCAGCCCATTCAAAATCACCTTCTACTTCTTTTATTTCATCAGTTAGCATTTTGCCGGTTTCTAGGTTTTTTATTTTTACATCATAAATTCTTCTGCTGACAACGTCAGTTGCAAAAATCGCTAACTTATTATCAGGGCTGATAGAAAAATTACCTAAGCTGAAATAAGCATGGCCTTTTGCTAAATCATTGCAGTTAAATACAACCTCTTCTTTGGCTTTCAAATCGCCTTTTTTTCTCACGTAAATCGGATATTCTTTCCCTTTTTCATATTTCGTTTGATACCAATAGCCATTGTAAAAATAGGGTACAGACTCATCATCTTCCTTCATTCGTGCTTTCAATTCTTCAAACAAAGACTTTTGAAAATCTTTGGTATGGGCAGTCATTTTATTATAATAATCATTTTCTTTATTCAGATAATCAATCACTTCCGGATTCTCTCTTTTATTCAACCAAAAATATGGGTCTAAGCGATTATCACCATGTATTGTTAATGTGGTGTCTATTTTTTTACAATCAGGGGGTGTTAGATTTTGTGCCATTTGTGTTGTTTTTTCTTTGCAGGCCGCAAAAATAGTGCAAATTAAAATTAAAATTGAAGTGGTTTTCATAAAATAAATGCTTTTGATTTAATAATCTTCAAATATAGAAAAATGATATGAATTATCAAGTTTTTTAGTTTAAAAATTGCACCTATTAGAATTTATCCGACAGGTTTAGAGCCATTTTAAAAAAAGAATTTTTCTGCCTCTGCAATAGCTTCTGGTTTGCCAACGTCTATCAGCCGATCACCACTATGATCAAAACCTAAAATTTGATGGGTACTCATTAATTCCAGATAACTGGTTGTGATAGAAAATTTTCCATGGCGCGGCAGATAATTAAATATAGCAGGATTAATGATATGAATACCGCTAAACGCTAAGGGTTTGTGATTATTTATTTCACCAATCACCTCGTTAGTCGAAAAATTTTTCCATCCTTTAAGTTGGTTTTTATCATCAAAAAAGAGTTGTCGAGCGCTTTTTCTTTCGCTAACGGCTAAAGCGACTAAAGGCTTTTTGGTTTGATAAAAATCAATAAATTTAAATAAATCAAGATTGGTCAAAATATCTACGTTCATGACCAAAAAAGGTGAGTCGCCTAAAAGATCTTTTGCTTTCACTAAGCCACCGCCAGTTTCTAACACCTCGTTAGTTTCATCAGAAATGATAATTTCTAAACCAAAATTATTATTTTTAATGTAGTCAATAATCTGATTGCCAAAATGATGAATGTTAATGATCACTTTTTCAATGCCATGTTTATTGAGATATTTCAAATTATGCCCCAAAAGTGGTTGACCATTCACTAATGCTAATGCCTTTGGATGAAAATCAGTAAAAGGTTTCAAGCGTGTGCCTAGACCAGCAGCAAAAAGCATAGCGGTTTTTATTTTTGTCATGGCTTGACCCAATTTTCTTGATTGTTGTGCGATAGAGTGATTTCAATGTCTTTATATCTTGCTTGTAAGAATTTAGCGGTTTGTTCTGCAGCAAAAACAGAGCGGTGTTGACCACCAGTACAACCAAAATTTATTTGTAAATGCTCAAAACCTCGAGACAAATAATTATCTACATTTATGCTCACTAATTCATAAATACTTTTTAAAAAATTCGGCATTTCAGTTTCGTTTACTAAAAAGTCTTTTACAGGTTGATCAAGGCCAGATAGAGCTTTATATTTTTCGATCCTGCCAGGATTATAAATACCTCTGCAATCAAAGGCAAATCCACCACCATTGCCACTATCATCTAATGGGTAACCTTTTTTATAAGAAAAACTATTGATATTAATTTGAAGTTTGGTCATTAAATGATTATTTTTTGATGAGTTGTTCTATTGTTTTTTTTCCATCGTTGGAAATGATAAATTTAATTAATCGATCTATTTCGGGATAGGAGATGAGCAGATTTTGTTTCACTAAAAGTTCTAAATTGTTGAAATGAAGAATAATGCTCTCCAAAAAATGAACTTTTTTCTCTACTAATCCTCTTAGGCCATAGGCACCCAATAATTGTAAAAACCTCAATATTAAGGACATATTGTATTGTTTCTCAAATTGTTCTGCAGTAATAAAATCTTGTTTAATAAAAATATTGGCATAATCATTTTTGAGTTGAATTTGCCATTCTTCCGACAAATTAGCTTTGGCTTGAAAAAGGAGCGAAACTAAATCATAGCCCAAAAAGCCTCGCATACCACCTTGAAAATCGATAAAATAGGGGCAATCATTTTTTATAAAAATATTTCTAGCTTGGAAGTCACGGTATAAAAAGAAATCGCTTTCAAAAGACTTTATTTTTTCTGAAATTTGAAAAAATTCTGCAATTAATTGACTCTTTTTATAGGGGATATTTAGCCTTTCCACAAAAAAATCTTTAAAATAAAATAGGTCATTTAGAACTTGTTGATTATTAAAAGCTTGAAAATCATAGCATTTTTCGTAATCAATAATCCCCTTAGTATGTATTTGTAATTTTGCTAATTGTGATAGGCTATTTTGGTATAGTTTATAAGCATAATCACTAAATCCCTCATTTAGTAAGACATTAAGTAGAGAAGAATCACCAATATCTTCTTGTAGATAAATTGTGAAATCTTCATTAACAGCTATTACGATTGGCACATTGACTTCACTTTTATTAAAAAGATCTGCAAAATAGATAAAAGATTTGTTTTCTTTAACAAATTCACTTTCAGTTAATATATAGCTATTTGTGGCGGTAAAAATTCTATAATAGCTTCTATTTGATCCACTGTTGGTAATGGGAATTATATGCGAGATTTTTTCTCTTATTCGGTTTTTTAGGAATAATTCAATTTTTAAGGACTGCAAAAGACAAATATTTGGTGTAAAGATAGAAAATATAACAAACAAAAAAAACGCCAAATTTTTATTTGGCGTTTTAGTTCAATGCGGTAATCTATATTTATCTGATAACTTCTACTCTAGTTGCCATCATACCTTTTTTACCTTCTTCCTCTTGGTAGCTTACCTTGTCGCCTTCATTTAATGTTTGCGACTTCATACCTGAAACGTGAACAAAGATTTCTTTACCAGTTTCGTCGTTTGTAATGAAACCAAAACCTTTGGCATCATTGAAAAATTTTACAGTACCTGTACTCATAATTGTAATAAAATAATTAATAAAGTGCAAAGGTATGTATTAAAATAATACAAATCACAAAATCAAGCATTTATTTTACAAAATATAGAAAATAAATCCAAAGGATAGTAAATTAGCCCTTAAAAGTTCGTTCCCCAAAGTTTCATTTTTATAGAATGGCGTATGGGTATAGGCAACGTAGACATTCCATGTATTATAGCCAATGGCTAAATAGTTCTGCCAAGTCAATCTGGATAGATTGTCCTGGTTATTGAATGATAGATCTGCTGATGTACTATTATTTGTAAGCGTAGTTTCACTAAAAAAATTATAAGTCAGTTTTGTTCCAACGTGAACTCTAAAAAAAACATGTGATGCTAAAGTTGAATTGCGCCATCTAAATTCTATAGGAGCTTCGACTAAAAATTGGTTGATGTTTGTTTTTGAAAAACCATTTGATAGGCCATTCATCGCTGGTAATATAAAAGAATTGATGCGCAAGTAGCCCAATCCTAAGCCTGGAGCTAAGGCAAAATGTCTGTTTTTTGAGAGTGCTATATCTCTTAAAAAGCCTGTACTTAAGCCAATGGACAGCATATTTTGGTCTGACCCAGTTGGTCTATTTAAAAACACATTATGTGATAACGCTATATAAAATTGGTCTTCTCTATATTTTTTAGCCCAAGGTACTTTGACTGAATCAATAGTTTTTTTTGTTTCTACAACATCTTCTTGAACGTTTTCTTGAGCTAAAGCATTAGCTGAAAACAGAAATATAAAAATAATAAAAAGAATTGGACTTTTCAAAATATCGGTTTTAAACTGCAAATAAACAAAAAAAGGAGCATTAATTGCTCCTTCTTTATGAAATATAAGTTATTATTTAATCAAAAACACTGCCTTGAATAGTTGTATAATTCACTTTATACTGTTCAGCTTCGCGTAACTTCTGTTTTACCTCAGTTACTAAACCCATCTTAGAGTTTTCATCTACTTTTAATGCAGCAATCATGGCAGGTTGAATTTCTGGTGGACGTTGTGCACGTTCATTGCGCACAAATTCCAAAATGTCACTTGGTTGCGATGGTCTATCTCCCAATTGAATAACTTCCCCAGAACCATAACGTTGTCTATATCTTTGATGCGGTTTACCAATATAGATGGTCATCACGCGATCTTTTTTACCTAATTTAGACACTTGATCTGCTTTTGGTAATTTGTTTTCTACTATAAGTTCGGTATCACGCATAACGGTAGCTACCATGAAGAAAAACAAAAGCATGAACACGATATCTGGTAAAGATGCTGTACTCACCGCAGGCACTTCGCCTGATTTTTTCTTTTTAAATACTGACATATCTTTATCTTATTTAGAATTAACCTCTTTGTGCATCAGCTTCAGATAATTTCTGAGGATAGACTTTTTGTATATCTTCAATCATCACTTTTAGCTTTTCTTTTAAAGCCTCATCTTTGGTTTGAGGATCTTCAAATTTGGCTTCCAACTCTCTAAAAGTTCTGTTGTAAGTAGCCTTCGCGTAGCGATCTCGCAATTCATAATATGCTGCTAAAATTTCGTTTTGAACAGAAACATAGGTTTTATAATTTGTTTCGGCATCATTCATTAAAGAAACAACAGCCTTATCAGGGTTATCAGATTTTTTTGGATCCTTTAAACCAGCACAAACATTACACGAACCATCACCATTGTTGTCAATAAAATCAATAGCCGCTTGTTTTAAATCTTCAAGTTCCATCAATTCGTTATTGACTAACAATTGGTTGTTTCTGTTAACCATAACCAAAAAGATGTTTTTTTCCTTCATTTCTAAAGGCTTTTCTTCCGTTTCATCAATTGGTGGTAACTTTCTGTTCAAACCCTTGTCTGTTTCAATGGTAGTTGTTACCAAGAAAAAGATAAGTAGTAAGAAAGCGATGTCAGCCATAGAACCAGCATTTACTTCTGGTGGTGCTCCTCTTCTTGCCATAATTTAGATTATTTTTTTAATTTCCAAAAACTTGTATAGAACATCAAGCCTATTGCAATTGCAGCTAAGATATAAAACATAAATAAGCCCGCACTTGTTAATCTAGAATCTAAGGCAGTGGCCATAACCGTACCATCTCTCGCCACAAATTCTTCACTACTTCCTGTAGCTAAACCAACTAAAAAGATTGCAATAAATATGCCAAAATACATGAGCGTTTTCTTTAGACTTGGACTTTTTAAAAGTGTCATCACTGAATAATATAGTGCCAAACCAGTTGATATAAAAAGTGCTAAATATGACAAAACAATCATTGGTGTAATCATGCCACCATCTGCTTCATCAGACATGGCAATCGTTATCCAAAATATAGTTGATAGTGCAAATAAAATCATTGCACCAATCCTTGTTATTTTTTTAAGTTGCATAATAAACTTTGATTATTTTTTTTGTAAATCTGACAAAATATCAACTAATGCGATAGAAGAATCTTCCATATCGTTTACAATAGCGTCAATTTTTGCAATAATATAATTGTAGAATACTTGAAGTACCATCGCAACAATTAAACCAAATACTGTAGTTAAAAGTGCAACTTTAATACCTCCTGCTACAAGAGATGCATCCATTGTACCTGCTGATTCAATTTTATCAAATGCCTGAATCATACCGATTACAGTACCTAAGAATCCTAACATCGGCGCAAGCGCAATAAACAAAGAAATCCAAGACACGTTTTTCTCTAATTGACCCATTTGTACACCACCGTAAGCCATAACAGCTTTTTCAGCAGCTTCTACACCATGACCAGAGCGTTCTAAACCTTGATAGAAAATTGAAGCCACAGGACCTGCAGTGTTTCTACAAACATCTTTTGCGGCATTAACACCACCTGATTTTAGTGCATCTTCTACATCTGCAATTAGTTTTTTAGAATTTGTTGAAGAAAGATTTAAATAAATGATTCTTTCTATTACAATGGCTAAACCAAAAATTAAACATAAAAGTACAATACCCATAAACCCTGGACCACCTTCAATAAAACGTTTTTTCATTTCTTGTGTAAAGCTTAATTCCTCTGCTGGTGCTTCTTCTGTTGCTTCCGCTGCAGCTTCTTCAGCTGCCGGTGCTGCTACTTCCGCTGGAGCTGCTTGTGCAGTTGTGTCTGCTGGCGCTGCCGCTTCAGTTGTTGCTTCTGCTGTGGTCTCTTCTTGTGCTTGTACAAAGTTCATTGACATCAAGCATACAATGGCTAAAATTGAAAAAAATCTTCTCATGTTTTTGATCTTTAAATTATAAATTTTGAATGTTAAATAATGTGCTAAATTATAAATATTTTTTAATAAAAAAATTTTTCTATTAAAAAAATATGCGAATATGATGATTTTGATTAAAAATTACCAAGCTAATGTAATTAATTTGAAGACTAATGATTTGATAAACAAATGATTTTTCGCCTTTAATAAAACTAAGTGGGGCTTATTATTTTTATGTTAAATTTTATTTTGCTTCGTTATTGTCTATTTCACAACATTTATGGAAGGCTGCTTTATATTGATTGATATATTACTAGACATCATTATAGATTATATTTTAGGATAATATAGTTAAACTTGCAAAATATATTCAGTAAGTCCTTGGTCATGCTCTAAATTCATTTTTTTTCGCAAACGATATCTTTTGATTTCAACGCTACGCACAGAAATATTTAGTAGTGGGGCAATTTCTTTAGAATTTAGATTAATTCGTAGATAGGCACATAGCCTCAAATCATTGGGCGTAAGTGTAGAATGTAATTGCTTCATTTTTTTTAAAAAATCATTGTCTGCTTTATCAAAGGCTTCTTTAAAAATATGCCACGTATCATCTTCTTTTACATCTTTATTTATTGAAGAAATTATACGTTTTATTTTGCTTTTTTCGTTAATATCCTCACCATTTTTCAAATCTTCTTTGATGATATTAAGGAGCTCTGTTTTTTTAATTAAATTGAGGTTGGAAATGGCTAGTTCTTTACTTTTTTTGTCCACATCAAGGGTTAATTGCTCATTTTGGTATTTCATCAGTTCTCTCTGATTTTCTAGTTCTTTTAACTCTAGAAGTAAATTGTTTTCCTCAATGATTTTCTCATGTCTTTTATCGTGATAGTGGTTATAAAATTTATGTGTAAAATAGCCCATTAACAATAAAAGAAATAAATATAAAGCTTTAGCCCAAGTATTAAAATAAAACGGTTGCTTGATGGTAAACTTATAGGCAACAGTTTTGTCTATTAATTGATGAGAAATTTTTCCCTTGGCAAAAAAGGTATAATCTCCTGGAGGTAAGTTATGGAACTCAATATTTGGCTGCGTTTGCCATCTACTCCATTTTTGACTATAACCTTCTAAAAAATATTGATATTCAGCATTTAGATATTTGTTATAAAAAGGAATTGATAAATTAAACCTTAAGTGATTATCTGTAGAGTTTAGTTTAATATTATCTGCAGTTGGCAATGTTTTTTCTTTTTGGTTGGCAGTAATCAATTCAATATATGAAATTAGCAATTTGTTTTGCCCTAATTTAAGTTCTTTTGGATTGATGACATAAAAGCCATTTGTAGTGCCAATTAAATATTCATTATTACCAATATAACTTAAATTTTCATAGCCTGGCATACTATTAGTGACTTCAGAAGTAATAGATAAACTTTGCTTAATATATTGGTCCGATAATTTGCCTAAGGTAAAATAATGAATATAATTTTTGGTAAAAAACCACAATTTATTATTTTGGTCTACTATCATTTTACCAGTGGTGTAGACATCACTTTTAAACAATTGATTTAAGTAGGTTTCCTTGACAAACTCCTTGTTTTTATATTGGAAAACGCCTGATTCAGAGGCATAATATATTTTTTTGTTATATTTAACTAAACCTGAATTTTTTCCTTTTCGTGGCTTTTCTAAAAGTTTATAACGTTTAATTTGTTCATCAACCAAATCGAGTAGAAATAGGCCTTTATACTCATGATTAACAATTATTTCACGGTTAGAATTAATTTCAAAATGCTTCGCAGAATGATTAAATCCCTTTATTTTTTTTTTGTAAACCCATTGGTTGTTTACTTTTTCTAATAGACCTAAACCATTGTACTGCCCTTGAATAATCTTATCTTGTAAAACTTCAAATTTCCATGTGCCATTATCATTAAAAAGACTTTTTGAAGAAAAGTTGTTGATGATAAGTGTCCCTTTATCATGACCACAAAACAGGGTATTGTCATGCACAAACAAAGACCAAACTTGTCCCTTGGTACCATTAACTAATAAAAACTTATCGTTAGAAGGATATTTTTTATAGAATAGTCCTTGATTGGACCCAATATACAAATTATTTTGATGAAAGATAGAAGTATATACTGTACCGATTTGGCCAGTTTCATCTACAAAACTTCTAATTGGTGATTGGTAGTTGATACAATTGATGCCATTATCTAAACCAAGCCAAATATTTTCATCAATATCTTCAAAAATAGACAAAACAGTGTTATTAATCAATCCATTAGACTGATTAATCTGATTAATTATTTGCCCATTTTTATCTAAAATAATGAGGCCTTGAGAAATAGTGCCAATGGCAATTAATTGATTTTTTAGGAGTTTTGCACTATAGATTTCCCCGTTTTTAATTAAATCATCTGCCTGCGTTTGAAAGGGCTTTATTTGATTATTCTCAAAAATATAGATGCCGTTCTGTTGAGAAAAAAGGTAATTTTTTTGATTTATTTCTAAGCTATTAATGATTCTATCATCATTAATAATTGGGTCTGAAAGTACTAATTTAGATTTGTTATTTTCTATTTCAAAAACACCTGTCTTATTTTGATAAAATAAACCTGAGGATGTAGTAAATAACCGGTTGATGCGGTCTTTAGGTTGGATGATGTTTATTTGGTTTGTAAGGCTATTATAAACATAAATTTTATCAAGTGATTGAAAAACAACCCAGTGATTGTAAGAAATTATCTCCCAAAATTGCTCGTCATCTGCGATTTTGTCCTTTATAGGCTTTGATAAATCATGATACTCTAAAAGGCCTTTTGCAGATTTAGACCAATAGCCAAAGGTCATAAATGCGCCAGTATAAATTCGATCATTGATACATTTTACCGATCGAATGATGGTTTGATTGGGTGAGGTATAAAGTTTAAAATCAGCACCATTATATTCTAGCAAACCATCATTATTCGCAAAATATAGAAAGTGATTAGAATCTTGACTTATCATCCAATTTTGATTCCCTGCTTTGTAATCTTTTGCTGTAAAATTAATGATAGGAGGTAACTCTTGCCCAGTCATATAAAAGCAAGTAAATAAGAAATAATAATATATTTTATTAAAATTCATTGATTGTTTAAAAATGTAAATATATAAAAAAAACCTTGTTACAAAATTGCGACAAGGTTTTTAAAATTAATTAACTATTTTTAAAATTATTTTTTAATAAATTTAGCTGAAGCTGTAACACCTTCAATCACTGACGTTACTACATAAATACCAGCTGGTAATTGATTAATGTTAAGACGGCTAAAGGTTTCGTTTGGCGAAACAGTTAATACGTTTTGACCAACCATGTTAACGATAGATATATTTTCTATAACACCTTTGGCATTGATGTTTAAAACATCATTAGCTGGATTAGGATACATGCTGAATTGTGACAGTTCATTTGTAGCTGAACTTAAAGTATTTTTGTGGAAGTATAGATTGTCAAAATATAATTCTAATGCTTGACCATCATTTGCTCTTGCCGCAGTTATAACTATTTCTTTAATAGAACTTCTAGCTAAATTAGGCGGATTAGATGCCGCTATAAAATCAGCTAAAGGGACATCTAATGATACCCAAGCGCCACCCTGAGGTGTTGGCACAGTTTGAATTGCACTTGTTTCGCCGTTTTGTGTTGCATGATTTGACAATTTAATGCTCAAAGCCTGACCTGTAAGAATTGGGTTTGCTATCCAATAATCCATATGGAAATGGGTAAACGTTGATAAATCATTATAAGAGCCAAGGACAATTCCAGCAAAAACTTTTCCTGCTGTAAAATTTATTCTTTTTGTTGCATTACCTACAATTGAAACATCACTGATTGTTGCAGCAGAAGGCCCCCAATCTGCTCCCCAAGTTGGTACAGCGATATTGGCATAGGCGTCACTAAAAGCTGAAATGACATCAGCAACAGGACGTGCTGGAGGCGTTGACGCAGCCGTGGCTGGACCAGCTGGTGGCGGAGGTGCCGTTGTGATTTCTAAAGAAACGTTGTCAATACCAACAAAACCAGTTGCATGACCCATATCAAAAATAATTCTACTCGTAGGACTAGAGAAATTAGAAGTTAATATCACCTCAAAAACCTGAGAAGTTGTTGTTAAGGTAACCGATTGTGTTGCAGCTGTCCATGGATCTTGAGCAAGTCCTATACCAGCAATCAAAGGTCTAGTGGTGTCAGAGAAAGCGGTAAATTTTAACTTGTAGCTTACTCCTGAAGTAGGAATACTTAAAACATGGCTCAGATTAACTGCAAATGGCTGTCCAGCGACTAATACATTGGCAGCGTTGTATTTATTACCGCCCTCTGTTACTACATTAAGCGCATTACCTGACCATCCCGTTGGTCCACTTTCAAAATCACCATTGGTGATTAAATTTTGTGATATTCCCAATAAAAATGAGAAAAAGGAAATAAATAAAGTAAATTTTTTCATATTGTTAAAAATTAATGATTTATAATTATATTGTTACAAAAGTACTATTGAATTTTTTACATTCATCTATTTTTATGAAATATTAACTATACAAAGCAAATAAATAATTTAATTACTGAAAATCAAATATTTAATCAATTTTTATCTCTAATTATAACGATTTCGTATAGGTATTGTATAGGTAATTTATTTAAAAGTTGGTGTTAAGTATACAATTAGGCTAGTTCATTTTACAATAATGCGGACATTAAGTGTCAAATTTGGAATTTTTTCTATTTAAATTCTTAGATTTGTATTTCTGTGGCTTTCTTTAGGTTTCTTTTTTAGCCATAATTGTAGGAACATTTTTGTAGTTATGGATCTTGTTTAATTGAAAACTAAATGCTGATATTGTTGAGATGCGAGCTGTCGTTTTTAATCAATATACTAAAATATTTCAGCCATTTATGAGGGCAAATGGCTTGCGCAATATCCTCTAGACCTGTTCATGATTATTTTTAAGGAAAGCAGATAGACATTCAATGAAGTATATAATAATACAATAGGTTTGCGTCTTTTTCTTAAGATATTTGCTTTTTTTCTTCCTGATTTATAGATATTGGAAATTTTAACTTAATTATCCATTAGACTTCGTTGTTTATCTGAAAATATAATATAAATATTTAGTTTGCTATCGAAATAGAAGCTTTATTGATTGAGAGAATATAATATTATATTGATATGCGATAATGTAGACTTCGATTTCTGTTGAACGCCAATAAATGCCTTTAAGAGAACAAGTGATTATCGGCTTTATTATTGAAATGTTTTTCGGCAATTATAGATTTTAAAACTTAATTTATTATAAATGAAATGTAAAATAAAAAAACCCCCTAAGTTTTAAACTTAGGAGGATTTTTATGAATCTTTTATTGAGTTTTATTTTTTAATCATTTTAAAGTTTTGAACTTGACCATTTTGTTCAACTCTTAAAAAGTAAATACCTGCGTTAAGTTCTTGACCTAAATTCATTTCAATTTCATTTTCAACTTGTTTGTTAAAAACTGATCTACCATTGATGTCAAAAATGTTTATTGATGCTAAACTTAAATCCATTAACCTCAAATTAAATGCTTGATTGAAAGGGTTTGGATAAGTTACGATGTCTTGATTATTGCTATTATTTAATGTAAAGTCTTCATCACTAGGCATGCTGGTTGGTGTTGATACAGTACAAGCATTTCCCCAAGCACCTACAACAGTATTAACAGTTGCTCTTACTCTTATAGTTATACTTGCATCCATTTGCGGTAATTGAGCTAATTGTGAAAAGGTCATAAAAGAATTAGCAGTATTTATATATTGAGGCGTGCCACCATTCATAATAACCTCAAATTCATAATTGCTTGCATTCATTACTGGTATGGCATTTAAAACCACACTACCTTCATTTGCTGGAACTGTCAGTCCGCATTGTGAGAATCTTAACTGTGTAATTTGAGTTGCTGTAAATACATTACAGGAAACGCCATAAGGTTGATACAATCCATTTACTTCAGCTCTAACTCTTAAACCAATTACGCTTGATAAACCTGGGATGGCTGACAATTGAGAAAAGTTAAAAAAAGAATTTGATGTTGTAATAACTTCTGGCGTTCCACCGTTGATGGTTACTTCGAATTGATAATTTGTAGCGCCTGGAATAACATTAGCATTAAATCTTGTTGTTGGCCTATTAGGAACTATTAAACCACATTGCGTTTGTCTTATTCTTGTTAAAACAGGAGGAACTTTATAGAAGTATAGATTATCAAAATAGAAATCTAAAGACTGCCCGTTATTTGCTCTAGCAGCAGAGATAACTATTTCTTTAATAAAGTTTCTAAGATTTGAGCCACCCCCAGCTACAGTGAAATTATTTAAAGGCACATCTACAGATACCCATTGGCCACCTTGAGGTGCAGGTAAAGTTTGAATAGCACTAGTTTCATTCATTTGATTGGCATGATTAGATAATTTAAATCCTAAAACTTGACCAACAAGGATAGGATTTGGAATCCAATAATCTATGTGGAAATGCGTATATGTTGACAAATCATTATATGTTGGCAGTACAATACCCGCGAAAGTTTTACCCGCTACCATATTTATTCTTTTGGTTGCATTACCTGCTATGACAACATCAGTGATAGGCGTAGCTTCAGGACCCCAATCTGCTCCCCAAGTGGTTACTGGCGACTCCGTGTATGCTCCACTAAAAAATGCTAGAACATCTGCAGGATTTCTTAACGGAGGTGTTGGTGCAGCTACTGTAGGTCCTGCAGGTGGCGGCGGTGGCGGCGGTGTATTATTTAATTCTAGAGCAACGTTATCTATAAAAAAACTAACATTGCTATTTCCTCCTTCAAAACCAAGTTTCATTGAGCCATATGTTTGACCTACGGTAAATGTAACTTCATAGTTTGTCATCATGGTTGTAATTGTATAATCCTGCACAGCAAGAGCAGTAAAGCCCCCACCATTTTCTCCAAAAAACAATCTCAATGGACGATTACTCGCTGCTCTAGCAGAAAAAGAAATTTTGTAAGATTGACCAACGGTTAGTTGACCAATTTGTCCAGGTGTTAGTATTTGATTTAATTGTAGCCACCAAGTATCACCACTTGGACCAGCTATACTAGTTACATTAGCTTCATTGTTATCTGCATTTACCACGGCAGTGACACCTAGCCAACCAGCGAAAAATGTTTCCCACCCAGTTAAACCACTACTAAAGTCACCATTGGTGACAATGTTTTGTGAAAATCCTATCTGAAGTAGGAAAATCGAAATAAAAATACTTAGTTTTTTCATTATTGTAAAAATTAAGGGTTAAAAATTATATAATTGTAAATTTAGAGTTATTTGGTTTATTAAATATATCATAAGCTGTTATTAAACCTATACATTTTCATGCTTTTTTAATTCATTAAATATGAATTGATTAAAACGACGATGTGCTTTTTACTTTAATTTTGTATAGTTTATGTATAGGTGTTTTATTCAAATTTAATAAGAAGCATTCAGTTTTTTATGGTTATTAATTTTTAATATTGGTAATATTAAGTCAAATAGTTGATTTTTAAAATAATATTACAAATTTAGTGGTTCATTTATGCACTATTAGAACTTAAAATATGCGGTAATCAGCTATAAAAAAATAGTAATATCATTTACAATTGAATTTTTATTATCATTATAAAAATCGTAAAGTAGCATGTTATTTAATGAATAGTTTTTTAACTTGTTTTTTGTTAGATGAATAAACCTGCAGAAGATATATGCCTTTTTGTAAATGATTGATAGCAATTGAATGGTTATCTCTTTTAGATTGCAGAACCAAATGACCTAGTAGGTCATAAATTTCCACGGCGTCTAATGTTGCTGTGGATTTAATTTTTAAAAAGTCTTCAGCTGGATTCTCAAAGGAAAAATCAATAGTGCCTTTTATGTTTTCTAATTCAAGAATACAATTATTTCCTACTTGATAGGTGTAATAACTGGTTACTGCGAATCCACCAGCATAGGCAAATTTAACGCCGTAAGTGATATTTTGACCAGGGGCTAGATTGGTTACGGTATGTGTAAAAGTATTGCCAACTACTTGCGTCATTGGTATTTCTTGAAAAGGATTTTGTCGCCATAAAATAGCAACTACACCAACTAAATTTTGGTCTAACAAAGTATAAGTAATTTTTACACTGTTGCCCAACGTTTCATAATTGTATTGATAACCAGTTGAGAAACTGCCTTGCTGGGCCTGATTGGAAGTTCCTGAGCAAGCGATGACTGCTGTTGTTGTAGCATTAATAACAATAGGATTATTAGGCGCATTGTTTCCTGCAGCATCACTAGCTGTTACAGTGAAAACATAGCCAGTATTAGGGTTTAAGTTAGAAATGACGATAGATTTTTGAACACCGGAGGGACTTGCTGTTTGAATGTTTTGATTACCATAGGCCACGTTATAAAAAACACTACCACTATTGTCTTGTCCATTAACCAAAATTTCAATTGTGGAACTCGTGATTGTGCCCAAAGAAGCAGTAAAATTTGTTGGTGCTTCGGTATCTGGCGCTGTATTTTGATAAACTCTTACATAATCAATTTCCATTGTAGCTTGCGTGAAGCTAGTTGGAATGTTTCCAGCAACACCTCCCATTGCAATGTTTAACAACAAATATTGATTGGCTGTGAAAGGCCAAGTTGATGCGTTTTTAATTGGTGGATTGTAAGTATAAAAGGCCACACCATCTAACAAAAAAGTAATTTGATTTGGCGACCAATTCATGGAATAGACATGAAAATTATTGCCTAAATTATTAGCTATAGTTCCTCCATGATTTACAGTGTTTCCGAATGATGATGGCGTATGAATAGCACTTTGAATATATCCAGGGGGTTGTGAGGGCGTAATGCCATGTTCCATAATATCAATTTCACCACATGCTGGCCATGATGTTGTGCCGTGTGTTGAAGAAAAGAAGGCACCTGGTTCTATAATATTTTTACCTAGAAGCCATAGTGCTGGCCATGTGCCTTGATTGGTTGGTACTTTTGCACGTATATCAACTCTCCCATGCGTAAAGGCAAATTTGGAATTTAACCTGGCTGAAGTATATTGTTTTGTAAATCCTTGGCTGGTATACGGTTCTTTTTTTGCAGTAATTTTAAGGACACCGTTTTCTACAGAAGAGTTCGTTATTTCATTGGTATAATGTTGTTGCTCGCCATTATACCAGTTTCCTCCTGCTGGAATTTGTGTCTGATGATGCCAGTTGGTAGGATTGATAGCACCATTTGTGTTAAACTCGTCTGACCATACCAAATTATTATAAACCACATCAACCTGTGCGATACTAAATTGGCATGCGGCTAAAATTAAAAATATATACTTCTTCATATTTTAGTGGACTAGTGGTTATTTAAAAAAAAAAAATTTCTTGTATGCGCAAAAAGATTCATTTGTTGAACAAAACCCGCAGCCCGACTTGAACGGAGCTCTTTTATTGTTTTTTGAAAAACAATAAAAAGCGGGAGTGGAAGGCGGATTAGCTGCCCAAAAAACAAAAAATATCTTAAAACTTTAATTCTTCATTTTTGACCCATAGACCCCAATGAGCACCAACGTCTCCTTCAGGTCCAACTTTCCAAGATTCATCAAAAGATGAAAAATAGAAACTCTCAATGCCATGATGATTGTACCAATTTTGGGTGTCTATAAAGTATCGCATAGCATTTTCGTTAGTTGCAACTGCGCCTCTAAGCGAGCCACCTGCACTAGGCCAACCTGTTTCTGTGATGATGACGCGCTTTCCTTGGCCAGCGTGCTTAGCTGATTCAAACATACTTTGCATGTGTGCTAATGAATATTCAATTGGACAGCCTTCCCAATAAGGGTAGCAATTAGTCAAAATCACATCGCAAATTTCTGTTATTCTTGGGCGATGAGAAAATTCGTAATAGGCATCAACATAACCAACGGGAATATGCGGAACGGCGTCTTTTACGCGTTGAATATAGGCTAGTATTTGATCTTCCGTTAAATCGTTTCTATACATTACTTCATTACCAACGGCGGCTACATCTACCAGTCCTTCATGGGCTAATGCAATTAAACTTTCTATTTCTCTTTCGTTTAATTCTAAATCATTACCTAGCCATGCGCCAACAAGCGTTTTCATGCCATGTTTTTTTGCCAATCGCGGCACATGTTCGTTACCTTCAATACAAGAAAATGAACGCACCCACTTTGAAAATGGTTTTAAAATTTTTATGCGTCTTTCCACTTGATCTGCTGTGATGATGGATCCAGGTTGCTGCCCATCTTCGTAGATGCTAAAGCAAATGCCGTGCATACCTTTCTTAAGTGTTTTACGCCAGAGGGCTTCTAAACCTTCACGATTTAATTCACTATAATTAGGTGTTTGATAAGCTTCCTTGTAACTTGGAAAATTTTCTAAATGATCTTCTGAAAAATGATGACCTATTCTGTATGACATGGTTTTTACTTTTTTGAAATTTATATTTCGCCTCTTCTTGCTACTAATTCATCTTTAATTTCTTTTGCTCTTTTTTCATCTAAATTATACTTCCACATGATAAGTATGGCTATACCTGCAGTAACTGATGGAATAATAATGTCTGCTAATCTTAAACTGTACATTGTTTCTGCTGATTGTGAGGGTGCACCACCATCAAAACCAATCAATTTTAATACCAAACCACTCAAAACAAGTGCAAGCGCTTGACCTAATTTTACCATCCACCAATAAATAGCACCAAAAGTACCTTCTTTTCTCGGCATACCGTTTTCTAATTCGTCAAGGTCACATACATCTGCTGTCATGCTCATCATCAAAGTAAACAATCCGCCTAATCCAAATGCAATTAATGGTATTGGGAAAAATATCAACCATGGAATTTCATTAGACACATCAATGCTAAACCATGACATACCAATTTTATCCAAATAGGGATTTAGAAATTCAAAAATTGAACCTACACCATTGGTTAAGGATTTTGCAAAAGCGGTTTGATTGAATTGCGTATTTAATGAGGTATCAAAACCGAACCATTTTAATAAATAGCCAACAATTGAAATCGCGGTTGAAATGATAAATGCGGATCTTTTCCCCCATTTGTTAGCCATCCAAGTGATGATTGGAATAACTAAAAAGGCTGTTAATAATGCTGAAATTGTAGAAAACCAAGCAGGCCATGTTCCAGCCTCAGCATAACTACCATTGAACATGTAGAAAACAATGATAAACACACTAAAAGCGGCCACAATTTGAAAACCATTAAAAATTAAAAAGGTAGCGCCACAAAGCTTCATAAACGATTTATTTTGAGAAACTTGTTTCATACCTAGAAATAAATCTTTTACATTTGAAGCTAAAGTTTTTAAATTGATTTCTTTTCGATTTTCCATGTTTGAAGAGTCAATACCTTTACAGAATAGAGCTGGTAATATGCCTAAAATAATACATGCTGCGCCAACATAAAATGATAATTGATTAACACCTTCTGCTTGGGTAGCAAATACTTTAGGGTCTGCTATGATGACCCAAAACCAAGGCACAATCATCCAAGCGATTTGACCTATAGTTTGCGAAAATGCCATGAGGCGCGTTCTTTCATTATAATCAGAGGTCATTTCATAACCTAATCCAACTAAGGGTGTGGCATAAATGGTATTACCCGTTAAAAAAATTAATGAAAAAATCAAGAAATACCAAAAGTTATAGGTTTGTGAATCTTCTGGACTTAATTGCCAGAGTAGAATATAAAAAATACCACTTAGGATAGCACCAATAAAAATATAAGGTCTTCGTCTTCCCCAGCGTGAAGTGGTATTATCTGAAATAAAACCCATAATTGGGTCGGTTAATGCGTCATATATTCTAGGTAATCCGCCTAATAATCCTGCTAAAAACGGATCCATTCCAAAAGCTGTTAAAAGAAAAAAACTAAAAACACCAAGTGCTCCTGGCAATAGGTTAAGAACCAAATGTCCTGATCCAAAGGAAATCTTTTGGATGAA
>Ga0208222_1000096_pt1 | contig 21715 bp, 16 predicted proteins | sample LakMenEpi13Sep09_FD_150694 | JGI IMG/M metagenome (GOLD analysis project Ga0208222, IMG submission 150694) | Freshwater microbial communities from Lake Mendota, WI - 13SEP2009 deep hole epilimnion (SPAdes) | ecosystem: Environmental > Aquatic > Freshwater > Lentic | place: Lake Mendota, Madison...
ATTACAAGAACGCCACGGAATTAGAAACCCTCCCAAACATAGACATCAACATCAAATGCGGCAACTCCTTAGTGAGCCGTTTTGCCATTGATGCCGACCTAACCCAAGCCTTGAAAAAAAGTAAGTGGACCATTGACAGCTACCGAATAGCTGTTGAAACTTACCGCAATGCGCAAAACAAGGAAGAGAAAAGAGAAATGGAACGCCTGATCGCCGACATAAAATCTGATTTTAGAAGTGAAATTGCGTTAAACGACCCCAAATTAGCCAAACTCCGCAAACTAAACGGCGACTTGTTTCAAATGACCAACCAACAACAGTTGTTTGACATGACCAAAAAAGAACAAGCCGATTGGGACAAACAAATAACCCAACTCACTCAAGAAACCAAAAAACTAGAAACCGAAATAGCAGACATCAAAGCCAACAAGATTTTTGAAAATGCCTTTGAATGGCGGTTTGAATTTCCCGAAGTGCTCAATGATGCCGGAGAGTTTGTGGGCTTTGATGTGGTGATTGGGAATCCGCCTTATATCACAGTTTTGTTAGGAAAAAAACAATTATATGATATTAAAGAAGCAAATTATTATAAAGAAAACTTTAAAACATTCGAATATAAAGGGAATACATATGCCTTATTTATTGAAAAGGGAATTAATTTATTAAAACAAAATGGTGTAATAACTTATATTGTGCCAAACACACTTCTTTTGGCAGATACTTACTCCTTTACTAGAAAATTAATTCTAGAAAAATCTAATATTGAAGAACTTGTTAATTGTGATTTTAAGGTTTTTGATGAAGCAGAAATAGGCGGAACATTAATATTTATGATAAGCAAAAATGAAGATAATAAAGAAAACATATTTAAGGCCATTGAATTTAAGTCATATTTTTTTGAAAAAGAAATTTTTAAATACATTAAGCAATCAATTTATAATAATATCAAATCATTTAAATTTTACTTAGACGAGGACAAAGTTAAAATTATTTTAAAGACTAATTTTGATTCAATCAAATATGGTGATATTGTGAAAATTTATCAAGGAATAATAAGTGGTGATAATAAAAAATTTATTGCAAACGAAAAGATTAACGATAACTACGTGAAAATTTATAGGGGTAAAGATATATCTCCTTTTAAGGTGAAATTTTCTAACAACTACATATTATTTGACAAAAAGCAGTTATGGAGCAATACAGATGAAGTCAATTTTCAACAACCTAAAATAATAAGCAGACAAACATCAGATACATTAATAGGTGCTTTTGATGATGAAAACTATTTTACTTTGGACTCAACTCATGTTCATACATTAATTGATAATAAATTTGAGCTTAAATATTTACTTGGTTTATTTAATTCAAAGTTTATTAGATATATTTATAATTTAATGGTGCAAGAACAGGGTCGAGTTTTTGCACAAGTTAAAACCATAGTTTTAAAAGATATTCCAATTAAATTAATCAATAAAAAGGAGCAAAATAAAATGATTGTTTTGGTTGATAAAATAATTGAAACTAAACGACAAACTGACGAAGCGGACACCACCGCTTTAGAAGCCCAAATAGACCAATTGGTTTACCAGCTTTATGAGTTGACGGCAGAAGAAATCGCTATTGTAGAGGGTGTTGGTCAATAAATGAAGTAAAAGGGGTTCACTTTTATTTTATTTATAAATTTTTGTGGGTTAAAAATAATTGGTATTTTAGCAGAGGGAAAATTGGTAAGGGAAAGGTTGAAAGAGAGGAAAGTTGAGTGTATTTATAAGTTGGGCAACAGCATAAAACGAAACCGCAAAAATAAAACACTTGAAAATTTAACTGTCTGAATAAAAAATTTTGTAAATTTGTTGAATGAGAAAGCCAAGATTATATTTTGATACTTCTGTTTTTGGTGGAATTTATGACGTTGAATTCCAACAAGAAACGGAATTGCTTTTTGAAATGGTTAAAAATGGAGAAATAGTTTGTGTTTATTCTGACCTTTGCGAGTTTGAACTTGAAAAAGCACCTAATAAAGTAATACAACATTTTTTAAGCCTTGACAAAAATCAAACTGAATTTGTCGAAATTACTGAAGAAATTAACCAACTTGCCGAAGAGTATATCAAGGAAAAAGTTGTTGGAGAAACAAGTATTGACGATTGTAGACATATCGCTTGTGCGACAATTAACAAAGTTGATTACTTGATAAGCTGGAATTTTAAGCATATTGTAAATGTTTTTAGAATAAGAGGTTACAATTCTATCAATATAAAAAACGGACATATTCAATTAGATATTCGCTCACCTAAAGAAATCATAACAAATGAGTAATTTAAAAGACAATAAAGAGAAAAAGTTTGACACGGTGAAATTTTTTAGAGAAGTAAAAGAACAAATCGCAAAAGAGACAAAAGGAATGACTTTTATTGAATTTAAAGAATATATAAACCGAAGAAAATTACGATTAGCGCGATAAATGCCGATCGCCGCTACTGCGCGAATCCTTTCGCGTTGGTTTATGTTTGTTTTTTCTGCATAAATAGCTAGTATAAAGAAAAACAGTACCACTCTACTGCGCGACACGAGCGTAGCGAACTGACAATAAATGAAGCAAAAGGGTTCACTTTTAGTGTTGGTTCTTTTATAAATTTTCGTGGGTTAAAAATAAATGGTAATTTAGCGGAGCGAGAGTTGGGAGTGAAAGGGTTGAAAACGCAAAAACTTTCGATTTTTTAGATTTTTTAGAATACCCCTTTATGAAAATAGCAGTTATAGACAATTACGACAGTTTTACCTACAATTTGGTTCATTATTTAGAAAACTTAGAGGTAGACGTTTCGGTTTTTAGAAATGATGAATTTGATCTAGAAGAACTTGAGCCCTTCGATAAAATTTTATTGTCACCAGGTCCTGGCATACCAGATGAAGCGGGTTTGTTAAAAACCGTTATCAAACATTATGGCAGCAAGAAAAGCATATTAGGGGTTTGCCTTGGTCTTCAGGCTATTGGTGAAGTCTATGGTGGAAAGCTCATCAATTTAACGCAAGTGTTTCATGGCGTTGCAACAGCTGTAAAACAAACGAATCCCGATTATTTGTTTGATGATTTACCCGAAGAAATTACTGTTGGGCGCTACCATTCATGGGTGATTGCCAAAGAGAATTTACCAAATGACCTAATCATTACCGCTGTTGATGAAACGGGACAAATCATGTCATTAAAACACCAAACACATGATGTTCGAGGTGTACAATTTCACCCAGAAAGCGTATTGACACCGCATGGCCAGAAAATCATTGAAAATTGGGTTAATTTTAAACGATAATCAATCGCCTTCCGATGGCCTATCTTTTTTATCTATATCCGTTTTGATCTTGTCATCTTTTTTGGTATTAAATTGTATATAATCTGGCGTTTGATAAGAATCATTAATTTCGTCTTCTCTTCGGAGTGCTTTCTGAGATTTGAAACCAGAAAGAAACTTTGAGCCAAGTTGTTTAAGATTGTCAAAATCCACTTGATAACTCAAGCCAAAGCCCGAGGTAAAACCTATACCTTCACCTATAAAATTGATGTCATTTTCTCTATAAAAGGTTCTAAGGTTTAATGCACCATCTGCACTTACCCTATAAAGCAATTCGCCACTGCCGAGAAAAGAGTTTTGCGCAAAACCACCAACTGGCACACCTAGACTGCCTCTAAAAGATAGGCGGTCACTGATTACAAAAGAGGTTCTTAAACCTACTGTTGCATCAGTATTAGGTATATTGCCATCTGCTCTTCTACCGGCTGTGTAATCAAGTGTTACGTTTACATTATTGCCAGCGTTTATAACGTTTCCAACCATACCACTAAATGCTTCAAATAAGTTGTTAAACAAAATATCTTGGTTAAGCAACCCTAAATTTGGATTAAAAAAAGTGCCACTTGCTAATAAATAAATGGCTTGCTGATCTTTAATATCTTGGGTATTGAGTTGGGTGTCTAATTCTGATTTAAAAACTGAAGATACGTTGGGAAATTCAAGTTTAAACTGTGGTTTTGGGTCGTCAATAGATCCATCAATAACTATTCCTACTTCAACAGGTATTCTTCTTGAAGCACTATTTGCATCAAAATTTGTCAGCAATAATGATGGGTTTGCGGTAGTTTTATACTTGGCCTCTGCATTTACTTTTGCTTTTAAAGGATCACCATCCCAAACAATATAACCACCTTTTTGAACATCAAATTTTTTATTAATAACGCCTCTATATTTATAGTCATAGGTGCCGTTCCAAATGTGATAATCGCCATACATGTTAAACTTTCCAAGGGTATTAATTTCCATGACAATGTTGCCGCTCCCTGTACCTTTCATAGCATGTCCTGATGCTTTGTCAAGAATGATTTCAAACTCTGCGTTCTGAGAAATATCAAGCTCAAAATTGAGTTCTAAACCTGTAATGGTTTTTGTTTCTGTTTTTTTATTAAGATAGTATTTTTCTTCAGGCGTTATAAAATAAATATATGAATTTTCAGTGACGTCTAACGTATTTGAAATGGGTATTTTTATTTTAGTTCCTTCTGCTGATTTTGCATTGACATCGATTACTAGTTTTTCTATTGGCCCAGTAATTGCGCCTTTTCCATTGATAAATGCAACGCCATAATAGGGTGTTTCATCATCATCTTCTTTGTCAAATGCAAGCATTCTATCAGACGCAATGCTTAAATCAAAACGCCAATTATTTAAGTTTTTATGATTAATTGTGCCTGATAATATGGCATTGGTATTATACTTAACATCCGTCAATTTTGTATTGCTGATTTTAAATTGATTTTCCGTCAAATCAACAATTGCATTATCATTGATGTCAAAATCAACATTGATATATGGAATTTTTAAACCCGCTTGTGTTAAAAACAAACGACCGTTTAATTTTGGTTCATTCATACTGCCTCTTAATCGGGTTTCACCGCTCACAAATCCTCTAATATTAGAAACCACATCGCCGGCTAAAGAATTAAAAGCCCCTAAATTAAAATCGTTGGTTGAAATATCTACAAGGAACGTTTTGTTTTTGTCTTCATAGTTTATTTGACCTTCTGCATTAAATGTTCTTTTGCCTTTATGCGTAATATAACTTTTCAAATCGACTATTTGATAGTTGTCATCACCTAATAATTTTAAATTTAAATCGCCAATGTCATAATTGTTTACCACCAGTTGGTTCACATAAAAATCTGTTTTAGGCTGATAGGCGCCTGCTATTTGTTTAAGTTCAAAATGCCCATTAACAAGACCCTTTACAGATAAATCTTCCATTTCAGGTAAAAACTCTTCTAGTAAAACTTTGTTGACATCTAATCGCAAATCTTTCGTGTTATTCCCGATGGTTTTGCCATTAAAGACAATGTTTTGGTCTAAGTGACTAAATATAATGTTCTTAAATTGAAAGTTTTCTAATTTATTGTCAAAAATAATTGATGCCTTTTTATCGCTTTTTTCATTGATAAACCAGATGTTTTTGTTAATATTTAGTTCTGACTTTTGCAGGCCAATAATGTTATTTTTTTGTGCATCAAAGGCATGGTAGAAATTTAATTCATAAATATCCGTAGCCTTTTTACCGCCTTTAAATTCTGAGCGCATGTAAAGGGTGTCATTTGAAGTCATATTTATCAAATTAAATTCTGATAATTTATAACTTTTATGAATGATACTGTCTATTGCAATATAAGTGTTGAAAAGCGGGTTTTTATTATCGACCTTCAAATCGATGTTTTTTAATTTAACATCTGAAAAGTTTATGAATTCAGTCTTTAAATCAAGTTCAAAAACATTATCATCTGCAACAATTTTTCCCTTAACTTCCGTTTTATTATCCAATTCAATGTCAGGATAAAAAATCTCTAACAAGTGGCTAAATACCCCAAAATTAAATTGGATATATTGTCCCTTCTTAAGTTTGTTTGGACTAAAGTTTGAGTAGGTGCTACCCCAAGCATTTTCAACCATAGGCAAAACCTCTTTAAACGAAAACTTACCGTTAATGCTGCCTTTCAATAAATCTCCAGACATAATATCTATCGTTCTTACACGGTCTTTATCAAAGACTGAACTTAATGAAAACTCTTCAAAAGAATATACTTTTTTGTTGTTTTGAAAGGAAGCCCTTTCCATAAAAATATTGCCATATATATTGTCTAAATTATTTCCAATTAAATCAGAATTAATTTTTCCTTTAAAAATAGCAATTGAGTCTCGAGGCATAAAATTCAAAACTTTTAAATTGGCGTAGTCAACCGTTGCATTGAATTTATAAAGGTTCTCTTTTTTTGAAACATCAATCAAACCATCAAAATCCATGAGTAAATTAGGGTCATTGATTTTTACCAAACCTTTAAAAATTGGTTTTTTAAATCTGCCATCAAAAAGAATGTTTCTATAATTATACTTTTTAAATTCTATGGCATAAATGTCTCCCTTCAAAACCGCATCAATGGTGTTTTGATTAAATCCTTTTCCTAAAACATCTACTTTAATTGAAACTCTTCCTAGGTCTTTTTCTCCTATCAAATAGCCCAAGTTAAAAGCCTTGGTTTCAATTTTACCTAGATAGGTTGCTTTTTTTACTTCATTGATATTTTGCATTTTTAAATCCCCTATTACCTGCCCTATATCTGTTTTAAGCTGAAATGCAGTCTTTAAAAATTTAGGTGTTAATTCAATATCGCCTTGATAAGTAAATGTCCCTATTCTATAAATTTCTTTTGGCAAAAACCCATTGCCTAGCACATTTGGTAATAACTTTTCTAGATTTTTAGCATTCGTATGTAAATGATCTATTTGTCCAACCATCAAAAAATCTTTCGTTCTATCAAACATATTCTTAAAAACCAGATTCCCTTTTATTTCATTATTTAGATTATCTTTTACAGTAAAGTTTGCTGCGTCTAAATCATTTAAAGTCCCCTTAAAATCTCCTTTTAAGTCGTAAAGAATATCCTTTCCAATATCTTTATAAAAATGATAAATATCACTGCTGGAAATTTTTGCTTCTTTTGCCAAAAAAGAAAAAACCACTTTGTTGTTAAAATCTTTAAAATCTTCACGTTTATAATCTAATCTTACTAATCCTTCATAACGAGAAAATGGTGTTTTAAGATCTAACTCTTCTAAAATGATATTTTTTTTGGTATAAGTAAAATTTGATTTTAACTTTGTAACTTCTAAACCTGTATAGTCTTTAAAAGACAAGTTGTTTATAGCCATAGTTACGTCTGGCCCTTTAATTTTAAAGTTTTCTATGTTGCCATTGAGATTTTTAAAATCCACATCTTTGGGTTTAACTCTGTTAAAATCGTGAATCGTAAACCGACTGTTTCTAATAACCAAATGATTGGCTTTCAACAAAAACTTACCTGAACTAGGTTTCCCATCATCAAAAGCATCTATGAAAATGTCTAAATTGGTAAACTCTTCATTTTTATAATTCTTAATATTTAAAAACAACCCATCGGCTACCAAATCACCAAAGATTAAGCGGCCATCAATTAATTCTTTAAAATCTAAAACATTCGTTCGAAGCAAGTTAACATGTATTAAAGTATCTTGATGATGGTCTCTAATATGAACGTTTTTTAATTTCACAAACAAAAAGGGTGTAATAGCTACTCGTTCTACATTGATATCTACTTTGTGAGTCTTTTTTAAATCATCTGTTAAATACTTAGCCAATTTGGTTTGGATGGGCGGCAAGGTTAATAAAAAAGTAGTGACTAGCAACAATACAATAATTGCTAATATCAATCGGCCTATATATTTAAATGTTTTTTTAATGCGAATAAAAATTTAACTTTGCAAAACTACCTTACAAATGTAGTTAATATAATTTACTTTGAAATACAATTATTATGCCTGAAATTAACAAAGATATATACATTTTAGCCATAGAGAGTTCCTGTGATGACACAGCTGCAGCAGTTTTAAAAAATAATACGGTCTTGTCTAACTTGGTTGCTCGTCAAGCCATTCATGAACAATATGGCGGCGTAGTGCCTGAATTAGCTTCTCGTGCACATCAAGCGAACATTGTACCGGTGGTTGAAATGGCTTTAAAAAAGGCTAATATTGACAAAAACCAAATCGCGGCAATCTGTTTTACGCAAGGTCCAGGGCTAATGGGTTCTTTGGTTGTGGGCAGTAGTTTTGCCAAATCAATGGCTTTGGCCTTAAATATTCCATTAATTGCCGTGCACCATATGCATGCACATATTTTTGCGCATTTTATTGCAGAAGATGGTTATGAAAGCCCCACTTTTCCTTTTTTGGCGCTAACTATTTCAGGTGGTCATACGCAAATTGTTTTAGTTAAAGATTTTTTTAATGTAGAAGTTATTGGGCAAACAACAGATGACGCAGTAGGCGAATGCTTTGATAAAACTGCCAAAATATTAGGGTTCCCATATCCAGGAGGTCCACTCATTGATCAATTGGCAAAAAATGGTGATGCAAAAAAATATAAATTTACAATTCCTAAAATTCCTAATTTAGATTTTAGTTTTTCTGGTTTAAAAACTCAAATCATGTATTTTATTCAAAAAAACATGAAAGACCATCCGAATTTTATTGAGGAAAATAAAGCTGATATTTGTGCGTCTGTGCAATATACGATTATTAAAATTTTGGAAGAAAAAGTCGAATTGGCTATGCAACAAACAGGAATCAATCAAATAGCTATTGGTGGTGGTGTTTCTGCAAATTCTGGCATAAGAGAAAAATTTATAGCTAACCAAGAGACCAAAGGCTGGAAAACCTATATTCCAAAGTTTGAATATACCACAGATAATGCCGCCATGATTGGCATTGTCGGCTACCACAAGTATCTGCATCAGATGTTTGAAGACGTTAATGTGGTTTCTAAAGCGAGAATGGATATGTAAATAATATTAAAAAATGGCAAACGAAATTATTCTATATAGTCCTGATGACCAAAATGAAAGTATTTCTGTAAAAATTGAAAATGAAAAAGTTTGGCTTTCACTTAATCAAATATCACAACTATTTAACAGAGATAAATCAGTAATATCAAGGCATTTAAAAAACATTTTCCATACAGGCGAACTTTTATACGATTCAACTGTTGCAAAAAATGCAACAGTTCAATTTGAGTCAGGCCGACAAGTTGTAAGAGATATAGAATATTATAATCTCGATGCAATTCTATCAGTTGGATATAGGGTAAATTCGAAACAAGGTACGCAATTCAGAATTTGGGCTAATAATGTTTTGAAAGATTATTTACTAAAAGGATATACTATTAACAATAGAATAAATCGTCTTGAAGATAGTTTAGAAAATATAAATAGTAAACTCAATGAAATTGAATTACAAATTAATTCATATCTTATCCCAAACCAAGGCGTGTTTTTTGAAGGACAAATTTTTGATGCTTATGAATTAACCTGCAAAATTATTAAGTCCGCCACAAATACAATTATACTGATTGATAACTATATTGACGAAAGCACTTTAACCCATTTAAGCAAAAGGAATAAAAACGTAAAGGTAATTATATATACCAAAACTATTTCAACTCAACTTTCATTAGATCTTAAAAAAGTTAATGAACAGTATGGTAATTTTGAAGTTAAAATTTTCAAGAAAAGTCATGATCGTTTTTTAATAATAGACTATAATAATGTGTTTCATTTAGGCGCATCATTAAAAGATTTAGGCAAAAAATGGTTTGCTTATTCAAAACTCAATAAAAATTCAATTTTAAATATTTTAAATGCAATTGATTAATACATTTTTATGCAGCTATTCTATCTAAATGACTTAACCCCAGACATTAAACAATCTGCTTTTGACAAAGATGAAAGTCAGCATATTGTGAAGGTCCTTCGTATGCGTGAGGGTCAGCGATTAGAAATAACTAATGGCAAAGGCGATTGGTTTGAAGTGGAACTAACACAAGCGCTTGAAAAAAAATGTACATTTGACATTATCAGTCATCAAAAGTTCAATGCGCCAAATAATGGCCTTCATATGGTTGTTGCACCAACCAAAATGAATGAACGATTAGAGTGGTTTTTAGAAAAGGCAACAGAGATTGGTGTCCAACAAATTTCGCTAGCTTTATGCGAACGTTCTGAACGCAAAAACGTGAATATTCAACGTTTGACAAAGATTTTAATAGCGGCGATGAAACAGTCGAAACAATATTTTTTACCACAAATAAATGATGTTTCTCCTCTAAAAGACCTCATCAAAAATGCGAAGGAACCACAAAAATTTATTGCGCATTGTGAAGACGATTTCGGCAAAAATCAACTCAAAGATTTATTAATCCCACAAAAAAATACCATCATACTTATTGGTCCAGAAGGCGATTTTAGTAGACAAGAAATTGAATTAGCCAAACAAAATAAATTTAAGGCTTGCGCATTGGGCCATACCCGTTTAAGAACGGAAACAGCGGCCTTAGTGGCTTGTCATACATTTTTGATATTGAATAATTAAATAGATTCTGAGACTTTGGCCCAAGTATCTCTTAAGCCTACCGTTTTATTAAATATTAATCTCTCTTTTGTTGAGTCATTGTCAACGCAAAAATAACCCAAACGTTGAAACTGAAAACGATCTTGCACTTTTGCATCTAATATGCTTGGTTCTATATAACCTATTACAGTTTTTAAAGACGACGGATTAATATAGGTTTTAAAATCGATGTCTCTATCTCCATCAGGATTTTCATGCGAAAATAGGCGATCATAAATACGCACTTCTGCTTCAACTGTATGTTGCTCGCTTACCCAATGAATGGTGCCTTTTACTTTTCGTTTACTTGCTTCGGTGCCGCTACCAGATTTAGATTCTGGGTCATAAATGGCGTGAATTTCTAGAATGTTTCCTGACTCATCTTTTACAACTTTTTCTCCTTGTATAATGTAAGCATTTTTTAAACGAACTTCTTTACCTAACGACAATCTAAAAAATTTGTTGTTGGCTTCTTCCATGAAATCTTCACGTTCAATTAATAATTCTCTTGAAAAAGGAACTTTTCTGTAAGTTAAAATTTCTTCTTCAGGATTATTCTCAGCTTCAAGCCATTCTGTTTGTTCCTCAGGATAATTTGAAATAATTAATTTGATTGGGTCTAAAACGGCCATAATTCTTGGCGCTGTTTTATTTAAATCTTCTCTCACGCAAAATTCTAAAAGTGAAACATCAATCAAGTTACTGCGTTTAGCAATACCAATGGTTTTTGCAAAATTTCTGATAGCCATTGGCGTATAACCCCTTCTGCGCAAACCTGAAATAGTGCTCATCCGAGGATCGTCCCAAGCAGCTACATGGCCTTCTTGAACCAATTGCAAAAGTTTTCTCTTACTAACCACCGTATGAGATAAATTGCGTCTGGCAAATTCACGTTGTTTTGGACGAAGTAATTTTTCGTCATAAATTTGGTCTAAAAACCAATCATATAATTCTCTATGTGGCAAAAATTCCAAAGTGCAAAGTGAATGTGAAATCTGTTCGATATAATCGCTTTCACCGTGTGCCCAATCATACATGGGATAAACGCACCAATCATTAGCTGTTCGGTGATGGTGCTTGTGCATGATGCGATACATAATTGGATCGCGCATCAACATATTTGGCGAAGCCATATTAATTTTGGCTCTAACAACATAGGTGCCTTCCGCAAACTCGCCATTTTTCATGCGTGCAAAAAGGTCTAAATTTTCTTCGGCCGATCGGTCTCTATTTGGACTATTTGTCCCCGCCTGAGTTGGTGTGCCTTTTTGCTTTGCCATTTCTTCTGAAGACTGGTTATCAACATAGGCTTTTCCGAGCTTAATCAACTGAACTGTCCAGTCGTACAATTGTTGAAAATAATCTGAGGCATAGCGTTCTTCTGCCCATTGAAAACCTAACCAAGAAACATCTTCTTTAATAGCATCTACAAATTCTTGTTCTTCTTTGCTTGGATTGGTATCGTCAAAACGCAAATTAACAGGTGCGTTATAATCAATGCCTAAACCAAAATTTAAACAAATAGCACTAGCATGCCCAATATGCAAATAACCATTTGGCTCAGGTGGAAAACGAAAGCGAAGCGCCTTGCGATTTAAACCGTTTTTTAAATCTTCCTCTATAATTTGTTCTATAAAATTGAGCGACTTTTCTGTAGCAGACATAAAGTATAATAATTTTGGCAAAGATAGTTTAAAAAATCAAGGCATCCAATGGGGCTATAGGCACTTTATTGCTTAAAATTTCTTATCTTTGTCAAAAGAAAATAACATGGCTTATTATTAAATTTTAAAAAATGAAGACTTTAAAAAAGTAGATTGCTTTCTGATCATCTTTAATTATAATTCAGATGCGTTACCATAGGGCGCAACAACTACAAATAAAAAATAAAGACATGGGACATATCAAATTAGAAAATATCAGACTTTATGCGTATCATGGCTGCATGGCTGAGGAGGCCGTCATCGGCTCTAATTATCGGGTTGATTTAGATGTTAAAGCTGACTTAAGACATGCTGCTATTTCAGATGATCTCAAAGATACGGTTGACTACGTTTTGCTTAATAGAATAGTCTTTGAAGAAATGGCCATACGCTCAAAGCTTCTAGAACATGTTGGTCAGCGCATTATTAATCGCCTTTTTAATGAGGCAAAAGAAGTGTCATATATAAAAATTACCGTTTGTAAACTTAATCCACCAATAGATGGCGATGTGGAAAGTGTGCAAGTTATAATGGAAGACTATAGAACTTAAGTTGTTTAACTCCTAAAGCGTTTGAAACGCTTTAGGAGTTTGGAAAAAATCTTTAAGAATTTCTTTTTTGTTTAAAAAATAAATGTACCTTTGCATTCCTTAATTGGCATTGTGGCCGAGGGGCTAGGCACCGGTCTGCAAAACCGACTACAGCGGTTCGAATCCGCTCGATGCCTCCAAAACCTTCAAATTTTTTTTATTTGAAGGTTTTTTTTGTATATTAGCTAATTAATTTTAAATCTATTTCCAATGAAAAAATTTATTTTTGCCGTTATCCTTTTGTTTTCAGGTTTTTTGGGTTTTCAAGCACAGACTCTTGAATACAAAATTGTTACCAGTGTTGAGTCAATTGTTCCTGGAGGCATGGGTAGATCTCGTGTTATAGAAAACAACGAAACAAAAGAATTTTCACCTGTTATGGACACTGATGCAGGTAGACAAAAAGATAGTAAAAGTAGAAGTGAGAACAAGATTGAAAACTTTAAAGAAACTAATTTACTAAATTTTTATTCATTAGTTGGTATTAATTTTCAAAATATAGCAAGTAATGATTCTACATTATCTAGTATGTTAAATGCCTACACAAAAGAAGGTTGGGAGCTTGCTTTTGTAAATAGTGGTGTGGAAAGTGATGCTGGAGGACAAGACGGCAATGGCCTTTTTATTACCAGATTTGTTTTTAAAAGAATTAAAAAATAGCCTTTTAAAGTAAACGGCTGGTTCAACGGGGCTGGTTGAAATTTATAGCCCGCTAGGGTTGAAATGTTAAACTGTTTTTTTAAACATTTTAATGGCCTTTTAAATCGTCGCCTATATCCTGTCTGTAATTCATTTTATTAAAACTTATGTTTTTTATCGTTTCGTAAGACTTTTTTGCAGCTTCTGAAATACTTTGCCCAAAGGATGTAATGGCCAAAACCCTACCGCCATTGGTAACTGTTTTGTTGGTGCTGTTTTTTGTGCCTGCATGAAAAATTATGCTGTTTGATTGCGCATCTAATCCTGATATTTCGTAACCTTTTTCATAATCTTCAGGATATCCGCCAGAAACCAAAACCACTGTTAATGCACTTTCTGGATTGATATCTAACGCTATTTCATCTAATTTACCTTCGTCCATTTTTTTAAAAATATTCACCAAATCAGAGTGAATTCTCGGCAATACGACCTCGGTTTCTGGATCGCCCATGCGTACATTGTATTCGATGACAAAAGGTTCATTATTCACATTAATTAAACCAATAAAAACAAAGCCTATATAGGTCATTTGTCGTTTTTGCAAACCAGCAATAGTTGGTTTTACGATGCGCTCTTCAATTTTTTTATAGAGGAGTTCATCAATGAACGGAACTGGAGAAACTGCTCCCATGCCGCCAGTATTTAAACCTGTATCACCTTCTCCTATTCGTTTATAATCTTTGGCAAAAGGGAGAATTTTGTAATTTATTCCATCTGTTAGAACAAAGCAACTCATTTCAATACCGGAAAGGAATTCTTCAATAACCACTTTTTCACTCGCTGCGCCAAACTTTTTATTGGTCAACATGTCTTTTAATTCGCTTTTGGCTGCTTCTAAATCATTAAGAATAACAACCCCTTTTCCTGCTGCTAAACCATCTGCTTTCAAAACATAGGGTGCATTTAAAGACTCTAAAAAAGTATAACCGTCTGACAAACTACTTGCATCAAAACATTTATATTTTGCTGTAGGAATATTATTTTCTTCTAAAAATATTTTAGCAAAATCTTTACTGCCTTCCAGTTGAGCCGCTTCTTTTGATGGGCCAATAACGGCAATTTTTTTAAGTAAATCATCAGACTTGAAAAAATCGTAAATACCATGAACTAAAGGGTCTTCTGGGCCAACAACCACCATTTGAATGTCATTTTCTAACACCAACAATTTAATGCCTTCAAAATCTATCGCAGATAAATCCACACATGTTGCAATTTCACTGATTCCAGCATTGCCAGGTGCAACAAATAGTTTTTTACAAAGCGGACTTTGTTTAATTTTCCATGCAAAAGCATGCTCTCTACCGCCTGATCCGAGAATTAATATAGTCATGATTGTGGATTGTGGATTGATGAATAAGGTTTTAACATTAAATTTAAGAATTATTAAGGCGGTTTTTTACTGTTTTTACTGACGCAACGAAAATAGAAATTAATTGATTTGTTTCGTTTTTCAACTCTTGGATTTTATTGTAAGGAACATTTTTTAATATTTTTGACTCTTCAATTATTTCAAGCCAAAAAAGCGTTTCATCTGCTTCTTCTATAACGGTTTCCATTTTAGAAATAAAATCTTTATCACTCTTTGATCTACAAACTGCTCTATAATTTGCTCCTACAGATGTTGAAGATCTGACTATTTGTCCCTTCAAAGCCCAACCAACATTATTGTTTGGTAATATTTCAATAAAGTTAAGCATGTTTAAAACATACTTTTTTGTTCTTGTTTTTAATTCTTCTTTGTTCATCATTTTAATTTCCTCTTGCCAAGATCATCAATCAAAAATCATAATTCATCATTTCTTTGCTCTCGCCTTTTCGTTTCGTTCAATCTTATGACCAGGTCTTGTCCATTTTGGTTTTTCACCTAAAGGAAAAAACTGTGAATCTTCAGCTTCAACGGTTGTTGGTTGCATAATTTTAATGAATGGTTTTTGCGGATTTAAACCTAGTTTTCCAAACAAAGCCATGTCTTGATTAATGTCTGGATTAGGTGTCGTTAATAATTTATCTCCAGCAAAAATTGAATTCGCTCCAGCAAAAAAGCACAGCGTTTGTCCCTCTTCACTCATATTGGTTCTGCCTGCTGATAAACGTACCTGCGTTTCAGGCATGATAATACGCGTTGTTGCAACCATACGCACCATTTCCCAAATTTCAACAGGTTTTTGATCTTCAAGCGGCGTGCCTTCAACAGCTACTAAAGCATTAATTGGCACAGATTCTGGCTGTGGATTTAAAGTTGATAAAGCCACTAACATGCCTGCTCTATCTTCAATGGATTCACCCATGCCTATAATTCCTCCGCTACAAACGGTTACGTTGGTCTTGCGGACATTTTCTATGGTTTTTAGTCGGTCGTCAAATGCACGTGTTGAAATGATGTCATCATAGTAATCTTCCGAAGTGTCCAAGTTGTGATTGTAAGCATAAAGACCCGCTTCTGCCAAACGTTGGGCTTGATTTTCGGTAATCATCCCCAAGGTACAACAAACTTCCATATCTAGTTTATTGATCGTTCGCACCATTTCTAGCACTTGATCAAATTCTTCGCCATCTTTTACATTGCGCCATGCAGCACCCATACATACGCGCGATGATCCACTAGATTTAGCACGCAGGGCTTGCGCTTTGACTTGAGAAACCGACATCAAATCATTTGTTTCTATATCTGTATGATAGCGAGCAGCTTGTGGGCAATATCCACAATCTTCTGGGCAACCACCTGTTTTTATGGACAATAAAGTCGACACTTGTACCACATTTGGATCATGGTGTTGTCTATGTATAGTCGCTGCTTCATAAAGCAGTTCCATCATGGGTTTATTGTAAATGGCAATGATTTCTTCTTTTGACCAATTGTGGCGTGCTTGCATAGGATTGAATTTTGATGCTTCAAAAATACGAAACTTTTCCAATTTTTTCTAATTGGTCTTAAAATAAAAAAGCACCCCTTTCGAGGGTGCCTTCTTGGAAAATATAATTAATTAACTACTCAAAATCTGCATCAGTTACGCCTTCATTGATTAATATCTCTGAAAACTTAAATTCTAATTCCATACCTTGATTGATTATATAAATAAATGGTACTTTTAACCCTTTTACATCTCTATAATCTTTTAATTTATTAGTAACAAGCATTTTTTGTCCTTGTGCTTCAACTTCGTTTACTTCTTGGATTTTTAAGAATGATTTCGTGTCATAAAAATATTTCGTGTCGCCAGATTTAATAACATAGGCATCAACACCATCTACTGCCTCAATACCACTTAAAACTAAATCTTTGCTTTTTAACAAAACGGTTTCTGTAATTGGATATGCTTTTTCACTAGATTTTTTATATTCTTCTTCTTTCATATCCGATTTTTGACCTTGCTGCATCATGTATCCTTTTTCCGACGTTGCAACTTGCTTCATCACGGTCATGCCCATCATTTCCATGGTGTTTGACATTTTTCCTTGACCAACTTTCATCGTAGCACTTATCGGTGCTGGTGCGCCAGGAATATTAGCTGTACCTACCATTTTCATTGTTTTTGCAGCCTCAGCTTTGTCTTTACCGCCAATAGCTTTTAAGTAATTTTCTATAACTGATTGTGCGGTAACAGAAGCGTCTGCTTTTTTCTGTTCTGGTTTTTCGGTTTTATTACCAAATTGATCAAAATAGAAAATAGGAATTTTAGTTGCTTCTAATTTCTCTAATACTTCAGACCCTTTTGCGGCTACTACAATGCGCGCATTATCTGTCATGAAATATTTTTTAGCCACTCGCATCACATCTTCTTTAGTTACTTTTTCAAGATTTGCCAAATATTTTTCATAGAAATCTGCTGGTAAATCTTCCGTTTCTATTCTTAAAGCATAGTTAGATACTGTACGAGGTTTAGCAGATTCTCTGATAAAATCACCAGCAAAAGTAGCCTTGGCATTTTTTAAATCATCTTCTTTCACAAATTCTTTTCTTATTTTATTAATCTGGGTTAAAATTTCAACCACAGCGCTATCTACTGTTGCTTGCTTTAGCGATGCGCCAGCAGTGAATCGATTAATGTTTTTACTTGCGCCAACACGAGAACGCGCACCATAAGTCCAGCCTTTTACTTCTCTTAATGTTTTGTTTAAATAACTTTCAAAACTGCCGCCAACTATTTCGTTTGCAATCAATACAGGAAAATAATCAGGATCAGTCATTTTTAAATTAGTCAAATTCATTAATGCAACTTCTGCTTGAACCGCATGAGGCACATCAACAAAATTGATTTGCGTAAACAGAACGTTTTTTGGATCTGTGTAACTAATAACTGGTGCTGTTGCTTTTTTCCATAATTCAAATTGCTTTGTTACAACATTTTTAACATGTTCGTATTTCACATCTCCAATAATAACCAAATAGGCATTTCCCGGTACAAAAAATTTATTGTACGTTGTTTTAATATCTTCTAATGAAACTCCTTTATATCTGTCTATTGTTTCATATTCTCCGAAAGGGTGATTCGCACCATAGCTTAAGGCTAAGCTAACTCTACCAGCAATGGCAGGAACGCTTTTCTCACCTGATTTTAGACCTTCAATGGCTTTATCTCTTTCTTTGTCGAGTTCTTCTTGTGTAAAATTTGGCATTAAAGCAGCTTCACCAAGCATTTCCATTAAACGATCAAAATATTTAGATAAACCAGATGCATAAGCGCCTCCAGCATTAAGTTCTAAAAAAGCACCCATAAAATCTACTTCTGCTTCAAAAGCATTTTTTGCGGTTTTTGTGGATCCTTTGCCTAATAAAGAACCCATTAATCCAGAAACGCCTTTTTTGTCCCCTTCAGCAAAAGGCTCATTATCAATAGTTAGCTGCGCGCTAAATCTTGGTAATTTGTTGTCTTCCACCACCATTACTTTTAAGCCGTTTGGTAAAGTAAAAGTTTGAGGTTTGCCAAGGTTTACTTTTGGAGCCGGACCTGGCTTTGGCATTTGGTTTTTATCAAATTTTTGTGCGAAAGTCCCTGCTGAAAGAATCAGCAAAAAGGCTAACACAATAGGTTGTAATTTTCTCATTTTAATTCAAATTAAAAATTAGTTTTTAGACTTTTTAGATTTTTTATCTCTCGCTTTTCCATCTTCATTCTGCTTTTTCCATTTGGCTAGTTCTTCAGCGTTTTCAATAATTTTATAGGTTACGCCTTTTTCTGGATTTGCAGGAATTTCGTCCACTTTACCCCTTTTAGGGTCTTTGTTTACATAAACAACTTTACCAGGAAGGTCTTCTGCAACAATTGGCTTAGGCTCTTCTTTTGCTTTTTCAACAAAATCCTTTGGTGTGTATTTTAAATTTAAACGTGTATTCGTTTGTAAATACTTTCTGGCTGCATTTCTAATGTCTTCACGAGTAATCGCTCTATATTCGTCTAATTCTGTGTTGATTTTATTAGCATCACCATAAACTGTATAATAGTTAGCCAAGGAATTTCCTATCCCTTCTGCCGATGAATTGCTGTCAACAAATTGTGTTTCTTTTTGATTCATCAATTTTTGAAAATCTTTTTCAGAAATTAAATCATTTTGAAGTTTGGCAACTTCTTCATCAATTTCTCTTGTTAAATCATCCATTGTAAAACCTTGCATTGGTAAACCATATAAGATATACATGCCGCTTTCTTTTAAAGCAAAACTAACAGCACCTACTTGTAGCGCCATTTTCTTTTCGTCTACAAGTTTCTTATAAAGAATTGAACTTTTTCCATCACTTAATACAGAAGATAATAGGTCTAAGGCTTTTGACTCCTTAGTAGTTGTTGGTAAAGTTCTATAGGCTAATATTTGCATAGGTAACTGAACGTTTGGGTCTTCAAAGGTGGCGCTAATTGGCGAAGTAATTGGCTGCACATTTATAGCATTACGTGTAATGGCTTTACCTGAAGGAATATCATTAAAGTATTCTTTGATCCAATTTTTAGCTTCCGCTTTGTCAAAGTCGCCAGCTACTACAAGTACTGCATTATTTGGCTTGTAATAAGTGTTGTGAAAATCAATGAAATCTTGAAGCGTTGCATTGTCTAGGTCTTCTATAGAACCAATTACTGAGTGGCTATAACCTGTGTTTGGAAATAAGTTTTTAGTAACTTCTGAAACAATATTACCATATGGTCTATTGTCTTGCGTTTGTCTGCGTTCTTCTTTAATTACACCATTTTGCGTGTCAACACCAATTTGATTAATCACTGGGTGACGCATACGCTCAGATTCCATCCAAAGCCCCATTTGTAAATTGTTTGAAGGGAAGATTTCAAAATAAGTGGTTACATCATAACTGGTATACGCATTATTTCTACCTCCTTTTGAAGTGACCATTTTAAACCACTCACCTCTATCAATGTTTTTGGTGCCTTCAAATAGTAAATGTTCAAAAAAGTGTGCAAAACCTGTTTTGTTTTTTGGGTCGTCTTTTGAACCCACATTATACATAACTTCTACCTTAACTAAAGGTGCGCTTTTGTCTTCATGTAAAATTACATGCAGGCCATTCTCTAGCTTGTACTCTTCAAAAGCAATTTTTTGTGCGTGAGTTGCTACAAAAATTGAAGACGTAAAAGCAAAAATTAACGATAGTCTTTTCATGATTGTTGTTTAAATTAATAATTTTATAATTGGTCTAAAATATCTATAAATGTTACAAAACTAAGTAAAAAATATTTCCAAGTTTTTTTTATAACATAATATTAATAAAAAATTCCTCAAAAACAGGAGGTTAATGAGGAATTAGTTTTCTTTAAGAAATAAAACATTAATATCTGTAATACTCTGGTTTGTAAGGTCCTTGGACCTCAACACCAATATATTTTGCTTGCTCTTCATTTAGTGTTTCAAGCTCTACACCTATTTTTTCTAAATGTAAGCGTGCCACTTTTTCATCTAAATATTTAGGCAACATATAAACCTTGTTTTCATAAGCAGCCGCATTAGTCCATAATTCAATTTGTGCCAGCGTTTGGTTTGTAAAAGAATTACTCATTACAAAACTTGGGTGTCCTGTTGCACAACCTAAATTCACTAAACGCCCTTCAGCTAAGATGATTATTTCCTTGCCGTTCACTGTATAAATATCAACTTGTGGTTTAACTTCAGTTTTACTCTGACCAAAATTATTATTTAACCAAGCCATATCTATTTCATTGTCAAAATGACCAATGTTGCATACAATAGTTTTGTCTTTCATTTTTTCAAAATGACGACCAACCACTATATCTTTATTGCCCGTTGTTGTAATTACAATATCTGCATTGCCAACAAGTGAATCAAGTTTTTTTACTTCAAAACCATCCATGGCGGCTTGTAATGCACAAATTGGATCAATTTCCGTTACAAATACAATAGAACCTGCGCCTCTAAACGAAGCAGCAGTACCTTTACCTACGTCGCCATAACCGCAAACAACAACTCTCTTGCCCGCAAGCATAACATCAGTTGCTCTTCTAACCGCATCAACTGCAGATTCTTTACAACCATACTTATTGTCAAATTTTGACTTGGTTACAGAGTCGTTTACATTGATGGCTGGAATGTGTAAAGTTCCGTTTTCCATTCTTTCATAAAGCCTATGAACACCTGTGGTTGTTTCTTCTGATAAACCCTTGATTTCTTCAATTAGTTCCGGAAATCTGTCAAAGACCATGTTGGTTAAATCGCCACCATCATCAAGAATCATATTCAAAGGCTTGCGATCTTCGCCAAAAAACAAAGTTTGTTCAATACACCAATCAAATTCTTCCTCATTCATACCTTTCCAAGCATAGACAGGAATACCGGCGGCAGCAATAGCAGCAGCAGCGTGATCTTGTGTTGAGAAAATATTACATGAACTCCAAGTAACTTCTGCGCCTAATTCAACTAACGTTTCTATTAAAACAGCCGTTTGAATGGTCATGTGTAAACAGCCTGCAATTCTTGCACCTTTCAATATTTTTGAAGGACCGTACTCTGCACGAAGAGCCATTAATCCCGGCATTTCAGCTTCTGCTAGTTTAATCTCTTTTCTGCCCCATTCGGCTAAGGTGATGTCTTTAACTTTGAAAGGAACATAAGTGGTTGTTTGTGTGATCATTGTAAAAAAATTTTTGCAAATCTACGTTAAAACATTTAAAGTTCAATGGGTTATTAAAAATTTATGATTTGTTTAAAACAAGTTTTTTTAAAGCATCTTGCCAATTCAATATATTTA
>Ga0208222_1000103_pt1 | contig 21282 bp, 20 predicted proteins | sample LakMenEpi13Sep09_FD_150694 | JGI IMG/M metagenome (GOLD analysis project Ga0208222, IMG submission 150694) | Freshwater microbial communities from Lake Mendota, WI - 13SEP2009 deep hole epilimnion (SPAdes) | ecosystem: Environmental > Aquatic > Freshwater > Lentic | place: Lake Mendota, Madison...
CACATTGTACATTCAAAACACCAGCGGACCAACCACATACATAGATATCAATCTTATAGCTGGTTCTGGGATTAGTGTGTCAAATCAAGGAAATGGAAACTGGCAAATAGATAACACGGGAGGAGGAGGTGGTGGCGGTGATGTTTACTGGAATCAGCTGATAAGTCCAAGCACAACATACGCTCAACTTGCTAACTCTCAAGGAGGAGACTATAATGTTAAATTCGGACTTGAAGGTGACAATTCTACTTCTGGGTATTACGATGTTGCAGAACTGAGAATTGATGACACTTATATAAATACTTACACTGGTTATAATAATGGTAGAGCAGGATATTTAAAAGTTGGATATGATGACATCAACAATATTAATCAAGCGAATTTCACAGTTGTGACAAACACAACAAACGATCCTTGCACAATGGCAACCATCAATTCAAACATGTATTTATTTGCCAATAAAAAACCTGGATCTCAAATTGGTGAAGGTGTCATGTATTTATATGCCAACAACATCTTGCCAGGAAATAATCCTGTATTAGGTGTATCCACTTATTTAGGTAATAGTTCTAATCCCTGGTATGAAGTGAACTCTCAAATTTTCAATAATCCATCTGACATTAAACTGAAAAAAGACGTGCTTCCAATGGAATCCGACTATTGCACCGAGTTAATAAAAAACATCAAACCAGTAAGATACATTTATAAAAACGATGAAAAAGAAAAAACACACTTTGGTGTTATTGCTCAAGACATTGAAAGCATAATCGGAGGTGAAAATCTCGCATTGCATTCAAAAGAAAACGATACGCAAACGGTTTGTTATACTGAGCTAATTGCTCCGCTCATCAAAACTGTGCAACACCTGCTTGAAAAAGTGGAATCTTTAGAAAATGAAATAAAAATTTTGAAACAATGAATGCAAACCAAATAAATAAATTTGCATAATAATGATATAATGAATTATTATACAAATGAGTTCCGGATTTAGAATTGGTGGTGGTGACTTATACAACTACTTGCAACCATATTTTGCTGGTGCAGATGTATCGCAGTTGTCTGGATTTAAAATAAACGGAGTTCAAGCATTTGCTAGAAGAGACAATGACCCAAATAATGCTCCAACTGCAAGCAACTTGGGATATAAAGTGAATGGAGTGGACATTTCACAATATGGAAATAGAGCAAATGCTGGGCTTACCATTCAGATAACTGGTAATAAAATATACAATGGACAAGGACAACAAGCAAATATTGTATTAATTTCTCCAACCGATTCATGGATTACAGTTCAAACAACAACAGTTACAGATGTAGGACTTTATGATTCTAATTATTTTAGCTATACTCCACCAAATGGTTATATTTTAACTGTAAACTTTAGTTATTTTTCAATTGACCCTAGTGAAATAAATATCATTTCAAATGGTGGTCCGTTATCATTTACATATACTGGTGGAAATATAACATTCAGCAATTATTCTGTTACTGGAGTTTTTCCTCAAGATACTAGTTGGTCAGTGTCAGACACTGATAGAACAAATGTTGGTTCATATTATGCTTATTTATCAACATCTAGTCAAAATTATGTAGTGGGAACATTAGATTCTGTAAATTGGACAATAGTGCCATCAAGTGCACCAGGTCCTCCTATAATTGGTGCTTCTTCGGCCGGCGATAAATCATTTACAGCAAATTGGAGTGCACCAACTGTTACCGGAGGAGAGATATCTGGATACTATGTGTCATATTCGACAAATGGAGGAAGCACGTGGTCTGCCGAATCAACCACAACAAGTTTAACATACACATGGTCAGGGAATGGTGTCATATACAATGGCAACTCATATATTGCAAGAGTTAGAGCATATAATAGTCTTGCAATTGGTTCCTATTCTTCAAATCCAACAGGCGTTGTTCCAACCTTTGCCGCACCAACCGTTCAATCCATAAATTTTGCTGCTCCGTCTACTAGTAATCCAAATAGAAGACCATTTACTGTTACGCTGACACCAACCAGCTGCGTTAATTACAGCATTACACGGATTTATGTGCAAAATGCAAGCGTGGAATTTTTTGGGGGATATTATGACAGTGTCAATAGTGCATATAATAATTTTTACACACAAACAACTGGTCAACAGACCACTGGTTTAGTTTCAGATGTTTTAGCAACTGGGATTTTTGACCCATATCCTGTATTTTACATAATTGGTCCATCAGATGTAATCAAAGTGTATGTTATAACTTATAACAATGATGGATATGGTGTTGCTAGTAGTACAATAACCAACACAGCACCAGCACCTCAAACTTATTATACATACAATCCAGATCCATTGACAGCTGGAAATGGAGTGCAACTCTATCAAACTGGAACATTCAATGTCACGGGAAATACTTTTTCACAAACATCGGTCACTTACATTTCATCAAATGATTGGTATGTGAATAGATTGAGTGTGAGTGCCCGAACGGCAACTCTTGCATCATCAATTAACATAACATCAACCGGTAGAAGCTTTTTTGTTGACTTCAGTGGCTCAACAACTGGCACATTCGGTCAATCACTATCCGGTTCACAATCTCCATGGAACAACAACAATGCTTCTATTACAAGGAGTTTAAGTTGGGATGTTAATGATGTCAACTATGGCAACAATGGTAATGGCAGAGTCAGAGTGAGAGGTGCTGGCACAATAGGAACTTGGGCTGCTGGTCAAGTTATAAATATCGTTGTTACTGCATTTGGACAAACAAGAACATTGACTTATTATTGAAATCCAAATAAAGACAACAAAGATAATGAAGACATATTAATTAAAAATAATAACATATTAATTAAAAATAATAACACATTTAATTAATACTAATACAAATACACACAATAATGTCAACGCCCACATTGATTTCTTATTTGCAGAATACAAACAATTTAGAAGAAACCGGAGAAAAAAATTTTGTTTGTGTTGTTGACAACGTCGTGGTTGGAAACATAACAAGTCTCAAAATGCAAGCAGTGAATGGTGAGGTGGTTCCAGTTGTGTTTCCTGATTGGAAAACCTTTTTGAAAATTTTGCAATCACCCAATCATGCATTCATTGAAAGACCCATACGCATTTTTCCAGGAACAATTTGGAATGGCACTGAATTCATTGCGCCAAGTGAACCAGAAGTGGCAAGAAATGAGACCACAAATGGCATTTATTTGAAAGTCAATAATTCATGCATATACTATGAGCTGGAGTGGATGCCTATAAAAGATTATACCATGTACACAGTTGGACTTTTGCGTGAATATTTGGAGCGCAATCCATCATTAGAATTGAATGTGGTTGTCGTGATTTCCCCTAAAAAAACAATTTCTTTTGACAACAACAACAAGACTGTATACATTTACTTGAATCTCGAACAAACAATCATTGATGACACTGCAATTACTTTGGTAAAAGAACCCGAAACCAAGGTTGCATTCAATGACAAACAGTACACCGTGAACATGGAGATGTTCAATGACTTCAAAGACAATGATATTATTTTTGATTACAGCAAACCAAACATCAAAAACATTGAAATTTCCGGGTTGTATCCTGATTTTTTGCCGAAGTTGCAGTATGTGTCGGCTTGTGTTTACAAAAATGTTAACGCTGCGCAACTCACGAAAACCATTGACACACTAACATTGTTTGCGGACATATCCATTTCAGCAAGGAGAGAGCAAAAGTTGCAAGAAATTAATGCTTTGCTTGTGAACCATAGAAATGAAACGAATTGTTTTGAAGAAGAATTGAAAACGCTGCTTGGAAATACAAAAATTTTGATAAACATTCACAACTCGGATTATGCAAACACGTTTGAGGAAGTTCGCGTGCTGCCCGCACTGCAACAAAAAGTGCTGGTTGTTTCAGAGGTAAGTCCTTTGACCGAGTTGATCCCATTTGGTCCAATGATAATTTGGTCAACCTATGACAACATCGTGCAAAAAGCGAAAGAAGTTCTGGACAATTATGACACTTATTACAGTCAAATTTTTACAGAACAAAACATCAACATGTTGAATGGCCTGCATGCACAAAATTCCGTCAACATTGGAAACAAACTGAATGCGTTTTTGCAAGGCTGATGTAGATTGTGATATAAAATGACATGAATATATATTAAACCTACAAAATGTTCAAAAAAACGCATACTCGGCGCATAAAAAAGAAAAAGGCATTTAGCAAGAAAAGAAAGGGTGGAATGTTTCCATCATCCAAAGCCAAACAAAACCTTTTCAAAACGAAAACATTAACGGTATTGAAATCATCACCAGTGGACCCAGCATTGAAAGAGTTATTGATGACTGTGCCTGGTTCGGGTTCTCATAAGCACGTTAGTGAACAATTTTTGGGACCGCTCAAAACTGCACCAAGAAGTTTGAAAGAACGGGCAGAAAGCGCCATGTCAAGTTTGCCCGTGAGTAGTGCAGCTGCAGCTGGCCTTAGCATTGCGTTATTCAAACGTGCTCAACGAATGCGGGCTCACTCATTCCACAATCATAATATTGAGGAATGCGCAAGAATAAACCAACAAGCCGAAAAACATCTGATAGAAGCGATGGAGTTGGGCAACTTGCAGGCACGTGCAGCGCTTGCAGAAATGTATTTAAGCAGAGACAAAGTGGGTGTAAAACCTCCCATAATGGAACACATGCCAATGGCAGTAGATTTGGTTTCTGAATTTGACAGCGACCCCGACTGCATGGGTGTTTTGGCATACTGCTACTTCAAATACAATGACTTGCATCAAGCTAATCTTTTGGCAGTGTCCAGCGCACAATCTGGGAGCAAATATGGGCAGTTTGTTTGTGGACTCATTCAAAGAAACCAGCACAATAATGGGATTCATAATTATGGGGCGTGTCATTGGTTTTCTCTTGCGGCAGCTCAAAACTACGATGAAGCGCAAATTGGATTGGCCGAACTTTATAGCAGTGGTAAAATGACAATGGGCGGCACAAAGGAAGATGATATGAGGGAAGCGCTTCGGTTGCGCGAACTTGCAGCGGAGCAAGGAAATGACAAGGCCATGCTGTATGTCGGATATACTCATGGAGACGAAGCGATTGCATTGAAGAAGGATGCGAATCGCCAGGAAGAAGCACAAAGACATTTTGAAGAAGCGTGCCGGTGGGTTGGATTCGCACTTGAGTCAAAGAATGATAGTGCAGAACGGGCATTGATAATAATAAAACGTGAGTTTGAAGAGGTTAAACCAAAAAGATCCAAAAAATGACAAATTCGTAAAAAGAGCCAATTGTTTCGTTTTGGTTATTATATACTTTAGCAAAACAAGGAATGAATAGCAATAACTATGTTGTGAGCGGCATCATAACCTTTGTGTTTTTGGTGGCCAAATTCATCGAAATGCGATTCAACAAGTCGAGCGAGGAAGACGAACCCAAACCACTCAAGTTCTTGCTGCGCGATGGACTCTTGGTTTACGTTTCTTCACTGCTCGGATTTTACATCATTTCACAATTTGAAGAACACGCAGTAAGTAGTTCCACCGTGAAAGAAGTTCCTGCATTTACTGGCGGGCCTGACTTTTGAAGAGGTGTCATGTGCATAATCCAGAATCCAGAATCCAGAATCCAGAATCCAATTTAATTATCAATTTGAAATTCATAATTAAAAACAATGCAACTATTAATACTAAATTATAAATTCTAATAAAATGATTACCAAGAAATGGGTTGAATATTTGCAACGATTTGAAACATTAGGCCCGGATGCATTCAAGGACATGCCGAAAAAAAACATGACGCGCAAATTCTGCGTTATCATTGAGCCACGCCAGCACAAATTTTTGATTCCGGTTGTCAAAAACTTCATGTATTTGCTGCAACACAGTGGATGGGGCATTATCATTTATCACGGACCGGACAACGAGAGATTTGTTAAGGATGGTTTAAAAGACGTGTTTCCGGATGACCGTGTTCATTACGTGCGAATGATTAAGAAAAATTTGACGAATGGCGAATACAGTGAAATGGTTGCCAATCCACTGTTTTGGGAGACGTTGTTGAAGTGTTTTAATTGCGAGCACGTCCTCATGTTTCAGACCGACACGTTGTTGCTCAAGGGTGGCGATGCGGTTGATTCGTTTTTGAAATACGATTATGTGGGTGCGCCCTGGGCGAACGGCGGCATGTGCGCCATGATGCCTCCAAATAAGCGCAATGTGCAACTCGTGGTGGGAAATGGGGGGCTTTCTCTCCGAAATGTGCGCGCCATGATGGCGATTGCGCGCAGGCACCCATATAAGAGTGGCAACAACACTCCTGAAGACATCTATTTTTCACACTGGCTCAAAGTGTACCAATTTGATTTTCGCGTTCCTACTCCAGACGAAGCAAGCGAGTTCGCAATGGAGCATGTGTATAACCCGAACGCGGCGGGAATGCACTCGCCACTGCCTGAGCTGGAAAGTTTATGCGATGACATGATTTCAAAAACAAATAATAATAACATACATATATAAGATATTATAGAATGAATACATTAATGTCTGGTTTTTATGTTTCTGCAAACGACACCATAGTAGAATTTACTGTTGCAAATAATCAGGAACGCATTCAATTTAACTTTAATAAGGATAGTCGTACCCTTGCAAACGGACTTGGTTATCCTGCTCGTGTCCCAGCTGTTCAATTTGATATCAATCCAGAACAGTTTGAACATTTTAAGAATAATGTTTTAGACAAAAACGGGAATGTGTGGTTCATCGATGAAAAAAAGATTGTTCCAGGAAAGTGGACAACATCACAACCACAACCACAACCTGATAAAGATAAATCAAACGTTGAAGATTATTTTTATAGCAATGACGAAGCCATGATTCGAGTTTTAAATCATTGGCTTCCACATTTTGCCGAAATTTATGGGTCTGTTAAACAAACACCAGGTGTCGACAATCCGCATTACGAAAATTTAAAAAGAAAAACATTTCAAAAATGCTTAGAATATATTAAGCATTTGAGCACCAGTATACAGAAATGTGTGGGTTGTGATGCACGCGCAATGTTAGAACACTACCGTAAACAACTCGATGAAGAGATTTCTAATTATAGTAAACCATTTTTTTTTGAACTGGATGCAACAGAAGAAAAAAGAAAAGTGCAAAAATATACTATCATGCCATCATCAATGGGGGAGCCATGCAAACAAAAAATAATTAACTTTGGCGATGACTTAAACAAACTGTCTATTAAAAAGAATGGAAAGACAATCCCCGTATCCAAAAGTGATATAAATTTTGTTATAACCGAAATAGTTATGAGTTTTCGTGATGAGCTTGAAACGTTAAAGCATGAAGAAGAAGAATTAAAAAAGGCGGCAAATGAGCCCGGATTACTTTCAATGTTTGGTTTTGGTCAAACAAAGCAAGCTACAGTGAGTTCAAAACAAATTGCAATAGATGCAAAAAAAAATGCAATAAATGCAATTTTGAAGTACATTGAGATGTATCGCATCCAATTGAGATACATTGGACAAATTAATCCGGAAAATGCAATAAGGTATGAGCCCATGGTAAATGACGCCATGGAAACGTTGAATGCTAATTTAGAACAAATATCAACTCTTTTATCTACACAACCGCAATGGCGCGATGCACTTCAAGGCATACTGTATTTTTTAAACGAAGTTAAAAAGGTTATTGAAGGCCACCAACAGGTGATTCTTGAATTCAAACAAACCGAACTGGGTGATATTTCTACAAAACCCCAAGAATCACAAGAAACACAGAAGGAATCTGAAGAACGCGAAAAACGCATCGCTGCATCAAAAGGAATATTCATTGGTGGAAAACGCAAACGCACTGGCAAAAAACGCGGTCGCACTAACAAAAAAACGAAAATCCACAACCCGGTGCAAATCACGTCGTTGAATCATTGAATCTGATTGCGTTCCAAAAATAATATATTGATACAATAACACACACCATGCAATCAGCGGATGATGCAATAATTGGCGCGTGGAGGGATGAAATCATATCAGATCCAAACGCATACGTTCTTGCAAGAGTTGACGAAGTTGAATCAAAACCCAAGTTCGGTCTATTCAATGATCGTTTGCTCCATACACAAATACAAGAAGACATGATTCTACTTGCTGCTCATGCAATTGCAGAAGCAACAACGTGGATTGCGTTTCTACCAACAACCGACAAAAAGATAGAAACATTGAATCGGTTGATTAAAATTTACAAACGCAAAAAAAAAACGACGTGGAAAAATGGTGAAGAAGACATGGACGAGAGAATTAAAAAAATAACAGCAATGGACATTTTCATACTAATGTGGAAAGACCTCAGAAATCGTTTACAAACGTCGGCTGACATTCGCCGACCAAGTTTTGTTGACAGGATGACACAATCATTTCAATCATTTACTTCAACATTTAGGCCAAGACCAAGGCAGCCAAACGAACGAACACCAGGGATTGAACCTGCCACATGGTGGGGACCATTCGAATCAGACGATTATAAACTTGGTGGTTCCAAACGCAATATCACTGGTCGCAAGCGTGGCGGAAAAAAACGCGGTTGCACTAACAAAAAACGAAAATCCACAACCCGTCGCAAATGAATCAATTGTGCGTTCCAAAATAATAATATATTGATACAATAACACTATTATTCTTGTATAAATGTCAAAGGTTGATGATTTTGAGTTGGAAGACGTAGCAGAAATATTAGCGGCAGCAAAAGTAGAGGAAAAAGCAGGAGAATTAATGAATGAATGGCAAACAGAACAAATCGGAAAAATCACAACAGAAGTCATACCAAAATATAAGATTCAATTCAAGGAAGAAATAAAGGCACAAAAAGATGGGACAAAAATTGCAGAAAATATTGTCAGTGAAACCATGATTCAATTTATTGCTAACGTCATGGTAGAAATAATAACAGCAAGACCCATCTGTGAAAAAATTAGAATATTATCAGGCATAATTTCTCAATTAACTATTAAGAATGGCCAGATAAATGAACTTTATGAAGTCTCGACCCCGGGAGAAAAAGTGATTGCAGAGATAGATACATTTTTCAATACTGAAGAAATAAACATGGCAACCTCACTTTTAACTGAACTTGAAAAACTTGCACCTAAAAAACCAAAAAATAAGAAACCAGATGGATGTGTTATATCAGGTGGTTCAAAAAGAAGGAAAGCAATTAAATCAAGGAAGTCAAGGAAGTCAAGGAAGTCAAGGAAGTCAAGGAAGTCAAGGAAGTCAAGGAAGTCAAGGAAGTCAAGGAAATCAAAGAGAACAAGGAAATCACGCGTTTAAAGAAGCGTGCGTTGAAATAAAAACCACACATCATATTTGCCCCCTTCTTCGCGGCAGATGTGAAAATTGGATTGCGTGTCTTTTGAAAACACACAATCTGCAATGATTTGCTGATCGTCTTTCACGATGCGTCCTTGAGACAACTGGCTGTGCAATTTAGCGTCGTATGTGACGGCCCACCATTCCGCCTTGGATTTGTGCAGCATGAAAAATCCGCCAGCCACATAATTGATGCGCGGGTCCAACGGCTGCTTTTGATTCACGGTTCGAATGCAATTCTCAATTTGCCCCCAGTCATTGTTCACACATGCGTAATAAATTTTGGCAGGATTAAGAACCGCAATTTTCTCAGGATTCGGCCAGTCGCGCAGCTTCGTCATGGGCAGGTCTCTGTAATGATTCGGGCCACTAGTGCGTCCACGAAAGTATCCAATGTCGCACCAGCCGTAAAAATCCGTGTCAAAATACTTTTGTGAAACCGTCTCATTTACAAAGTGCACTTTTTCAGACCACAGGGCATTCACGCGCCAATCGACCCACTTGTTTAAAAGTGCATTTTTCGCATGGTTTGCAATCCACATGTCTTTAAGCGCGTAATTGCGAAATGATTCAAACGGTTTTATGATGACGCGAATGCGCGGATTAGTAGCAGCAAATTCGTTAAACTTCAAGGCAGCTTGTCCGGCTTCATCCGTGTAGATGACCAGGTTGTATGAGTTGACATTTGAGAGCATGTTGTGAATCCACTGCGCATAAGTTTTGAAATCAAACTTGGCCTTGAATTGATACCAGCAAGTTGAAAATGTGATATTAACCGGGTGCAATGAAGTCATGCAAAAAAATAATCCATACATACTACATTGTCAACCGTTTAAATTCATATTCAAAATTAAAATTCAAATGTTTGTGATTTACAAAAAAATAGCAAGTCCGGAAACAAGCCCAGTGCTGGGACCTGCAAGTGCCAATGCATCACCCACTCTTGCACCAAAAGAAAGTCCGGTCAATGATGCATCATCAAAAATGGAACTACAAGAAATGGAACCATTTTCTCTCTACAACTGTTGTTGCAGTGCTCGAAACAACAACGCCAAGGGCAACTCCAATGGAAACAATTCCAAGGATAAAACCGATAACAATGAGGAAAACGTGAATCAGATGGAATCTCAATCCCTTGAATTTGCAAAGTCAAAATATGAATTTGGTCATGCAACTCATTACACATATAATTCAACCACCCCTCGTATACTTAATGCATTTGAAACAGGAACACCGGAATGACTATTTTCAATGTTCATTTATCACTTTTTATGTTCATGTGAATGGATGGAATATGATTAATGGAATGCATGGGTGAGTATTTTTGAATTTTTTGACTGGTTTGCGTGGTTTGAATGATTTCATTTTGTTTCATTGTTTGACTGGTTTGAATGTTTTTATTTTTATTGCGCTCCATCATTTTGCGAATGAATTGTTCTTTGTCAAGGTCAAGCATTAAATGATTGTAATTCGTGATGCGTTGTTCTATGTCGCTATAATCTTCTCGCTGAATCACGCTGAGTGGTGTTATGAGGAACCATTTGTCCTGTCTCTGCAACGGAAACCAGTATCGGTCAATTGCATAGTTTATTTTCTGCGTGGGGTTGCGCATCAGCATGTTTATGCCTTCGCGATAATTGTCTATGAGTCTATCATAATAATGATTTTTCACAATGTAGGCAGTTGTTGTTTGGCAGTTGCCAATCTGAATGCACGCATCATTCATGACTCTAAATGGTGGAATGTTGTTTCCAGCCAACAAGACAACATCCCAGTTCACAATTGTGGCAAGAAATTTATTCAGTTGTTTCAAAAATAATGGGACATTTGTAAAAAGAATGTCATCTTCACAAATGAGAACATGGTCCCAGTTGCGCTCTTTTGCGAGTTTGACACAGCGCAAATGACTCATGCTACATCCAATCGCGCCATTTTCGTTTTTAATTGCATTAAATCTCTCAATGTTGAGATTCTGCATTCCATGTTTGAGTGACTTGAGTTGCGCCTCCACATGTTGTTTTCGGTCATTTCGCGATTCCAGGTTGATGTAAAGTACATGGCGTATGTCATTAATACTTGTTGGTGAGGTTGTCATGAGTGTTGCAGTATTATAATTTATTGCCATTATTTTAAATGATGAATGGATAAAATAATTATAAAAATTGATTACGAACGTTTAATGCACCCATAATTACAATGTTCAAAAATGCACACTTTATTCTTTGACGGATGCAGCAAAGGAAACCCTGGACGTGCTGGGGCAGGCGCAGTGCTTTATGATGAGACCGGTGCTGAAGTATTTGCAGAAGCCGCATTTGTGGGACATGCTGCAACGAACAACGAGGCAGAATACACAGGTCTGATATTAGGACTGAATGAAGCTGCAAAACGCGGAATAACAGATTTGCACGTGTGTGGCGATAGTCTGCTGGTCATTCGTCAAATGCAAGGAAAATATAAAGTTAGTTCTGTGAAACTGATTCCACTGCATGAAGGCGCCAAAACGCTTGCATCTGCATTTTCAAAAATAGAATTCAAGCACGTTTATCGAGAGAACAATAAACGTGCAGACGCGCTTTCAAATGATGGAGCGGTAAAATCATAAAAAAACATGATGATAAAGCATGATAAAACATATAGATTTATTTTCCATACCATTTTTTATTCACGGTCGTCATTTCTTTCGTATAATTCACATGTCGTTTGCAAATGTCGCTGTAATCTGAACGTTGAATTACTGAGACAGGAATAATCAAATACCAACGATGAATGCGTTGCAGTTCTTTCCAATATTGGTCAATAGCATAAGTCTCTTGAATGTTCGTTTCAATTAACCCATTCAATCCTTTCTTAAAATTATTCAACAGTGTTTCAAAATAAGGACGACGCAACAAATAACATGTCGCAGTTTGACAGTTGCCCACTCGAACGCATTCTGATGAAACTTGACGAAATGGTTGATAATTATTGCCAGCCAACAAGAGAACATCCCAGTTGTCTCCATTTCTTTTCAAAAACTGGTTGAATTGATACACCAATTGCCCCGGATTGATAATGGTTGCATCATCTTCGCAAATAAGAACATGTTCCCAGTTGTTTTTGATGGCTAGTTCCAAACATGCAATGTGGCTCATGCTGCATCCTATAGCACCATTTGCGTTTGCAATCGCTGGAAATCTCTGCGTGAGCAGTCCCATTTTGTTGAATTCTGTTTCAAAATGTGTGCGACGGTCTATTCGCGAATCGAGATTGATGTATAACACGTGTTTGATGTCATGAAATTGACGAATCATCCGGCAGATGAATTTGATGTATATATAACTTGGACAAATAATTTAAGAAATTTAACGGAATATCATGATAACATAATTATTTGGATTATTTTGTCTGAATGAGTTTTATTTTGTCTGAATGAGTTTAACGTTGTGATATTTCAAAAAATCTATGAAATGCAGATTGTAAGCGTATTTTTCTGCGAGTTCTGAAATGTCAATGTCTTTCATAGCCATTATTACATATTTTTTCAAAAAATGTTGGCGTTTAACGATCCCGGTTTTATTCAACACTTCCTCCCATTTGCAACAAGTGGTATTGAATGGTTTTTTCATTTCATTGTTTGACACAAATACAAACTGTGAAAACCCCTTTTTTGTTAAATGAGTCGACATGCCCAATTCATACAATGAAATGGCTCCACCATGGTTATTTGGTAAACCAGTTGTTTTAAAGTAATCCATGACACACTGCAAAATGGATGAGTTAAAACACAAGAAATAAGATTGCACATGAAATGTGTTTTCATAACTGCTTGTCAGGCCAATGAAATCATATGAAGCCAGCTTGGTCTCAAATACACTTTTCATGCACTGACCAAATGAGTTGACATCAACTATGACAAATGAGTCGTTCACCAAAGCGACACATGCTGCATTCACCAAATTGTGTCTGGTTTGCATGATGAATACCCCATAGTTTCGAAAATCACTTTTCATGTTGTAGTTTAATAAATAAATCTTGTTGTGGTTGAGTGAACTCGTGTTCCACTCATTTTGACAGTTGGTTAAAATAAACACGTAGTCAAAGTAATGTTCAAGAGACTCTACTGTCAACCAATTATAACTCTCGAGTTCTTCCGATTCGGAATAATGGGAATAAATCATAACTCGCTTGTCTTTGAAATTCAGGCTGCGTATCAGTTCCAAATGCGCGGAGTTTTTCAGGAATGCCTCATGCAGGTGTTCCGAAATCGGTTTTTCTGTGTTTGAACGTTGTTTCAATGAATCAGTGTCCTGGGTTATTTTTGTGCAAAGCGTTTGACGTTCATGTTTCAAGTGTTCCACATCATTCATTAATGATCTTGTTAAAGCATTGAAAGATTTTTCAGCCTCAATAAATTCATTTTGTTTTTCAGCCAACATCTTTTTATCCGCTTCGAGACGTGCGTTTTCTTTTTCCATGAGGATGCGTTCTTCCTTCAAAATCGTTTTTTCTTTTGCGAGTTCATATTGCAGTTGCTGCATTTTCTCTGTTTGTGATTCAGCCAACTTGCGTTTCTCATCACACAATTCGAGTGTTTTTTGGACTAAACTTTCACTATTTAGTTTTTCAATCAAATAATCATTAAAGATTTTCTCTTTATAACTCTCGTATTCTTGGGTCAATGATTCAGTTAATGATTTCAGTTTTAGATTCACTTGTATTTTTTCCTCGTCCAGTTGCTGGGTTTTTTCATCCAATGCAAGTTGTCGTTCTTTGTATTCATTTAAGATTTTCTCTTTATAACTCTCGTATTCTTGGCTCAATGATTTAGTCAATGATTCGGTCAATGATTTCAGTTTTAGATTCACTTGTATTTTTTCCTCATTCAGTTGCTTGATTGTTTCATCAAACATAAGTTGTCGTTTTTTGTTTTCCATAGTGTGGTGTTGTTCCAATTGTGTTTTCTTTTCATTGAATTTTTCTTCAATTTTATTGCGTTGAACTTCAAATTCTTTCTGCAACATTTCAATCTTTTGTTGTGTGTTCTTTTTTGTGTTTTCAACAGTTTGATTGGATTGAGTTATTTTGTCATTCATATCTTTCATTGCAGCATTGAATCGTTCATCTAGTTCTTGTTTTTTCTTATTATACTGTTCTTCGCATTTCTTGCGTTGAATTTCAGTTTCTCTCTGCAACATTTCAATCTTTTGTTGTGCGGTCATCTTTGTGTTTTCAACAGTTTGATTGCATTCATCCATTGCGGCATTGAATTGGGTTTCTTGTTCTTGTTTTTTTTTGTTCAGTGCCTCCATTACAGCATTGAATTGGGTTTCTTGTTCTTGCTTTTTTTTGCTCATTGCGGTATTGTATTGGGTTTCTTGTTCTTGTTTTTTTTTGTTAAATTCTTCCATTGCGGCATTGAATTGGGTTTCTTGTTCTTGTTTTTTTTTTCTCAATGCCTCCATTGCAGCATTGAATTTGGTTTCTTGTTCTTGCGTTTTTTTCATAAATTCTTCTTCATTTGCTTTTTGCTGATTTTCACTGTTTTTTTGCATCTGTTCAAACAATTTGTTTCTTCGTTGTTCTATTTCAATGGTGAAATCTTCCACTCTTTTGGAAAATAATGCATTCAAATCGTTCTCATGTTGCTTTAGCCGTTTTTGTTCATCATTCAGCTTTTGCAGTTGTGCATTGAATTCACTTTTTTGTTTGTTAACCATCTCATTGAAACGGGTTTCCTGTTCCAACTTTGCTTCATCTAAAACTTTTGAATTGGACTTGCGTTGTTCGGCGGCATCAACTTGTGCTTGTTTGAATAACATGTCGCGGTCATTCTCCAACTGTTTTCGCACCGCATTGAGTTCCAATTCTTTCTCTTTAATTTGTTGGCGTTCTTTGTTGATTTCATCCATCATTGTGTTGTATTTCGTCTCTACATCCAATTTTGCTTTTGAAAAAGAATCAGTGTTGTTTTTTATTTTTTCAACCAGATCCATTTTTATTTTTTGTAGAAGTTGTGCGTGTTCATTTTCCCGAACCGCGTCATTTCCTTTCACTTTGTCAATTTCATGATTTAATTTATCATTTAATTTTTTAATTGCGTCATCATGTGCGGCTTGATATTTGTTCATCGTTGACTTGAATAAGGATTCGTTCTCTCGTTTTTTTTCGGCCAATGCCTCCTCGCATGAAATGCGGAACTCTTCGGCTGCCTTCTTTTCTTGTTCTGCCACTCTTTCCTTTTCCAATTTCAGTTCATGTTGCAACTCTTTTACTTTTGAATGTTCAATCGTCAACGCATCCATTTGTTCTTTCACTCGTTGAACGAGAGTATTGTGGGCAGCAACGCGTGCATTGAATTTGTTTTCCAATTCTTGGCGCTCGTTTGAGAGATTAGTTTGATTTTGTTGTCTTTCTTTTTCCATTTGGGATTTCATTTTTTCGCGTTCGTCTTTCATTTGTGTCAAAAACTGAACATTTCGTTGGTGTTCATCTATTCTGTTTTGGTTGCGTTCTTCATCCAATTGGTGCTTCATTTGGGTTCGTTCTTCATTAATCATTATCATCTCGTTGCAAAACCTTTTGTTTTGCTCTTCTTCTCTTTGTTTCAGTTGTGTAATTTCATGCTGCAACTTTGCACTCTCTTCATCTTGTATCCTTTTCATTTCTTGCAACTGTTTTTGGTCATTTTCAATTTGTTGCATTTTTTTATCGATTTCAATTTTGGCTTGTTGTTTCATTCCTGCAATTTCATCTTCGACTTGGCGCTTTATGCTTTCGTGTTCTTGTGTGATCTGTAATTTTATTTTTTCGCGTTCTTCTGTCAGCTGCAATTTTATTTTTTCGCGTTCTTCATCCATTTCAAACACGATTCGAATTGCACATTCTTGCTCGTCTTGTTTAATGCGAGCATGAAACTCATCAAGTTCTTTTTTCATCTGTTTTCTTGTTTTTTCTGATTCAGAAATCACGTTATCTCGTTCATTAGCCATTTGCAGCGTGTGTTTTTCCATTTCTTTTTTTAACTCATCGCGTTCTTTGTTAAGCTGTTGCATCAAATTCATGTGTTCCATTTTGTTTTGATTGTATTTTTCATTGTAAATTGACTCGAGTTGTTTCTTAATATCGTTTATTGACTCGAAATGATGCGCACGCTGCAAACTTGATTCTTTTTTTGTTTCTTCATTTAATCGTTCTTTTTCAAGTTCAAAGTGGCGTTTCATTTCTTCCATTTTTTCATTGCACTGTTTCATGTATGTTGAATGTTTTTCAGCCATTTCTTTCATCGATGCTCTCATCTTGACACATTCGGCCTCTAATAATGTGTTTTTTTTAGAGACCTCATTATAGTTTTTTGAAATTCTGTTTAATTCCAAATTTCGTGCGTGATCTTCTTTTGCAGACATTTGAATTATTGCTGCAACCACTCAAATACAATTAGTTTATTCAACTACTTTTATATTTTCTTTTAAACACATTGCAAATTGACACTGTCACATTATCACAAATGTTTTCAAATATTCGTCATTTTTCAACGCGTTCATATAATGAAACAACCTTTTTCGTCTGCTCACAATGTCATGGTTTGTGGAGTCGGTCTCATATGCAATGATGTCTTGTATTATGTCCGACTTTTTGCTTTTGTGTTTCATTCCATAGTATCCAGCGATGTGCTTGAGTTGTTTCATGGTGTAATTCATTTCGTAGTCAACCGTCATTGCAGTGGCACAATCCATATTGAAAAAATCGACGTCCTCAAAGTCCATTAAATCGAGGTCAACATTTGCTCCATCATTCAATTCGTCATTCAGGGTTTGCAACATGCTGTCATAGGTTGACATGGACGACTCCAATGATGGTGCATGTGCGATGGGACTGGTTTCCACATCGATGCACAACTCAACCACAGCGGATTGTGATTCATCCTGTTTGTTGCCGTTTTGTGCAGATGAAGTCGAGAGATTTCCTTGAAATTCATTCAGATAATTCTTAACCATAGATGCAACAACATAAAGACAATGCTTAAATTGTTTTTATGTTTTTTACACATTTATATTGAATCGTTTCCTTTTTCACATGATACACCTGGCGACACAGAGTCCTAATTCTTTTTATTGATTTCGTCCAAAATATCCATGTGCTTGAAAATCGTTTTGTTCGTGATGCTGGGATACTTTGCATTTTTTGGCTTCAAATGGCTGTTGAATTCAACTTCCAAAATGACCGCATCCCACTCTTCCTTGTGCGCCTCGCTCAAATGTTGATGCGCCCCCTTCAAAATAATGAACAAGTTTTCAGTCAACTCTTCCACCTCATTTGAGTGATCCGTTTGACGCATGTGCTCTTGAATGAGCGACTGCAGCTGTTGCACTATGTCTAGTATTTGCATGGGTGCAATTACCCCCACCTTCATCAAATTAATAATGAACATGCTCATAGCACGCCGTTTGTCATTTGTTTTATTCACTTCACAAAACCGTGTATAGTCCTTCTTTGCATCTGCGTGTTCGATGGTCTTGAAAAGCCCCATGAACTGATTGAAATTCGAATGAAACACGGTTTCAAACACGTCGCTATATGTTTGCAACAACTGGTGAAACAAACGAGCATACACTGCCGAAAAAAAGTGATTCGAACTAGCCGTGTTGAAAATGGCCTCACCCACCGTCATCAAAAGCGATGCATCCGGCTCGTCTTTCAGTTCGTTGATGCGGACACACAAGGCTGCAAACACTTCATCATATGTCTTGTCCGTTATCTTGTTCAAATCAGAACGGATTCCATCCAAATGCGCATCAATGCCCTCGCGCTTTTTCAACTCTGTTGCTTGAAATGCGCGAATGGATTCCCAATCCTCTTCCGTGATTTCACTTGAATTGTTGCGAGGCTTCTTGCGCACAACAGCCACCGGGTCATCTTGCTTTTCGCGCTTTGGAAAAACAGGCGTCTTCACATATGAAGGAGCACCCACTTGGTCAGCAATGCTTGAAACCAAATCTATTACTTGCTGTGGCAAATGACATTCAAAACCGTTCCATTTTATGGCCTCAAAATCAGAAATCTGGTACACTGGTGTTATCTGCACTGCGTCTGTCATTTTGACCCTATTTGTATTTTTGCACGTTTTGTTTATATTCATTTCATCTAAAATAATTTTGTTGGTGCCTTTTTTTAAGCCAGAACCAGATGCATTTATTATTTTGAAACAATTTAAATGATGCATGATATTTATAAACACGCATCAATTATTATATGGGCAACGACTGTTGGAACCAGCTTACAATCACGTGTGAAAGTTCGGCGGATACATTGAATGAACTCATTGCAAATGAAATTGAATACAGGCCGAATGACGAATATGACGAAGCTACGCACAGCGACCATGTGCGAATTGTGAAACGCGGCAAACATGGGATTTATGTTGACATGCGCACCAAATGGTTGCCCGACTTCAAATGGTTGAACGGATTGTTGGAAAAATACCCGCAATGCTGGGTTAAAAATGTATGGCAAGAAGAAGGAGGACTTGCTGGTGTGTGGGTGGGATTTGTGGATGGTGAAACCGGTGAAAAGAACATACAAGAGATGCGTTGGAATGATTTGTGTCTTGAGCAAAAAGTGCACTTTTTTGATGATGATGATGATGATGCAGAAGATGGAAGCCCATCAGATGAATCAGTTGGCACGCCGGTTTGAATATCTTATGCAAATAAAAATAAATAATTGCAAATGGCTTAAAAACACCGTCTTATGCTAAAACAGCGCACTCATGACCGCACCCCCTCCTACTGAACCAAATGAAACCCCTGCCCGTGAATTTGAGGCATGGGAAGACATACCCGAATTGAACACGCAACTCATGCGTGGTATATATGGCTATGGTTTTGAAAAGCCGAGCCCCATTCAGCAGAAATCGATTCTCTCTATCACTGATGGTCGAGACGTGATTGCCCAAGCACAGTCGGGCAGTGGCAAGACCGGCGCATTTGCCGTTGGTGTATTGAATCGAATTCGAATTGACGTGATGCAGCCGCAGGCGCTCATCATGGCACCCACTCATGAACTGGCACATCAAATTCATGGCGTGGTTCGGGATTTGAGCACACAAATGACTGGACTCAACTTGCAGCTTCTTATTGGCGGAACATCAACCGAGGAAGACTTGGCTGCCTTGAAGGCCAACGGCCCGCAGGTGCTCATTGGCTGTCCTGGCCGTGTTCATGACATTCTGCGCCGTCAGCCCGCGATTGGGCGCGGAATGCAGATGCTTGTGTTGGACGAAGCAGATGAAATGTTGTCGGCGGGTTTCAATGAGCAAATTTACAACATTTTCCAACAGCTGAACACGAATGTGCAGGTGTGTTTGTTTAGTGCAACCATGCCCCCCGAGTTGCACACGCTTTCCAACAAGTTCATGCGCAATCCGGTGCGCATCCTCGTGAAGAGCGAGATGTTGACACTGAGAGGCATCAGCCAGTATCATGTGGCGTTGGAGACAGACCAAGACAAGTATGCCACGTTGAAAGATTTGTTTACGCGCATTTCGGTTTCACAGTGCATCATTTACTGCAATAGCATTCGTCGTGTGAGTGATTTGGCGGAGGCAATGATTAACGACGGATTTCCAGTGTGTTCCATTCACAGTGGCATGGACAAGAGCATGCGTGAAAAGATGTATCGAGAATTTCGAAGTGGTGCGCATCGCGTGCTGATTTCGTCAAATGTGACGGCACGCGGCATTGACATTCAGCAGGTGAGCACAGTCATCAACTTTGACATGCCGCGTGATGTGCACACGTATTTGCACCGCATCGGTCGTTCTGGTCGTTGGGGTCGCAAAGGCAGTGGCGTGAATTTTGTGACGCGCCGCGATTTCCGCAAGTTGAAAGAGATTGAGTCATATTACGGAACATTCATTCCTGAGCTGCCCGCCGATTTTGGATTGGCTTAAACTTTGAAATGCAATAAGTTTAGTGTTATTTAATTAAATGTTTTCATTTAATTAAAACTAAAATATTAACATGATATTTCTAACTTATTTGCCGTTGGCAACTGCATTGGTTGGCATGTTTTCAATTACTTATGTCAAATGCCATGATTTTGACTGCATGGATGTCATGCATGACATATGGGATTGCGATGTGTGCAGATGCTATGAGAATGGCGGGTTTGGGTGTCTTTGCTGCACTGTGTGCGAAAATTCAGACCAATCAGAACAGTTGCATGACGATTCATCAGATGCATTCCGTTCTCATTACTATTCCTATTCCAAAAAGTCATGAAACAGCTTATCAACATACATGGGTGTCAGTTGTGGGTTGTATAAATAACAATTGCACTTGCCATCAATGTGATAACTGCCATACCGATTTCCTCCACAGTTGCAGTATCCTGGTGCGGGTTCCATCGGATTGGGCGTGAATATGCACCAATCTCTCGGATATCCTTGTTCCACACATGCTGACCAATTTTCATATCCTTCCTCCAACGATGTTTGCTGTTTGTAATTATAACGCGCAATGTAAAAAATCAACAGCACGAATAGACCCCATTTCATATAAGTTTGCATTTTTTGTATATTGATATTTTATTTTTCATGTCATTTTTTCATGTTATTAATTTGAATATTCGTTTGAACGCATTTGCCTTTTTGGATTTCTTCTTCTTCGTCTTCGTTTTTGCAGCAGTCTTCTTTGCACTAAGTTTTATACTTTTTGCTGGACTCTTACTAGGACTAGGAGTTTTGTTTGGACTTTTGTTTGGACTTTTCTTGACGCTTTTCGCTACGCTTTTCGCTACGCTTTTTGCATTCGGTGATTTTTTCACCGTGAGTTTGTCATGTTTGACATCATATGTGTGCTCAAAATACTCCATAGGTGAATACTTCAAAAACCATTCTTCATACTCGGGGTCGCTGCGTTTAAGCTGTTGA
>Ga0208222_1000108_pt1 | contig 20832 bp, 19 predicted proteins | sample LakMenEpi13Sep09_FD_150694 | JGI IMG/M metagenome (GOLD analysis project Ga0208222, IMG submission 150694) | Freshwater microbial communities from Lake Mendota, WI - 13SEP2009 deep hole epilimnion (SPAdes) | ecosystem: Environmental > Aquatic > Freshwater > Lentic | place: Lake Mendota, Madison...
CAGCGAACTTGAGGCGCGGACGGGTTACGAGTCGCGACTCGTGCAACTCGGTCATGTGCAACGTGGTGGAACACCAACTAGTTATGACCGTGTACTTGCAACACGGTTTGGACTTGCGGCAGTTGATGCATGCGTGAACAAAGAATTTGGGCAGATGGTGGTTCTGCGCAGTGGCGAAATAAAGCGCGAGTCGATGAAAGTGACGAGTGGGAAAACGCGCACGATTAATTTGGATTTGTACAACGATGTGGCTGCATCGTTTATTGGCTAGCGCAAATCGTTAGATCAGTGAGGCGGACCGAATTGACGGTCGCCAGCATCGCCAAGGCCTGGCACGATGAATGCGTTTTCGTTCAAGCGTTCGTCAATTGATGCAGTAACAATGTGCAAATCCATTCCCGACTTTTCTAAGTAGGCGATTCCCTCTGGTGCAGCAAGAACGCATGCAATGGTGATTGGTTGCGGAGCTCCGCGCGCAGCTAACAACTTGCATCCGTATTCAAGCGAACCGCCGGTTGCCAGCATTGGGTCGAGCACGATGCAATGACGGCCGTCAAGGCGTGATGGAAGTTTGGCAACGTATTCGCTTGGCTGATGTGTTGCTTCATCGCGCTGCACTCCAACTACCGCAATGTCTGCATCGGGCAGAAGCTCCATTGCTGCAGGAAGCATGCCAAGACCTGCGCGAAGAATTGGCACCAGCACAGGGCGTTGCGCAATTTTGATTCCGTCGGTTTCAGCCAACGGTGTAGTCACGCGAACTTTTGTTGTTGGAACATCGCGTAATGCTTCGGCGATAACGACGAGCGAGAGACGACGCATTTCCGCACGAAAGAATTGATTCGACGAGTTTTGATCTCGAAGATGGGTGAGTGCTTCGGCGGCAACAGGGTGATTAACAACGGTGACTTTTACGGACATATCCCTATCTTTGCCGATGGGTAGAGTTTTGACCAATGTCGAATCATTTGCGAATTCAGCTGGCTCACAGTCCTGCAGATGCCGCGTTGATTTCGCAGGTCTTTGATGAGGTGTGGTCGGTCAAAACCATGGTTTCCCCAGAGATCATCGTTGCGTCATTGCATAACGGGGCCTATGGGTCGGTGGTGTGGGACGGCGAATTGCCCGTGGCGGCCGCGTTTGCCATTGTTGGGAAATCGATAACCCAACAGCCGAGCGAATTGAACCTGCACTCGCATGCGGCCGGGGTAGTTCAATCACACGCTGGTCAAGGCATTGGCGCACAGTTGAAGATGCACCAGTGGCAGTGGGCGCGCGAAAACGGTTTCGCCACCATTACGTGGTCGTTTGATCCGTTGGTGCGTCGCAACGCTTGGTTCAACATGGTGAAACTTGGCGCGAGCGTTACCAACTACTACCAGAATTTTTATGGCGAGTTAGATGACGGAATCAACGCAGGCGAACAAAGTGATCGCGTTTTGGTCCGCTGGCAGGTGTTGGCAACAGATGAGCCACAATCGTGTGAAGTGGTCGCAGAGCGAGAAGGCGACATTGTCATCGCCACGCCAAACGATATTGAACTGATTCGCAAGACCAATAAGGCCGAAGCCCAAACGTGGCGTGCTCGTCAGCGTGCTGCGTTTGAAGAAGCCATGAGCAATGGTTACTCGGTGCGAGGATTAAACGCAGAGTATTCGTACGTCCTGAGCAGGAGTTAAGTCATGATCCGCAGAATTGAACTTGTGCGTGCTCACATCAACTTGGTATCGCCATTTCGCACATCGTTTGCAACCGAAGTGGATCGCAATCTGCTGTATGTACGTGTAGTCGGTGACGATGAAGAAGGTTGGGGGGAGTGTGTTGCAATGGCTGCGCCGCTCTATTCATCTGAATATGTAGATGGTTGCGAAGAGGTGATGAAGCGATATCTCATCCCAATGATTTCTGCATCAACGACCGCCGAAGAATTCGTGCAGAAATCTGCCGCGATTCGCGGCAACTTTATGGCCAAGGCCGCAATTGAAGCAGCGTTGTTGGATTATCAATTACGTATAGCCAACATGTCGCTTGCAAACTTCCTCGGTGCCACGCAAACCAAAGTTGCATCGGGGGTTTCGGTTGGAATTCAGCCAACAATTGACGACCTGCTTCGTGTGGTCGCCGAATATCGCGCCGATGGGTATGTACGTATCAAATTGAAAATTGAACCAGGTCTTGACATCGATCGCGTGCGCGCGGTGCGCGATGCTTTTGGCCCAGACATGCTGCTGCAAGTGGACGCCAATGCTGCTTACACCGTTGACGATGCAGCGCATCTTGCCAAGCTTGACGAATTCAACTTGCTTCTGATTGAGCAGCCATTACCTGAAGAAGACATTGTTGGCCACGTTGAATTGAGCAAGCGTGTCGGAACTCCAGTTTGTTTGGACGAGTCCATCACTTCGTACGACGTTGCGCGTGGAGCACTTGATATCAATGCGTGTTCCATCATCAACATCAAGCCAGGTCGCGTTGGTGGCTATTTGGAATCAAAGCGCATTCATGACTTATGCCTGTCGCGTGGAGTACCCGTGTGGTGTGGCGGAATGCTGGAAACCGGAATCGGTCGTGCTGCCAACCTTGCGCTCGCCGCACTTCCAGGGTTCACGCTTCCGGGCGACACATCTGCATCGAAGCGATACTTCACTCAAGATGTAACAACACCATTTGAATTAGTAGATGGTTATATCGATGTACCCGACACTGTGGGTATTGGTGTGCGACCAATTACAGACGTGCTTAGCTCAATGACGTCGCGCGTCGACTCGTACACAATTACGAAGTAACTGTTACGCGTTCAGCGTGACGATGACGGCAGTTTCGGGCTGGTCTTTGTTTTTCCCGAAATGTTCGGAGAACCACAAGTAGATCGCAAACATCTTGTACGTGAAGCCATATTTGTGGGCAACGGCATCGCGCACGGTTTCGGCTTCGGTGCCACTGACAACCACTGCGGTTCCATGCACAACCGGTGAGCCGGCAATTATTCGGCCACGAATGTCGCACGGCTGCACGGTGACAGATTTGGTGTGGGCAAGGCGTTTCGCTTTTCCGGCGTTGGCGTCAATAGTGAAACCAACCACGTTTGGTCCAAGATGGGCAAGTGAGGCAACCCACACAGGAGTGGCAACTGGCGTTCCATTTTTTCGTGTCGAGACAAACGAGATGTATTTCGCCGAGTGCACTGCTGAGATGTCTGATGTATTCATGTTCTGGTCGGAGTGACAGGATTCGAACCTGCGACCCTCTGGTCCCAAACCAGATGCGCTACCAAGCTGCGCTACACTCCGCTAACTGCTTCATCCTAGCGATGACAAGTGAAATAACGGCGAGAGAAAACTTATGCGCGCTTTGCGGCGCGAGCCAAACGACGAGCAGTTTTGCCAATCGGTTGCAAGTGGCGATGGTCAAGGTCGCCAATTTCGGTGCCATTTGAAAAACGCACGCGATAGCGAAGCCAGTTGAATCCGTTGGCCAAAATGACCTTGCCCTCAGTGCCAACGGGTAATCCATCGACCTCGGCGGTGAGGGAGACCAAGTCGCCCATCTTCAGGTTGATTTGGCCCTCATGGGGCGTTGCGAGTGCATGGGGTTTCCACGAGGCTGTCACGAATGCAAAGGGTACACTTTGCGCCCTGTGAAAACCATTATTGAGACCCTCGAGGGCAACAAAGTCAAAGTGTCGGTGGAAATTGACGAGGTCGAGTTCGACCGCAATATTGACCAGGCATTCCGCAAAATCGCGCAAGAAGTTCGCATTCCGGGCTTCCGCCAGGGCAAGGCACCACGCCAATTGCTCGAGGCACAGATTGGCACGGGAGCTGCGCGCTCACAAGCCATTCAAGATGCTGTTCCCGAGTATCTCTCGCAAGCAGTTCGCGAACACAAGATCGATCTCATTGCGACACCTTCTATTGAAGTGACGAAGGGCGAAGTCGAAGGAGTCGTTGGATTCGACGCAACATGTGAAGTTCGACCAGTTGTAACTGTTGGCGGTTACAAAGGATTGCGCGTAGAGCTTCCATCTATTGAAGTGAAGGACAGCGAAGTAGACGATGCAATTCGCAGTGAGCAATCACGTCACGGCAAATTGCAAGATGTTGACCGCGCAATCGCAAAGGGCGATCACGTTTCGCTTGACCTCAGCGGTGTGCGTGAAGGTTCGCCAGTTCCAGGACTCAATGTTGAAGATTGGGCTTACGAAGTTGGCAAGGCTTGGGTGTCTCCAAGTTTCGATGACAAGTTGATTGGTAAAAAAGTTGGCGACAAGGTGGAATACACCGAAGCACCAAACGGCACCACCGAAGAAGCCGAGATGACTGTTGTTGTGAAGAAGGTGCAAGAGATGGTGCTTGAAGATCTCACCGATGAGTGGGTGTCAAGCCATGTTGCAGAATTCGACACGGTAGACGCATGGAAGTCCGCGTTGCGCAAGCGCCTGGAAGACATGAAGTTGAACCAGGCTCGCGGCGTATTCGTAGACCGCACCACAACGGCTCTTGCCGAGTTGGTAGAAGTTGATTCGCCAGAAGCGATGATCAACAGCGATTTGCAATCACGTGTTCGTGGCACTGTGGAACAGTTTCAGGCACAAGGTATTGCGCTTGAGCAATGGTTGTCGGCAACTGGTCAATCAACTGAAGCATTCATCGAGTCGCTACGTGGCGAATCAGTAAAGGCTGTGAAGATTGATCTTGCATTGCGCGCAGTTGCACTTGCTGAAGCCTTTGAAGCTGATGCAGACGACCTTGAAGCTGAACTTTCTCGTATTGCAACTCAGGCTGGCCGCAAGTTGGCACAGGTTCGCAAGTTGTACGAGCAAAACGATGCAATTGCAGAACTTGAAGCACAGATTCGCAAGTCAAAGGCTGTGGACTGGTTGCTGCGCAATTCAACCCTTGTCGATGTTGACGGAAACGCAATTAGCGCTGACACATTGTTTGGTGAGGAAGACGGCGAATAAGCCTCAAACTCGCGTAAATGCGCCGAGCAGTGGGCAAGTGCCACACCTAATTGACGCAGGGGCGTGAGCCCCCGCAACTATCATCGTCTCCAGAAGGTTCGCCCTGAGGAGATGCACCATGCGTGAAAATAATGTGATGCGGAATTACTACATTCCGAGTGTCACCGAGACAACTAGCCGTGGTGAGCGCACGTCCGACTTGTACAGCCGCTTGTTAAAGGAAAACATCATTTTCCTTGGCACGCCAATTGACGACACCATTGCCAACTTGATCTGTGCACAGCTCATCCACTTGGAGAGCGAGAACCCAGACAAAGACATCAACATCTATATCAATAGTCCGGGTGGCGACATCACGGCATTGTTCGCCATCTACGACACCATGCAGTTCATTAAGAACGACATCGCCACCATTTGCTTGGGCCAAGCTGCATCTGCCGCCGCAGTGTTGCTTGCTGCTGGCACGAAGGGCAAGCGTCTTGCGCTTCCGCATGCGCGAGTGTTGTTGCACCAGCCGTATGGTCAAGTTGGCTACTCGCAAGTCACCGACTTGGAACTTGCCGCGCGCGAAATTTTGCGCATGCGTGAATTGTTGGAACAAATTTTGTCGAAGCACACAGGACAGACCATCGAACGTATTCACGGAGACACCGATCGCGACTTCACGCTTGAAGCACAAGCTGCACTCGACTACGGCGTGATTGACGAGATTATTACTAGTCGTGGAATGACCGACCGCTCCGGCCCAATTCGCTGAGGACCGGTTAACTACTCATGGCAAAGTTTGGCGACACCGCAGAGTTAGTGAAGTGCTCGTTCTGCGCAAAGTCGCAGAAGCAAGTAAAGAAGCTCATTGCTGGCCCTGGCGTATACATCTGTGATGAATGTATTGACCTGTGCAACGAAATCATCGATGAAGAGTTCACACAAACTCCAACAGTCGGTGTTGAAGAGCTTCCCATTCCACGCGACATTCGCGCGTTTCTCGATGAATATGTAGTTGGACAAGACCAGGCCAAGAAAGTTCTTGCGGTTGCAGTGTTCAATCACTACCGACGCATTCGACATAAGTCAACAAGCACTCGTAAAGATGAAGTTGAATTACAAAAGAGCAACATCTTGCTGCTTGGTCCAACTGGTTGCGGAAAAACGCACATGGCCCAAACGCTTGCCAAATTACTCAACGTTCCATTCGCTATTGCCGATGCAACCGCGCTCACCGAGGCGGGATATGTCGGTGAAGACGTTGAAAACATTTTGTTGAAGTTGTTGCAAGCTGCCGATTTTGACGTGGCTCGTGCAGAAACCGGCATTGTCTACATTGACGAAATTGACAAGGTTGCCCGTAAGAGTGAAAACCCGTCAATCACGCGTGACGTTTCGGGTGAAGGTGTGCAACAGGCGCTGCTCAAGATTCTTGAAGGCACCGTTGCTGCTGTTCCACCACAGGGTGGAAGAAAGCATCCGCATCAGGAATTCATTCAAATTGACACCACCAATGTGTTGTTCATCGTTGGCGGAGCATTTGCAGGCCTCGATTCCATTATCGAACAGCGCATTGGTCACAAGGGCGTTGGCTTCCATGCCAATGTGCGCTCAAAGGCCGAAAAGGACCCAGGCGAATTGTTTGCCCAAGTGCTTCCAGAAGACTTGCAAAAGTTCGGCATGATTCCAGAATTCATTGGTCGTTTGCCAATGATTGGTGCAGTGCACAGTTTGGACAAACAGGCGCTCATTCAAATTCTCACTGAGCCAAAGAACGCATTGTTGAAGCAGTATCAAAAGTTCTTCGAATTTGAAGACATCGAGTTGGAGATCACTCCGGATGCCATGGTGGCAATTGCCGATCAGGCGTTAAACCGTGGCACTGGCGCTCGTGGATTGCGCGCAATTCTTGAAGAAGTGTTACTCAACACTATGTACGAATTGCCAGGCCGTACCGATGTGGCAAAAGTGATTGTGGACGTGGACTCAGTGGTCAGCAAAGCCGACCCAACCATCGTTCCTCGTTCGACACGCGTTGCTCGACAGCGCCGCGCTGCTTCATAGTCCTAACCTCGTCGCTATGAATTATGCAGAAGCGCTTGTCTATTTAGACGAGCACGCAAGCTACGAAAAAACTGGGCGAGTGGAATCTCCATCGCTGGACAATATTTCTGCGTTTATGGATGTGATGGCACATCCTGAATTGAATTACCCGGTTATCCATGTGACGGGAACCAACGGCAAGGGCTCGACCACGCAGATTATTTCCAAGTTGTTGATGGCACATGGTTTGCACGTCGGCACGTACACAAGCCCGCACCTTGAGCATTTAACTGAACGCATTTCTCGCAATGGTGAGCCAATCAGTCAAGAAGCGTTTGCTGAGTGCGTTGCTGCAATCGCCGATGCAGAGGTGTTGTCTGGCGTGCGGCCAACGTATTTTGAAATCGTCACTGCTGCAGCGTTTCGTCATTTTGCAGACGAAGCAGTTGATGTTGCTGTCATTGAAGTAGGAATGTTGGGTCGATGGGATGCCACCAACGTGGTGCGTTCGGAAGTTGCGGTCATTACCAACATTGCCCTTGATCACATGGAATTTGCGGGGCCAACTCTTGGGCACATCGCTTATGAAAAAGTTGGAATATCGAAAGAGCACAGTTCGCTTGTTGTTGGCGAGGTGAACCCCGATTTGGATTCGATTTGGGCAAGTGCGCCTTCAGCAAAACTGTTGAAACGAAACGAAGAATTTGAATGTGTTGACAACGAACTAGCAGTAGGCGGGCGTCTGCTCGACATACGAACTCCACGCGCGATGTATCAGGAGCTCATGTTGCCCCTTCACGGGCAGCACCAAGGTGATAACGCATCCATTGCGCTAGTTGCGGTCGAAGAATTTTTTGATGCACAACTCGACATTGAAGTAGTGCGTGAAGGATTTGCAAATGTGGAAATGCCCGGACGATTTGAAGTACTTGGTCGTCAACCGCTTGTAGTTGTAGATGGTGCACATAATCCGGCAGGTGCAGATGTGTGTGCGCAAGTATTCTTTGACGATTTTTCTCCGGAAGGTCGTCGTATTGCAGTAGTCGGACAATTGTTAGGCCGAGACCCCGAGCTGCTGCTTTCAGCATTACGCATTGATGAGTTCGATTTAGTGGTGTGTTGTACGGCACCTTCTCCACGGGGCATGAGTGGTGAGCAAATTGCACAGAGCGCTCGCTCAATGGGGTGCGATGAAGTGGTGATATGCAACACAGTGGAAGAGGCATGTTCACGAGCGCTCAAGGATGCGCGTGCTGAAGATGCCGTTTTGATTGCAGGATCTTTGTATTTGGTAGGTAGTGCGCGGACCTATTTACGGCGTAACCTATAACCCGTGAGCAACAGAACCCTCGTCCTCCTTAAGCCAGATGCAGTAGAGCGCCAATTAGTTGGCAGCATCGTTTCCCGTTTTGAGACCAAAGGCCTCAAGATCGTCGCCATGGAGTTGCGCACACTTGATGCCGCAATTTTGGAGCGTCACTACGAGGAGCACAAGGGCAAGGGTTTCTATGCCGAACTCGTTTCGTTTATGTCGCGCGGTCCAGTTGTTGCCTTGGTCGTTGAAGGCCCAGAAGACACATGGGAAATCTTGCGCAACATGATGGGTGCAACAAACCCACGGAACGCAGCACCAGGAACGATTCGCGGCGATTACGGCACATTGTTTACCGAAAACCTCATTCACGGAAGTGACTCTGCAGCATCTGCAGCCCGTGAAATTGGTATCTTTTTCCCAAACCTGTAGGCGTTAGGCGCTTGTCGCCTGCTGAGGAGACCTAATACATGGCTGGTGGAGGCTCACTTTCGTTGGGGCGTGATATCGCCATCGACCTGGGTACCGCGAACACGTTGGTGTATGTCAAAGGTGAGGGCGTGGTTCTGAATGAGCCAAGCACTGCGGCTGTCGACAGTCGTACCGGTCAGCTGGTAGCCGTTGGGTTTGAAGCCAAGCGCATGTGGGGTCGTGCTCCACAAAACATTCGACTCGTCCGTCCACTGAAAGACGGTGTCATTGCCGATTTTGACGTGTGCGAAAAAATGTTGCGCTTTTTCATTCAGAAGGTACACACCAGTAAGTGGAACAAGCCACGCATGATTATTTGTGTGCCATCCGAAATTACAGGTGTAGAAAAACGAGCAGTGCAAGATGCCGCAGAATTTGCTGGTGCACGCAGGCCGGTGTACATCATTGAAGAGCCGATGGCTGCAGCTATTGGCGCGGGTCTTCCGGTTCACCTTCCAAGCGCAAACTTGATTGTTGACATTGGCGGCGGAACAACAGAAGTTGCAGTTATTTCAATGGGCGGCATTGTGACCGCGCATTCAGCACGCGTTGCCGGCGATGAATTGAACGAAGCCATTGTAAATATGTTTCGCAAAGAGTTTTCGCTTGAAATTGGTGAGAACACCGCAGAAGAAGTGAAATTACAACTTGGTTCTGCGTGGCCATTGGCTGACGAACTCACAGCCGATGTTGGTGGTCGCGATGTGAACTCTGGGCTACCACGCACACAGGTGATTACGAGCGAAGACGTTCGTGCTGCACTAGACGAATCGGTTGGAACAATCATCGCTGCAATCAAAACAACTCTTGAACGTACGCCTCCCGAACTTGCTGCCGACATTATTGGCCACGGTCTTGTGTTGTCTGGTGGCGGGGCATTGCTGGCTGGACTATGCGAACGCGTTACCTATGAAACTGGAATCCATGCATATCTAGCGCCAGAACCGCTGTATTCGGTAGTGCTTGGTTGTGGATTGACATTAGACAACATTGAAGCGATGAAGGGTCTGACAACACAGACCTCCTTCGACTAGGTCGCACTGGTACACGATTGTGTCCGCGATTTCAGCAAAACGTAAACGAGCAATCGCGCTACTTTCGCTGACCTCCATCATTTTCATCACCCTTGACTTGCAGGGGAGTGAATCAACGTCGGTGTTGCGCGGAACATTTGGTGTGTTCTTTCGACCAATTGAAGGGGTAGCGCGCGTGATTACGCGTCCTGTCAGTAATGCCTGGCATGGGATCACGCACTACAACGCGGTAACACAAGAAAATGATTTGCTTCGCGAAAAGATCGCTCAGCAAGAAGGTGCAGCAGTTGCTGCTGCGGCGTCGGTTCGCTTGTCGCAGGAACTATTGGCACTTAACGGTTTGCCAACACTTGCTGGCATTAACTCGGTAAGCGCACAGGTCATTGGTGACTCGCCATCGAATTTTTCACAAAACGTCGAAATCAACCAGGGCAGTGACAGCGGAGTCAAAGTGGGCATGCCGGTAATGAATGCTGCTGGCCTCGTAGGGAAAATCACCAAAGTGTTCCCACGGCGATCAATCGTCATGCTGATTACCGATCCTGAATATGCGCTATCGGTGAAGGTGATCAACAACCCAGAAGCGGCTTCGCCAATTAGTGACCCTGAAGCTTCAGCAACAACATCGAGTACGACCACCACGACAACAACAATTCCGCAACCTCGGCAAACGTCAAACATTCCTGGGTTTACACCTGGTACAACAACTTTGCCACTGACAACTATCAATGTGCCGGTGAGCATTCCATCTCTCACCCCGACGTTGACTGTTCCCAACAATGGCGCTCTGCCAATTCGTGAAACTGGAATTCTTGAGGGTCGTGGACCATCGCGAGTTCCCATCGTTCGATTTATTGATAGTGCACAACGTTTCGGAACAATTCTTCCTGGTGCGCCAATTGTGACTTCCGGTGGTTCGTTGAGTCTTGCTCCACCAGACATTGTGGTTGGAACTGTTTCAAAGGTGACAGACAGGCTTGGTACTTCTGGGCCGATTTTGGAAATCAATCTTGTTGCTGACTTGGCGAACCTTTCCTTTGTGCGTATTTTGCTGTATCAACCAATCACTGAGCAGGTGAAGCCGTGAGTATTCGGTTCATCCGATTGATCTCATCACGGTGGACGCGGTTGGTGCTGGTCGGATCGGTGTTGATGGGCTTCCAGACCACGTTGTTCAATGACATGCGGCCGTTTGGTGTGATGGCGCAACTTATGGTGTTGTTCGCAGCATGTGCAGGAGTGATCTATGGCGCTGAAATTGGTGCTGTTGCCGGGTTGATTCTTGGCTTGATGTATGACTGCGTGTTGACAACTCCGCTTGGCTTGGCATCCCTTGTGCTTGGAGCTACTGCATTTATTGCTGGAGCTTTTCCATATTTCGTTCGTGAATCAAGCTGGTGGAACAAAGCCATTGCGGTAGCAGTGGCTAGTGCTGTTGGCGAAATTCTGTTTCCCGTCGCCCAGGCACTCGTTGGTCTGGGTGGGTGGGTGCAATGGCGGATCTTTGTTGTAGCCGCTGTTGTAGCGCTCATCAACATGGTGCTTGCGCCGCTGCTCTTGCCGGTAGCTCGTTGGACCCTTAAAGAAACTTTGGTTGGGTAGCGATGCCGCAAAACAATCAGACGCGGCGCTTGCTTTCTCTTGGCATCGTGGCCTTGGTGCTGATGGGCACGCTGACTGTTCGAATGTGGTTCTTGCAAGCTGTGAAAGCCGAGACCGACGAAGAGATCGTCCTTTCCGTGCGCACGAGAACTATTCGCTTGTACCCCGAAAGAGGAAGAATCTTCGATGCAAAGGGTCGTGTGGTTGCCGACAACAAGCGCGTGCTGACAGCAACGATTGATCGAGAAGTTATTCGCGACCCTGAAGATCGGTTGTTGATGTTTCAGCGGTTGTCGGGTCCCTTGCAAATTTCCATTGAGGGATTGTTCAAGCGTTACGAAGACAAACGATTCGGGCCACTTGAAGCGCTTCCGTTGAGAGAAGATATATCCGAGGAGACGGCCCAGTTTTTGGTGGAGCGTTCTGAGGACTATCCGGGTATTTATATTCGTGAAGATTGGAAGCGCAACTACCCTTATGGGGCTATTGGCAGTCATGTCATTGGCTACATGGGCGCCATTTTGGAAAAGAATCTGGCTTACTACAGATCAGTTGGGTACGACCCCAATGAACGTGTTGGTGGCTACGGAGTGGAGCAGTCGTATGAAACCATTCTGCGCGGCACGCCTGGATACGTGCGCTATGAAGTGAATGCGCAAGGGAAATTGCTGCGACTCGAAGAGCGAGTTGAACCGATTGTCGGCAACGACATTGTGTTGTCTGTTGATATGGAGATGCAGCAGTTTGCTGAGCAGGCTCTCGAAACTCAAATAGGAATGCGTCGCCGAGTTGAGGCCGGAATTGTAAAACTCGAAGACGGAACACCAGACCCAGCAAATCCTGATCCTGTGATGTACAAAGCACCAGCCGGATCTGTGGTGATGGTGAACCAAGACAATGGACAAGTTCTAGCGATGGCCTCGTATCCACGCTTTGATTCGCGATGGTTTACGGCTGGAGTGTCAACAGAAAAGTTTGCTCAAGTGTTTCCGAAATCTGATGACCCAGACATGTCCATCTTGGTAAATCGCGCGGTTTCGGGTCGCTACAACTTGGGTTCTTCGTTCAAGCCGTTTGTGGCTTTTGCTGCACTGGATTCTGGTCAGCTCGCAGGTGGAGCCGACTATGAATATTTGGATTTGGGCTCATACAAACTCCAGAGCATCCCCAATGGTCGCTGCCAAGACGGTGTGAAGTGCGTGTTCCGAAATGCCATTTGTGCTTCTTCGGGTTCACCGTGTCGATATGGAGTAGTAAACGTTGAGAGTGCGCTTGCGGTGTCGAGCGACGCCTTCTTTTACAAAATTGGCGAACAAATCTTAACTGAACGCGGTTATCAACCGATTTTGGAAAATGAAGTTCGTAAGTTTGGTTTTGGCTCACCAACAAACATTGACCTGCCGTATGAATATGCAGGCACCATTCCGAGCAAAGCATTGAAAAAGCGCATGGCGGACATCGGTGCTATTTCTGAAGAATCCGGACAGGCGTATTACGTCGGTGATCAGATTCTGTTTTCCATTGGCCAGGGGTTGTTGTCGGCAACGCCAATTCAAACTGCATCCGCATACGCCACGCTTGGCAACGGTGGCAAAGTGATGCGGCCACATGTTGTGAAGGCGATATTGGCACCGGGTACACCCGACATAAAACCTGGCATCGCCAACATCGGATTCATCGAGATTCCCGATTCGTCGCAGGTGGTGGAACGTTTTGATGACGAGCTGCCAGCAAGCACATTGGCATTAGCGGAGAAGAGTCTTCAACCAATTGTTCGCGGGTTGCAAAGGGTGATTCGTGGCCCAGGCACGAATTATGACGGCTACCACAAGACCACAGGAGAGTTGTTGTTCCGTGGTTATCCATATGCAGAGCTTCCAATCGCAGGAAAGACTGGAACCGCACAAGGTTTTGGCAACTTGCCATGGAATGACTCATCTGCATTTGGTGCATTTAGTTTGAGCCCGCGACCGGAATACAAATATGCAACGTTTGCGTATTTAGAAAAAGCGGGTTATGGATCACAGGCTGCAGCGCCTGTGGTGAAGTGCTTGTACATCGCACTTGCCGGCAAGTATCGGTTTGACCCATTGAATGTTGCAGACCCACTAAACACCGCCAGTAGTTCCGCTGCGCAGCCAATGTATTTACGTAATCCATCCTGCTTGGTGGGCGGCCGCTCAGAGAGTCGCGATTAATGGATTTCTCGTTCGTCAGTCGTGTCATCCCTCGCAAGCCTTCTGCAAACCCGCTTGGGTTGCGTGGAAGTTATGCAGATCCCATTCGCAACATCGACTGGATTCTGCTGACTGCTGTTATCGCCCAAGTCATCATCGGGCTTTTCACGGTGTTCAGTGCAACTCGCCAACGATTGATTGATCAAAACCTTGATGTCTTCGTGTACGTACAGCGCCAAGTGTTCTTCGTCATTGTTGCTGCAGCGGTAATGACAATTGTGATGTCGCTTGGCCACGACTGGCTTCGAGCGCAGAGCGGTTTTCTCTATGGTGCAGTCCTATTACTGCTCATCATGGTGCTCGGCGCCGGGGCGGTTACTGGTGGAGCGCGATTGGCTTTCGACTTTGGGCCATTCTCGGTGCAGCCCGCAGAGTTGGCCAAACCTGTTTTGCTGATTTTGGTTTCGAGTTATCTCAGCGAATCTGTGCCAGAGAAGATTGATTGGCACCACTTTGTGATGACGCTGTACATCGTGCTCATTCCATGCGGTTTGATTTTGATGCAACCAGACCTCGGATCTGCTTCGGTGATTTTGGCAGGTGTCGCAGGAGTGCTCTACGTCGGAAATGCGCGTCGTCGATATTTGGCGTTGATCGGCGGAATGTTTGTTGCTACTGCGTTGGGTTTGATGGCGGCAGTTCCAAGTTTGCGTTATCAAGGCAACCGGTTCGTCGCGTGGTTTTTGCAGAACTCTAATAACAAGGAACTTGAAAACATTGTGTTGCAGGTGCGTTATGCGAAACGCGCTGTGTCAACTGGTGGATTCTTCGGCAAGGGTTACTTGCAGGGGCCACTGACAAACGGAAAATATGTTCCTGTTCAATTCACCGACTTCCCTTTTTCTGCAATTGGCGAACAGTTCGGCATGGTCGGTGGAGCAGTGGTGCTCGGAATTTTCGGTGTCATTTTGTGGCGTCTCTGGAGAACGGCACAAATGGCCCGTGACCGGTTCAGCTTCTTTCTGGCAAGTGGCGCATTCACCATGGTGATGTGGCAGGTATTCCAAAACATCGGTATGACCCTTGGAGTGATGCCGGTGAGCGGTTTGCCGCTGCCGTTCATTTCATATGGTGGCTCGCACCTCATCAGTTCGGCCATCCTCATTGGCTTGGTGCAGAGTATTCACATGCGGAGGCTGTAGGAAGGCCAACCCCCATGGGGTAGCCTGATAGTTACGGAAGGGCGTTTTGCCCCTCCCAAGGTCGATCACGCGATAGCGATTCGAACCCGGCATGCGACTCATCGTTGCGGCAGGTTGAAGCGCTGGACCGCGACGATATTGCACAGTGTGGGCAACGTTGCCGCGTTGGTGCGATATCCGATACAGGAAACGAGCTAGCACAATGAGTGAAATGAGCGCAGGGGTTCCAACCCCCGAGCAGCCACAGAGCAACGCGCCACAGTCTGGCGAGCCACGTACTCCAGGAACTCCAGGGGGAGTGAAAAAGCGCCGTCGCGGTAAGCGCGGTGGGCGCAATCGCAACAAGACACGGGTTGAAGGTGCTGCTGGTCAGCCACGGGCACCACGTCCGCCCCGTGAAACTTCCGATGCTCAAGACATTGAACTTCCCGATCCTCCGCGCGAAGGCATGATGGCCAGCCCGGAAGCAGCCAATGCTGCGCTCGTACGCAAGCCACAAATTGGTGACACCCGACCAGCCCCCGCGAACCCAGTTGCCGCCGCTAAGCCAGCCGCCGCAACAGCAGATGGTGAAGCCAAGCCAAAGAGCCGTAACCGCCGAGGCGGCAAGCGTGGTGGGCGTAATCGTCGCAAGGCATCAGATCGCAGCGACAGTGCAGTTGCAGGAACAGACGCAGAATTGATTGAACGTCGTCGCGGAAAAGAACGCAACGGTAAAGCGGTTGGCCGCTACATGATGTGTGTGCAAGTGCGTGAAGAGTTCACGCAAGTCGCCATGCTTGAAGGCCGCAGCCTGATTGAGCATTACGTATCGCGTCCAGCCGATGACGAAACCCAAATTCACGGCAACATTTATTTGGGACGCGTGCAAAACGTATTGCCAGGTATGGAAGCCGCGTTCGTCGACATCGGTACGCAGAAGAACGCAGTGCTGTATCGCGGCGATGTGCAATTCGACAAAGACGATGTGGTCGAGCAAGGTCCAGACCCACGTATCGAGCAAGTACTGAAGTCGCGTCAAATGATTTTGTGCCAGGTCACGAAAAATCCAATTGCCGCCAAGGGTGGTCGATTGACGCAAGAAGTGTCGTTGCCTGGTCGTTTCGTAGTGCTCATTCCCGATTCACGTACCTACGGAATTTCAAAGCGTTTGCCAGAAGGCGAGCGTCGCCGATTGCGCGGAATTCTTGATCGCATTAAGCCAGAGCAGCACGGAATCATTGTGCGTACGGCAGCAGAGAATGCCACAGAACACGAACTGACCACAGACCTCACGCGTTTGATTGAGCAGTGGAACGAAATTCGCGCCAAAGCAGAGAAGGCAACTTCGCCAACATTGTTGTATCGCGAACCACCACTTGCGGTGCGAGTAATTCGCGAAGAGTTCAGCAGCGACTATCGCGGCATTGTTATTGACGACGCTGCACTGTTTGAAGAAGTGCGCGACTACATCGGTGCGTTCAACCCAGAATTCGCCGATCGCATCGAACTGTACGACGCCGAAAAAGAAGGCCTGCCACTGTTCGAGCAACATCGCGTGCACGAGCAGTTACGTAAAGCGCTCGATCGTAAAGTGTGGCTGCCTTCAGGTGGCTCGCTCATTATTGAGCACACCGAAGCACTCACCGTGATCGACGTGAACACCGGAAAAAATGTTGGTAAGTCCAACCTTGAAGAAACCGTGTTCCACAACAACCTTGAAGCCGCAGAAGAGATTGCTCGTCAATTGCGCTTGCGCGACATTGGCGGAATCATCGTTATCGACTTCATCGACATGGAGATTCGCGAGAATCGCCGCAAGGTGCTTGAATCCTTTAAAGATGCTCTGTCGCGTGACAAAACGCGCACGCAGGTGTTTGAGATTTCCGAGCTTGGCTTGGTGGAAATGACCCGAAAGCGCATTGGTGAGGGGTTATTGACCAACTTCGCCGATCCGTGTGTGACCTGTGAGGGTCGCGGGGTCATGATCGACCTGTCAATGTTGGATTGAGTGGGGTTGGTTTAGTCAGAGTTGGGAAGCCCGATAGTTCAGGGGTAGAGTAGGAGACCGTTATGTACGCAGTAATCGCAACCGGAGGAAAGCAGGAGAAAGTTGCACAGGGCCAACAGGTCCAGGTGGAACTTCTCAATGCAGCAGATGGCGCCGAGGTGAAATTCACCCCGGTGCTCCTTGTAGACGGTGCGACCGTATTGTCAACACCTGGCGAATTGGCCAAGGCAATCGTGACAGCAAAAATCGTTGGTAAAGCAGCCGGTCCAAAGATCGACGGCTTCACCTACAAGCGCCGCACTAACCAGCGCCGTCGCTTCGGACATCGTCAAAAGTATTCGGTGATTGAAATCACCAGCATTGCGAAAGGCTGAATCATGTCAAAGACCAAGGGTGGCGGTTCTACACGAAACGGTCGCGATTCAAACGCGCAACGACTTGGCGTCAAAGTATTTGACGGCACCAAGATCACCGCAGGCACCATTCTCATTCGTCAGCGTGGCACCAAAGTGCACCCTGGCAAAAACGTTGGCATTGGCAAAGACGACACCTTGTTCGCTCTTGCACACGGCAGCGTGAAGTTTGGCGAACGTCGTGGCCGCAAGGTTGTTGACGTTCTTCCAACTGCCTAACGCTTCTCGCGTTTTAGTGCGTATCGATTCCCTGCGGGAGTCTGCTCTGTTCCCAACCCAGTAGGGCAGCGCCTTGCCTACATGCAAAGCGGTCTGTCATTCCGCCTACATATGCAACTGCATCGCGCAACGCTTGTTCGCTTTGCGATGGAGAGATTTCTTGTTGTGGCGCGGTGGCCATGAGATGCGGGTGAGCAACGTAGTGCTCCACAAGTGCACGCAACAAATCGATAACTGACTTTGCCTGGTTACGCGATGCGTCGCGCATATAGATGTTGTCGTAATTGAACTTACGAAATGCAGCGAGCGCGTCGGCTTCATTTGACTTCATTCCAACACGACCGTTGTGCAAGCTTGCACCGATCATGGACGAAATGAATGCGCGCAATTGGCTTGAACGCGTTTCGCCGCAGTAGGTGCGCACAATGTCTGGTAACTGGCTTGGCGAAACAATTCCGGTAGCAACTGCGTCTTCGAAGTCGTGACAGACATAAGCAATGCGGTCTGCCCATGACACCACTTCACCCTCTGGTGTTTGCGGTGCTGGGCGTGACCACGAGTGATTGCGAATGCCATCGAGTGTTTCGGCGCACAAGTTGAGTGGAACCAACGTGACGTCGGCGCCCCACACGGCATGGTCGAAGCCTTCGGGAATGAACGGGCTGAGTGCATCTTCGCTGGCGTGGCCGCCTGGGCCGTGACCACAGTCGTGACCGAGTGCGATGGCTTCGGTGAGTGCAACGTTGAGTCCGAGCGCACGTGACACTGCGGTTGCAACTTGGGCAACTTCGAGAGCGTGTGTGAGGCGAGTGCGTTGGTGGTCTTGCGGGAATACGAACACTTGCGTTTTGCCAGCGAGTCGGCGAAATGCTGACGCGTGCAGAATGCGATCACGATCGCGTTCGAAGCATGTGCGGAACGGATCTTCTTCTTCGGCTATTGCGCGATTGCCGGCACCAAATGAACGTGTGGCCAGCGGAGCGAGCAGGTCGTGTTCGCGCGCTTCACGCTCACCGCGGTCGACAATGTGCGTGCTGCCTGCGCCAGCCCATGAATCGGCATGGGCGAAACGAATGCCGTCGTTGTCGAAACCGTGCATGGTTTGAGCCCAGGCAACTGCTCGCGAGTGCGATTCACTTGGGCCAATACTTTCGGTTGGGCCCTTGGCTGGTGTATTCACGGTGTTCACGATATGTCACTCAGGATAGATAAGGGGTGTGGCACTAGTAGCCTAGAAACCCCCTATGAGCGCATTTGTCGACGAAGCCCAACTCAACGTTCGCGGTGGCGACGGTGGCTTTGGTTGCGTCAGTTTCCGTCGTGAAGGGCCAGTTGCATTCGGTGGCCCAAACGGTGGTGACGGTGGTGACGGCGGGTCAGTGTGGCTTGTAGCCGATCACAACGTTGCTTCGCTGTTGGCGTTTCGCGATCACCCGCACCGTAGGGCCGGAGACGGCGTGAACGGCATGGGTAAGGACTTGCATGGTCGTCGTGGAGCCGACCTGATCGTAAATGTTCCAGAGGGAACACAAGTAAAGGATTTATATACAGGCGAAGTGTTGGCCGACTTGCCGGTTCACGGATCGAAGTGGTGTGCTTCGCGAGGTGGGCAGGGTGGTCGTGGTAATGCACGATTCTTGTCCAACCGTCGGCGCGCCCCAAAGTTTGCCGAACAAGGTGAGCATGGTCTTGACCGCTGGCTAAAACTTGAATTGAAACTGATGGCCGACGTTGCGTTGGTCGGTTTTCCAAATGCCGGAAAGAGCACGTTCATTAGCTCGGTGTCGGCAGCAAAGCCAAAGATTGCGAACTATCCGTTCACCACACTTGAGCCACACCTTGGTGTCGTTCGCCTCGATGCAGAAACAGAATTCATCATCGCTGACATTCCGGGAATTATTGAAGGTGCAAGTCAAGGCAAAGGTCTTGGTCATCAATTCCTTCGACATATCGAGCGCGCACGTGTGTTGTGCGTGCTTGTCGACCTTGCACCAATGGATGGAATGTCTGCGCAGGAACAAGAACGAATTCTGTTGCACGAGTTGGGCGAATACCGTCCAGACCTCCTCGCACGTCCACGGTTGGTAGTTGCAACGAAGACTGATGCTGCTGATGCGGTAACTATCGATGCGTGGAAGGGTTCAAAAATGTCTGCGGTAACTCGCGACGGTGTGCGCAAGGTGTTGGGCGACCTTGCCGACTTGGTGAAGCACGCGCGCACACTTGAGCCACCAAAGCAGGGCGCTGTCGTTATTAAGCCAAAGGCTGAAGGTTCTCGTGTTGAAAAACTTGGCGACCTGGAATTCCGTCTACATGGCCGCGAAGTAGAACGTGCTGTTGCATTAAACGACGTCACTACTCCAGATGCCATGAATTACATTGATGAGCGATTGAAGGCACTTGGCGTGCATCGCTTGCTTGCACGTGCTGGTGCTAGTGAAGGAACCGTTGTGCACATTGGTACGTTTAGTTTCGAGTACACACCAGAGAGTTGATGATGCGAATCGTTGTCAAAATTGGAACTTCGTCGGTAACCGACGAGCATGGCGCAATCAATAACCACGCAATTGAAACGTTGTGTGATCAGGTTGCGCAGTTGCGCGAGCAGTCACATGAGGTGCTGGTGGTTACCTCTGGGGCAGTTGCTGGAGGCGTAGCAGCGCTCGGAATGAGTCAGCGCCCAACGGATACACAAACGCTGCAGGCGCTCGCTGCGGTTGGCCAAAGCCAGCTCATGAATCGTTACAACGAGTACTTGTCTGCGCGTGGACTCATTGGCGCACAGGTATTGCTGGTGCCAAATGACTTCATAGACCGCACTCAGTACTTGCATGCACGTCAAACACTTGGCCGCTTGCTCGAACTTGGTTGCGTACCAATCATTAATGAAAACGATGCAATTGCCAGCGACGAAATTCGCTTCGGCGACAACGACCGCATTGCTGCACTCGTTGCGCACAGTGTTGGCGCAGATGCGCTGGTATTGCTCACCGACATTGGTGGCTTGTACACAGCAGACCCACGCACCGATGCTTCGGCAACACTCGTTGAGCAAGTTGGCGCAGACGACCCGCTGTTGTCGGTGAACGCAGGCTCTGCAGGAACGGCGCGCGGAAGCGGAGGAATGGCGTCAAAGCTTTCAGCTGCTCGCATCGCCTCGTGGTCGGGTGTGCGCACGGTGATTGCCAGTGCAAGTAGGGACAATGTGCTGCAGGACGCTATTGACAAAAAGCCAGGTGTCGGAACGCAATTCTTGCCACACAACCGAAACCTTTCTGCTCGAAAACTATGGATCGCTTTTGCTGCTCAGCATGTTGGTTCTGTCGTTGTCGACGACGGCGCAAAGAACGCATTGATTACACGAAATACTTCGCTGCTGCACGCCGGGGTTGTGGAAGTAAGCGGAGATTTTGCGGCGGGT
>Ga0208222_1000113_pt1 | contig 20359 bp, 22 predicted proteins | sample LakMenEpi13Sep09_FD_150694 | JGI IMG/M metagenome (GOLD analysis project Ga0208222, IMG submission 150694) | Freshwater microbial communities from Lake Mendota, WI - 13SEP2009 deep hole epilimnion (SPAdes) | ecosystem: Environmental > Aquatic > Freshwater > Lentic | place: Lake Mendota, Madison...
GCGGGGATGTCCATTTTGGTTTCAGTTCGGTTGATTCATCATGCGACATCGTCGGTTTTCATTCAATTTTTAAAAATAACATAATATAGTATAGCATATATATCATACAGTATAATACAACAGTCAAACAAAATGAGTCAAGAGAATTATGAACAATATTATGATGATGACTTTTATCAGTTCTATTTGAATGAAAGAGACCTCCAAAACGGTGTGCTAGTCGCAAATGACCGCACTCCAAACACTTATTACTGCGACCAATGCCTTGACTTGTCCGGAAATGAGATTCCTTGGTTTGTTTACCATCGATGCAAGGGGTGCAACGGGTGTAAAAGCAATGTCGCGTGTTCAGCGGATTCCACACAGCGCCGGATTCAAAACACCGTCCGCGTTTCGCAGTCCGAATATTTAGAAAATTTGGCAGGACTCAACGTGTACACCAAACCAGTTGCCAAATACGGGTTTGTGAACTGGAACCAGGGCAGCGACCGCGCAGAACCGGGCCAAGTGCATCGCAACGTGCCCAGCTACAATGCCAGCTCAACAAAAACGTCCATTACGCGCATGCGTCCAGGGTCATGCTCCGCTGCAAGCCAAGGTGTCGACATTAAGCATGGCTCATATGCACGATATCTGGCGCGCATTAAGGGGCGTGGTCCTTACCGCACACAAACCGTGCCGGCTGCGGTTCCCGTTGAAGGCAACAAAACAAAGAAGTATAGCATTGCATACAGCCATCGCGACGATGGGTGCTTGTGCACGCTTTGAGCTTGTGCGGTTTTTTATTTTCTGTGTTCATTTTATACATCGTTTAAAATGAATTCTGCAGTTGTTCAACTTGCTGACCCGCACTCCATGGGAGGCTGGTTTGCTCCTTTTACCAACCGGCAATACTGTGCATGGTTTTACTGGCTCATGGTGTTTTCGGCGCTCTCCGTTGTGCTCAACGTGTTTTTCGCCCTATTCAAGGTCATCTCCTCTGGCAAGCTTTATGCTGTGACCAATTCCATGTTTTGGACGATGCTGCTCATGAACTCTATCGGCTACTTCACCAACCGCCTTCTTTACACCATGTGCTTGAACTCGGTTTGAAGCAAAAGAATGTAATTCCTGCATTTTTATTGCATTTTTATTGTCATGTTAAAACATATAACAATAACTTCATGTATTCGAATTACAAATTGGGATTCATTCGTTCTGCACCTCGAACCGCGGCGCCACAAGCGCCACAAGCGCCACAAGCAACAGCAGCGGCTCCAAAAATGGCAGCCGTGTCAACGCCATTTGCATCCCGGACACAAGGTACCGTCACCAAATCCAACCGTTTTAGCGTGAACCGTCTGATTCACGTGAAAAACTCGGGCGGGTGCCGTTCATGCGGTTCATAGGTTCATAGGTTCATAAATCTTTAGGAATGGGAATAAATGAAAAGAGAGAAATTAGTATATAAAAATAAATGCAATTTTATATACACTGTTATAGTAGTTTGAGGTTTGATTCAACTTTGAGTTTACATGTCACAGCTATTTGATTTAAACGTGAGCAACTATTCATTGAAAGAGTTATTGAATTTTTTTGGAGTTGATAAAAATGATGACGCTGCATCGGTGGACCGCAGCTGCAACGACTTGAAAAAAAAGATACAGGCCGACCCCAAACTGGGCCCCGTCACCAAAGGGAAAATACATGACTTTCTGAACAAAGCCGTGGACCGGTTGTCGCAGTCTCGCAATGCAACCAAGGAACTGTTTGAAAGCAGTAGCGGTGGCAGTAGCGGTGGCAGTAGCAGTGGCAGTGGCAGTAGCAGTAGCAGTAGCAGTAGCGGCTCTGATGGACTTACGGCTGCCACAATCACGGCAGCTATAAAAGCAAGTGCCCCGGCTCCTGGTCCCACACAATTCATGCAGCTGAAAAACGACGTTCAAGAACATGGCGACAACTTTTTAATTACGCGGCCGTCAGAACAACTCGGCATTGCCGGCAACTTTAAAAACGGGAAGACTGCGCTCACAGGTGCTCCTCCCGGCATTGTGAACCCCGTGGCCATGGCCACAATTAAGCGCGCTTTGAATGTAGACACCCGGTTCCGCAGCAACTATTACTCCAGCAAAAGCACCGATTTCGTGTTCAACATTCCATACAAATTTGAAAACGTCACCAGCATGAGCGTGGCAACATATGAATTACCGTTGACGTATTATGCCATCAGCCAACAGTATGAAAACAACTGCATCATTTTTCAATGGAAGAGCGCTGGCGTTGATTACTATGACAATCAATACACGCTCCTCATTCCTGACGGCAATTACAATGCGTCGTTTCAATCCGGAAACGGTTCCCCCATTGAAAGCGCAATCAACGGCATTCTGAAAGGCACTGCAATGGTGCAACAAACCGGCCTGGCATACACGGTGGACAGAACCAGCGGGCGCAGCATTTTTGCGTGCAACTCGGCCACCGATGCAAGCGGAAATGTGTTCCCTTATGACCCCAGTTTGACTTCTTCATCGTTTGACATGACAACCCCCTGTTTGACCCAAACATTGCACATGTCTACGTCTGCATACGCTCCAGACGTTCTCCATGCAAACATGACAGTCCCCAGCTTAGACACACTTGTTGTAAATACGTTTGCATCATCATCATCATCAAGCACATTGCCCATTCCGGAAGTGATTCTTGCCAATCACAGTGAAGAAAGTGGACCAGGAACTGGAGGAGTTGGATTATTGATTGGATTTCCATCAGAGTATTCCATTGTTACTTCAGTTACAATTACAAATGCAACAACCTCATTCACTATTACCGGTCCCCCGACATTAACAGGATACTATGTGTTTTACGAGAATTCATATCCTTCCCCTGGATTTTGGCCAGACCTTGCAAGCAACAATTATGCAAATGTGGTGCAAGTTCAACAGAATTCGGGAATGTGCGGTGGGTTAGTGTTTGGAAATAATTCTCTCACATTCACATACGTTATATCAGGAGTATCCACTACATTAACATACACGACGCCATCTGGCTTTAGCATTGGCGACGGAAAGCAATATCAAGAATACAACGGACAACCTCCTTTTAATCCTCCAGCTGATTTTCAATGGGGAGGAGGATCCGGAGGCACTCAGTCATGGGGCACACAAACTGGAACTGGAACACAAACATATGCACAATGGCAAGCTTCTGGCAGCTACCAGTTCAACAGCATTTACAAGTTTCTGTATCCTTACAGCACATCAAGCAGTCCCAGTCCGACAAATGGTGCTTTCGTCATTTGGACTGACCCGGTTCAGGCATGTGAAACCACGCTGTATTTTTCTTTGAATGATTCTTGTGGTGATCCCATAAATTTATTACCATATGCCAATTCCACATTGAGTATCACTGATGGCACAAATACGCAAACATTCCACGTGTCAAATGTGGTGAACTCTGTCAGCTACTGGACCGTCACTGTTTCTGACGGCATCGGATTCAACATTGCGAATGGTGCACAGATTCAAGCAACATTCACGAACCCAGCACTAACGAGCCCGCCTAGTCCATTTCCTAGCACTGGTGCTGTCATTTGGAATGACCTGACTCAGGCATGTGCAACCGAGCTGTATTTTTCTCCGAATGACTCTTGTGGTGATCCCATAAATTTATTACCATATGCCAATTCCACATTGAGTATCACTGATGGCACAAATACGCAAACATTCAACGTATCAAGTGTGGTGAACTCTGGTCCTGGTCCTGGCAACTACTGGACCGTCTCTGTTTCTAACGGCATGGGATTCAACATTGCGAACGGTGCACAGATTCAAGCAACATTCACGAACCCTCCTCCAATGACCCCCCCGCCTAGTCCGTTTCCGAATGGCCACATCATTTGGAATAATACGACACAATCATTTTCAACCAAGATATATTTTTCTGCAAATGATGCTAATGGAAATCCAGTGGATTTGTCGGGATTCGACGCTAACAAACTCAGCATCACCGATGGAGTCATCACACAAACATTCGATGTGAGTGCTGTAACTGGTTCTGGGTCTCCGATAGTTTGGGAAGTGGACGTTTTCAACGGACTAGGACCAAACATGCCAGTCAACGTGCCAGTTGACGCAACGTTTACACGTCCTGTGCCGACAGGGCCTCCCACGGCATCCGGTGTGCCAAGTGGCAATGTCTGGTGGAATGATGTGGTTCAGGCATTTTCAACCATCCTGTATTTTTCTGTTGATGATTCTTTGAGTCCTCCTGGAAACGTTGACTTGTCCACGTTTCAGAATTCCAAGTTGACCATCACTGATGGAACAAATACGCAAACGTTCAGTGTGAGCAGCATCACTGACGCCGGCCTCGGTTCTAACAACTACTGGACCGTCAATGTTTCCAATGGTGCAGGATTGAACATGGCAAATTGTGCAGACATCAAAGCAACGTTCACGACGACTCCTGTGCATACGCCGTTCACGGGGTCAATGCGCATCGTGTTCAATGCGCGCGCAGGCATTGACCGAAACGTGACTTCAAGCGTTACGACCGCAACAACCAATTCGTCCTTTCAAAGCGACACGCGGCCGCTGCCTTTGTTTTTGGGGTGGCAACTCGGGTATCGCACGGCAGTTTATGAACTGGGCGGTGGCACAGACTCTGCTGGCAGCACAAGTCCAGGCATTCCTCAGTCCGCGGTGTCCGAAGGCGTTTGCTTGATTACTGGTCCGCAATACGTGTTTTTGTGCATTGATGACTACAACAACAATGTGAATAACTACTACGCATCCGCATATGGGTCGTCCACCATTGCACCCAACATCATCGCGCGTCTGAACATCAAGCAACAAATTAATTCGGCTGGCGCGTATGGCGTTGTGAGCGGCGAATCTCTCAGCACATCGCTCACTTACAGCCGCGAATACTTCGGGCCCGTAGACATTCAGCGCATTCGCATCACGCTGGTGGACGACTTCGGGCGTGTGCTGGACCTGAACAACATGGACTGGTCCTTCGCGCTTATGTTTGAGTGCGTTTACAGCTCGTCTATGGCTTAAACAAATATATTCTGTGCAATATAATATAAGACAAGTTTCATATATTATGGCTTCAGCTAGTGATAGTCCAGAACATTCAGGTTCAGATTCAGAACATGAATATGCCCAGGAAATATTTAGAACAGACGGGTTTTGGTATTATGATGCATACATAGTCTTGCTAAAATTCGCATGTCTAATAAGACAAACAGATGTGGCACACGGTCTTACATCGCTTCCCCCCGAGGTTTGTCATCACATTGGTAAGTTCAACTGGGCCAATGATGCCTTTGGCATACAACGTCTTGCGATTACAAGAGAGGCAAGTGATTATATATTAAGTACACTCCGGGAACGAATGGCTTCATTAAGAGTTAGCCATCCAGAATGCGTATATTTGCCTGATGACCCTTACATGAATGTAATCAATTATTTCAGAGCACTGAAAGGAGATGAGTTTTTAGAGGGTTTAATGAAGGCAGATGATAAGTATTTGTTAAAGATCATATTGCCTTGGCTTGGCCTCACTGACTGGGGAAGCAATTCAGGTTCAAAAGGAGGAAAGCATGGTGGGCGCACCATTCAAATGGAGACGTTTAAAAAGACATTGAAACAATTGAAACTGCGTGATTCTGCAAGTTCTGCACGTGCAAATTTGAAGCGGTCGGCTCGAGAACCACCCTCATCTGCTGAAGAACCACCCTCATCTGCTGAAGAATCAACAGCATTACCAGCGTCTGGACCTCTATCACTACATGAACTTCGACGTTTACGCGCGGAGCACTTCGGTTTTAAATTGTCGAAGGCGGATACAGGTGGCAAAAGGTTGCACACTCGAAAATTAAGAAGAAAGCGCAAGTCCAAGTCCTCAAAAAGAAAAAGAATGTGCAAAAACTAAAAAAATTGAATCCTAAAACAAGGTTGAAATGCATCTCATGATGATGAATTGCAACAATATGGCTGCGAATGACAATAACATGCAAGGAATGCAGGAAATGCAGGGAATGCAGCGGGCCACTCGGGTTCTCCGTTTCGAATTTTCAGATGCGCTGACCGACCATCTGACCGCGTTTGCCAAACTGCATCAATATGACGACCGCAAAACATACAAGGAGGCGTGGGCTGAGTGGATGGCGAACGACGAAATCGCCACGCTGTTCAATGCAGACGCTGCACGTTTGAAGTGTCTCGGATATAATGGAGATGTTGCCGACAAGCTTTATAAAAGCGGGCGCTACTACTTCCGCGGAAAAAAAGGTCAGGAAAACAAAGGGCAGGAAAACAAAGGACAGGAAAACAAAGGGCAGAATGGTCAAACCGACAGGTCTCGCAAATACATCATGCTTGGAAGAGAGCTGCTGACTGCAATGGACGACCACATTGAGCGTGGATTGCGACAAAATGACTACACGCCAGCAAAAGGGTTTGCCGAGTTTTGCCAACTGGGCATTGCCTCTTACCACAGCGAAGTTGCCCGTTTGTCTGAAGTCATGCCCTCTGGAGAAGACGTAAGCGACAAACTGAAAAAAACATACAAAAATCGATATTTCATATTAGCAAAGGCTTTTGCTTGATTGCATCCGTTTCAAAACTATAAATAATAATGCCATGATAATACAACACAGGATTTCGTTGAATTTTTTTTTGGTTTAGCGGTTTAGAATGGCTTACGCTGCTGAGTTGATTAACCAAGGAGCATACGGGTGCCTGTATCACCCAGGCATTGAGTGCAACGGCAAAACGTTGAAAGATGCGAAATATGCAACTAAACTCGTCATTCAAGATGAAGTTGCTGAAAATGAGGTCGAGGTGGGAAAGATTGTCATGAAGATATTGAACTATGCTGTGAACTTTGTGCCGGTTGTTGAGACGTGCCACGTTCAACTGGGAAAAGTGAAACGCAATAATCCTCTCGCCTTGCGTGGGTGCGACGTTGTTGAAGACGCAGCAGATAAAAAGGGAAGTTCAAAGAAAAAGTTCATGCTCATGAAGATGCCCTACATTGACAGCCTGTATTTTTATGATTACATTCGAACGATGAGAGAAAACAAAAAGAAAATTATTTCCTGCATTTTTGATACATACATCTACATAACCGAGTCAATTGGGCGCTTAGTGGAACACGACGTGGTGCACTACGACCTCAAACTGGAGAACATTCTCATCAACCTGAAAACAGACACGCCCAACATCATTGATTTCGGGCTGTCCATACCAGTAATGAAGGGCAACGGCGGCGGCGGCGGGTTTTGGAAAAAATACTTCTACAAGTATGCTCCCAAATATTATGTGTGGCCTCTTGAAGCACACGTCATTAACTTTTTGTGCAACGAGTCTGAATCTGGGGCATTAACTCACGACGAACTTGTCTCTATTTGCGAAACGTTTGTCAATGCAAATCAGGCACTGCGCATTTTTTCCAAGGGATTTCGCGCTCGATACTTGAAAGCGTGCATTGAACAGTGGGAATCGTTGATTGGCGTGGCGCGTGCCGAGGCATGTCATACGCTCATAAAAGGCTGGGCCACATGGGACAACTATTCGCTGAGTGTTGCATACCTTCAAATCCTGGAATTCATTTCCTCTCAGGGATTTGCGAACAATTATTTGATTGTTCAATACGTGGAACTACTGCTTGCAAACGTGCATCCCGACCCTGAACGGCGCAAAACGGTGGGTGAAACCAAGCAACTCTTCACCGACCTGTTTTACATGAACAAAAATGTCGACACATATGACACCCTCGTGCAAAATTTCAATGTGGATGTGTTTGTTAAAACCGTTGAAACAATGTCTCAACTTTCTCATAGTTATTCATTTCTCTAAAAAAAACTGAATATCATTCAATTATTCAAGATTATTTAACATGTAAATCAGTTTCAATTTACATGTTTAATTTACATGTTTATCTCTCATGTGATTGGTTTAGCGACGCTTGTGGGACTTGGACTTGCGAGACTTGGCCTTCTTGTGCGACTTCTTGTGCGACTTCTTGTGCGACTTGGCCTTGGACTTGCGGGACTTCTTGGCACCACCACTGAATTGAGTTGCTTCTACCTGAAGAGCAGCGCCGCCACTGGTTGGAAAATTGGGGTCCGCTTGGAAGTCGGACGGGCTCAAGTCACCGCCCAACGCGGTCCCTCCGGTTTGCTTTTTGTAGGTCTCTTTTGCCTTCTTGGCAACCTCAATGAAACCCAAATTGGGGTACTTCCTTCGAACACTTGCCATGTGGGCCATCCATGGGCTTTGCTTTTTTGCCATTGTGTTGTGTTTGTGTTGTTGTTTATGTCTAAAGGAGAGAAAATATATTTTTAAACCCATTTAAAAAGTGTGTCGCATCATTTTATAACCGACACAGATACACTTATCTTTTGGTCAAATGGTCAAAAACGACGCAGGAGGAAACAAGGGCAAAGGACTGGCACGCAAGCACGTGAATGCCGCAAAGGGCGGCAGTTCCAAGCAGCTGCGCGTGGCAACCGATGCTGCAGAGAAATACGCAGTTGTTAGCAAAATGCTGGGCAATGGCATGTGCTATGTCAATTTGTTGGACGGAACCATCGGCAGCAAGCTGTGCATCATTCGCAACAAGTTCAAGGGACGCGGCAAGCGCGACAACATTTTGAACACCGGGTCTTGGGTTCTGGTGGGCTTGCGCGATTGGTCCAGCAAACAGGACACGTGCGACTTGCTGGAAGTGTATAACGACGGCGAACGCGACCGACTTCGCAAGAATGAACCGTGCTTCAAAACCGTTGTCTGTGAAAGCAACAACGAAAACGAGAGCGGCAGTGGAGGCAATGTGGTCTTTGCTGACAACGAGACCATGAAATACAGCGCACTCGTTAAACGCAAAAGCGCTTCTCATGAGGATGATGCGGATAATGATGACGACGAGTTAATGCAGCAACGCGTGTATGACATGCCTCCGTCCGAGTCCGAGTCCGAGTCCGAGTCCGAGTCCGAGTCCGAGTCCGAGTCCGAGTCCGAGTCCGAGTCTTCCGATTCGGTTCATGAACCGCCAGCATCAGCGCCAAAGCCCAAAATCGAAAAAATGGATTATATTAATGTAGACGACATTTAACCAACTGTAAAAATAAATTTATAAAATATCAAAACATATTCAGACAATAAAATAATAAACCATGAACTGCTTGTGCCTACTGACACACTGCTATCGCACAAGGGGTCGCATCCATTCATATGCACGCGATTCAAATACTTTGAGAAGAGATGTTCAAAACGTGATGGATGCATCATTGTATGACCGGTCTCCCGTGCGGTGCGTTATTAAACCGTCCGTCATGCAAGAGCTGTTGCGTTCGGCAGTCAAAGGCGGTGGCGGCGAAGGCATGTGCCCCATAACGCAATCCGAATTTGCAGAGGGGGATGTCGTGCTTGCGTTGCCTTGTGGGCATGCGTTTCTTAAGGACGCCATTCAAACGTGGCTTGAGAATGAGAGAGCGGAGTGCCCCGTGTGCCGGCATGCGTTGCCATCATGTGAAATTGTGGCCCAAAAATAAAAAAATATTGATTAGTTATATACACATATTTATAAACACTGTATGCCAAGGAACAGCCTCGGCATACAATGCTAACACATCAAATTTAATTCCCACACTGAATGCATATAACTGGAGGCGATTCATGGAGTCGTCATCTGATGATGAATAGTTATGCCGGCGTCTTCGGCCAAGGTGGGGACCAATGGGTCGTTGTTGTAGTCGTGATAGTAGTGAATGTGCTTGATGCCGCACGCCGCCAGCGACCGAAAGCAGTTGATGCAGGGATAATGCGTGACGTAAATGGCGGCGTCCTGCAGGCTGGCGCCCCGGCGCGCGCAGTCGCTGACCGCATTGATTTCGCTGTGAATGATGGCCTGCTCATGGTTGTCGCGCACGCGGCTGATGTGCGGCGCACCCGCGATAAACCCGTTGTAGCCCATGGCAATGATGCGGTGGTCTTTTACAACCACAGAGCCCACACGTAGCCGGGTGCACGGGCTGCGCATGGATGCCAGGAAGGCGATGGACATGAAGTAGTCGTGCCACGGGACGGGGTCCTTGTTTTCTGATGCTGAGGCGACAATTTGACGAAGCATTATGGATTGAGTGGTATGGGTGTTTAATGCAATTTAGATTTTAGATAATGGATTGCATTGCTTCAATTTTAAGTGAAAATCTGAAAAATTGATTTAAATTTATGACGTTTAAATCAATGCACAGAGAAAATGGAATCGGAATCGAATTTAGAATTGGTGGACGCATATTATCAACAGCTTACACCGTTTGAACGGCGCACGTGCGATATTGCGCGCGACCACTTGGGCTCATCGTTTGACTTGGCACGCAGCAACGGGTTTCTTCGATGGCTCTCTAAAAAACGATGATTCCACCACGCAGGCGCAAAACCAAATGCAGCGTGGATTCCTTTTGGATGTTGTAGTCGGCAAGCGTGCGACCGTCTTCGAGCTGCTTGCCCGCGAAGATCAGACGCTGTTGGTCAGGAGGGATGCCTTCCTTGTCCTGAATCTTGGTCTTTACTGCTTCGATGGTGTCAGTCGACTCGATTTCGAGCGTGATGGTTTTTCCGGTGAGAGTCTTTACAAATATCTGCATTTTGAATGAGTTGTGTGTGTATATGTGTTATGCATTATCTCTCTAAATAATATTTTACATAATCATTTGTTGGCTTTATGTTTATGTGGTTCATCGTCGTTTGAGAGTGCGTCGCAAAAAGCTGTTCTTGTCTTGCAGACCGTATTTTTTTTGGATGCGGCGCAGCGTGCGTTCGATTCGTCGGGACAGCTTGTGAATACGACGACGCGTTCGAGAGCCGCCTACTTGTTTATTTTGGTTTTCATTTTCATTTTTGGGTCCTTCAGACACTCCAGACTCTCTTTTAGACGCTTGGTTTTCTAGTCCAGACTCTGCTTCAGACGCTTGGTTCGCTGCACCTGATGCAGCTTCAGACGCTGCATTTGACACACCGGCCGATGCTTGTTGTTCTAGTTCAGACGCCGCATTTTGGGCGTCTTGGACTCGATTTGCTGCCTTGTCGAGAGTACTTGTCAGTTCGCTAACTTCGCCCATTGCTTGTTGCACTGGTGCAATTGCCTGATTGATTTTTTGTTTGATGTTGACTGCATTTTCAACAGATTCAAGAAATGCAGACAATGCCTGGGCCAAACCCATCACATCACCCACAAATGGAATGTCAGCTATCACCAACTTTATTGCATCCGCAAATTTTCCCGTCACTTGGACAGTAGCTTGTTGCACTTCAGGCAACACGTCTTTTTGAAAATTTTCACCGGCTGTTTCAACACCTTCTAGTAGGCGGTCCTTTACCTGTGCCAATGCTGCTTCAACTTGTGGGTCAAGAGAAACTTGCTTCAACAATTCGGCTTGTTGTGGTGTCAATGACTTTGCCAGAATAGCGTCGACAAGCGCTTGGTTTCCGCTTGCAATCAAAACATCCATGATGACTCGCGAACCAAGTGAGGAAATTTTTTCGGACAAGACACCTTTTATAAATTCTTGCACTTGTGGCAGTTGTTGCACTGTATAGCATGCTTGGTCCGCTGCGCCGAACAATGACGGGTTCACATTGCAGTCATCGTCTGTTGGGGGTGTTATTTGAGTTGGTTTTAATATTTGTTGTTGTTGTTCTTGTTGTTGTTGTTGTTCTTGTTGTTGTTGTTGTTCTTGTTGTTGTTGTTGTTCTTGTTGTTCTTGTTCATTGATGTAATTTAGTGGCGGTGCTGTTCCGTTCATTAACTGGTTATCTTGTTCACCGATGTCATATGGTGGTGCGGATGCCACTAAGGGGGCTTGTTTTTGTTCTGGTTGAACTGGTTTTAGCATTGGAGATTCGGTTGACACTTGTTGAACTGGGGAGGCAGGTGGTGCTGCAACTGGTTCTGGTGCTGCTGGCTGTTGAACCTGGTTTGCTGCTGGCTGTTGAACCTGGTTTGCTGCTGCCACTGGTTCTGGTGCTGCTGGCTGTTGAACCTGGTTTGCTGCTGGCTGTTGAACCTGGTTTGCTGCTGCCACTGGTTCTGTAACCTGGATTGGTGGGGGGGGTCTACGTCGTGATCTGTTGTTGTTGTTGTTGATTTTTGGAGGCATGTTAGTACTAATAATTAATAATTTATGATTAATATTGGATATATACTAATGATAAAAAAAATGACAATCACGCAATGCACATGGTTATGCGTCATTCATCTTTTTATAACTTGCGTAGTCAATCGGCTTAATGATGTTGAAGTCATGCGCTTCACTGCCGTGTCCTTGTTCATTGGGATTGAACTCATCTAGACGACCACAATACAGATATTTGGTTACTTGTTCTTTCAACCCAACGGGACTAGTTGAGGTTGAGGTCGCGCCTTTTCCTTCACTTATCGTGGGCAACGCCGGCGAAGCTGAATGCATGCTCCCTGTTTTGCTGGTGATATTGGAATACTTTTTGAGTTGGGCAAACACTTGTGTGTGCATGGTTGCTTTTGCATTTGTATTTGCATTTGCATTTGTGGGCGCTGTTTTTGCGGCGGCGGCATCTTTTGCTTCTTTTGCTTTTATCAACTCTTTTCGGATATCAATGTAAAGTCGCTTGCACCCGTGTTCGATGACGTATTTTCGTGCCACGGGTTCCAAATATTTGAACTGTATTGTGCGTTTGTCCGAATAATAACAAAACAATTTGCGACTGTCATCGTATGTCATGATGACATCCCCTTGAGGCGTGGTCTCTCGCACATGGCTGGTTGCTGAAGGCACCGGTGCCTCGGGCTCATCTTTCAATTCGTCGTATTCTTTGAAGAACTTGTTTTCAAATGCAGACTCTTGTTCTTTGATTCTTTTCTGGGCTTCTTCTTGCTGCAACAATGACTTCTTGTGTGCCTTGTGCATTTTATACAACTTATATCCTGCAACGGACACGCAAACTGCTGTTGCAGCGGCTGCTGCTGCTGCTGCTGCTGCCATACTGGGTTTGAATTTAAACTGCGATAAAAAATGTATCATCATGTTCATCCATTTCATCATTGCGCAATCTTTAATTCATTTGTTTTTCATTTTGTTTGTATTTTTGTTCACAAAGTCTTTTCAAACAGTTTTACACGTTCTTCGAAGAGGGCTGCGACCTCCGACTGCAGGTCCACCACTTGTATGCATTGATAAGACCGGTTTTTGTTGTCAGGATGCAGGCACACCAGATAGAGGTCCGTCACGCGCTTGCCATAGCACCGCTGTAAAATGGCCTTGTAAGTGTTTAGTTGCAGACAGTAATGCCAATAGTTCGTGTCCGGGATGTGCGCGATCGTGTGTGTGTGGGAGTAATCCTTGGCACCAAACGGCACCTTCTTGATTTCTTTGCAGCGCTTCCAGTCGTAAATGCTCAACGTGCCGTCTGGCTCGCCCGTTGCGGGGTCCAGGTTCTCATATACCATGTCGATGGAGCCCGAGATGCGCACGGCTTCGTCGAATACCGTCCACTCGGTGCGATACGGCCTGAGATGGACCGCATGCTCGCTTTGGAACTGCAGGAAGTAGCGGAACTCGGGGGATGCGGCGTCATCCGGCGGTACGGGAAGCCCGTTGTAATGGCATTCGATGTTGTAGTGCATCACCGTTCCTGCCGCTGCGGCGGCGTCCCGGTTTGTGTCCCAGGACGCCTTGATTTGCTCAGCGGTCATGCCGTAGTATTGGCTTTGCTTCCAGTTGCGCGAAGCCATCATGCGCTTGATAATGTCGTCCGAGTCAAACTCGCGGAAGTGGCCGTGGACCCATGTGGTGACCGACGTGTAAGCTGTCGCAGGGTCAGCGTCAATGGTATACTTGTGCTCCACCGGCTCAAATGTGATGCGACTGTCGCGCTCGTGCGGATTCTTTGCTGACAGGTTGGTCATTTTGCAATGATTTGTTCACTGACTAGAGAGATTTTAGGAATTAACTGCGTCAATTTTTTTGTAAAAGCGCCAAAAATCAAATATAAATGTATCATTTTATAATAATACATTTATCATTATGCCCAAGTCAAATACAAACTACACCGATAAACGCACCGGTATCATATACTCAAGTGTCATTCCGGAAAACGATGCTGAAAAACATGCGGTGAAAATGCAGCCACACTTGGATGCATTCATTTCAAATGCGTTCTTGAAATCTTACTTTGACAAATCTTCTTGAACCAATTCCACGTGGATTTCAAAAAAATCGTCTTCGTCGCTGTCCTCTTCATTTAGTTCGCTTGTTGGTTTTGATGCACTTGGTGCTGCGCTTGGTGCTGCGCTTGGTGCTGCGCTTGGTTCCGTTGTTGGCTCATCTTCCGCGTAATAATTCGCAATGAGCTCAAGAGAAGGGCAGGAATCATCATTTGTTATTGTTGTATCATTTGTTGCATGGATTGCATCATAATGATATTGGCCAGAATTCCATTGGTCGTAATGGGGTTGGTCGTAATGTTCGAATATCTCTCTGAAATCAAATGGATTTATTGTGTAATTGTCGTTGCACTTGTTGCAAAATGAATATTGATTGTTGCTGTTGTTAATGTTGTTGTTAATATTTTCCAACTGCTCCAATCTCTCGGACAATCGTTTTATCTCTTTCTTGGTTTTTTTGCTCAATGACTTGTGGTTGCATTGGGCTGGTTGCTGTTGCTGTTGCTGTTGATGTTGCTGTTGATGTTGCTGTTGCTGTTGCTGTTGCTGTTGTTCTTTCTGTTTTAAATGCTCGGAACGAAGCTGCGCATGCTGCGTCTCCAGTATCCACACGCGCTCTATTACTTGCTTGTTGGTCCAGTCCTGCATGCACTGGTTGGCACGCTTGGTTGCCGCTTCTTGCTCCTTGTGCCGTTGCGCCAATCCAACTTGGTCTTCCTTGACGGCTCCAAGCGACTCCTTCATTGCAATCACCTCCGCCTTCAGGTCTCTAAATTCCGATTTCAACATGTCCAGCTCCGTCCTCAGAAGTAGGTTCTTTTTTTGCAGCTGAATAATTCGCAGCTTGTTCTTGGACTTTAGTGGAGCTGGGTCTACCGACACTGCAGACATCACATCATTGTCCTCGTCTTGATGAGAAGGAGGAAGAAAACGACAAAGAGGAGGAGAAGGCGCAGGAGAACGAAAATGATAGGCTTTCACAGGTGCCTTGGATGGCGCCACTTTTTTCCACGTCTTCGCGTATCCGGATTCATGTCTGAACGAACACACCGGGGCGGCAGTTTCGCCCATGTGCAAGTAGCAGTTGCCCAACCAACATTGTTGCAAAATGACCGGGTCCATGCCTTGCGACGCCTTTTGCGAAAAGAAAGAGCAATAAAACGACTGCGACATCACACTGCAATTCATAAACAAAATGGGTTCATCCGTGCGCACCGTTATCACGGCGTAATTAGTATCAGTGCAGTCATAATGTCCACGGTCAATCTCAATCGTGAGCGACTGCGGCAATTGAATGCCTTGCAGCTCCAAGTTGTGCACAATAAGGCTGGGCGTTAAAGCAGAAAGCGGACTAACCCAGTTCTCGATGACTATGGTTGATTCATGACTGGGTTGCATTGTTCTAAGATGATGAGACAAAACAAGATATACTTATACCTATGCATGATTTTAAATTCATTTTTATAAAACATTCTTCTTATGATGAATTTGGATACAAGTGTTTGTAAATCCCTCCGGTTCCCGAAGTAATCCAATCTTGATATGATTGAGGTGCTGATGCACCAGTTTGTGTTCCCCACGACTGATTCCAACTAAATGGGCCAGGCACAGGATAGTATTCATTATATTGTTGATACTGATATCCATCTGTTATGTCTAGTTGAGGCTCAGGAGGCGTGTACACAACCGTGTGATAAACGCCTGGCGCTGATGTGATCAAATGGTATGTGATTGTGAGTGAAGCTCCAAACACCACGCCCCCACATAACCCCGAATTCTGTTGAACTTGCACCACATTTGCATATCCTTGGCTTCCAAGGTCTGGCCAAAATCCTGGAGAAGAATAATTATTTTCGTAAAAAACATAGTATCCTGATAATGTCGGGGTGCCGCTAATAGTGTATGTTGCCCCTCCGTTTGCAATTGACACCGAATCAACGGCGGAATACTCTGATGGAAATCCAATCAATAATCCAACTCCTCCAGTTCCTGGTCCACCACTTTCTTCACTGTGATTCGCAATAATCACTTCAGGAACGGGCAATGCACCGGGGTTGGGGCATTTAATCATCACTTTGTTGCTTTTATGACTGGTCAACTCAGTGCAGTGCGGCGGAGGTGATGCTACCGGATATTTTTCTTTGGGCACACAGTTGGTTGCGGCAACCCATATTTTTTGACCGCATGGAATGATTGCTGAATAAGTATTTAAACAGGGTTTAGGCGCCACTTGATGCACATTCTGTTTATGATTGATTGAAACGGTGTAGTGCGTAATCGGGCTGCCGCCGTCAAACCCGTGCAACCATGCGATGGTTACCTCGTACAAACCATCAATGTTCGGTCCGCTATATGAGCTCAAATAAATGACCGGTGCATCGGGTGCGGTCGGCGTGATGCTCGGCTTGGACTCGCAGTTGTCCAGGTCAAAATGCACTTGCGTGGGGTATTTAAAGCCGCGCAAACTCTGCGCCTGGTTTGCAATGATGCGCTGCGCCTGCTGCTGGTTGTATGGCCGACTGGACAGCAATTCACCTCCAATTGCTCCCGGCAGAGCCGTTTTCCATGTCACATCCACGTTGGGGTCAAGGTACACATTTTTGAAGTAGTTGCGGTTGTTGCACGCGCCTTTCTTGTAAAATGTGCGGTACTCCGGGTCGACCACAATGTTGGAATTGTTGAAAACGGGAACGGTTCCAGACGATGTGGCCACCAGCTGGTTCGGGAACTCGTATGCATATGTGTAGGGCGGCGATGAGCCAGTTATGGTTATGGTGGGAAACCCCAGCATGGTTAAAGGAACCCCCGCATCCGAATAGTTGGTCACTGTGAAGTTGCCGTAATACACCTCCCCATTTTGGGGGCTGAAAGATTCGTCCAAGTTGCTGGATGGCGGCGGCGTCAGCAAGTATTTGCCTTTGGTGATGTCCAACAAGTCGGCATAACTGGCCGTGCTTGCAAGGTGAGAATAACTGGTGCGAACCGGTCCCACGTATTTGGAACCGTTCTGCTTTGTGAGAATGCCCCCATTCTGTGCTAAATTTGTGGCCGCTGCGTATTTGGTTTTTGATTTCAAATGGGCCGTGCGGTCGCTGGAATTCAGCTGCGGCTGCGACACATTGAACAAGTTTCCTGTGTTTTTTCCAGAAAAAAGAAACGGCATGGGGTTCTGGTATTTAGTGTTATATTATGTTTCTTATAATATAAACATACACAATATTCGAACACGAACACAACATTCGAACACAACATTCGAACACAATATTCGAACACAACATTCGAACACGAATACAAACACGAATACAAACATAAACCCGAATAAAAATATAATGCACGCATATTCCATTCTCTCGATTCCGTTTTATGATGCTCGACTCCAACAGTACACCAAAATTTTGTCCATCAATGCAGTCCCCATGGGCCCATTGGCGTCTCGCGTAAAAACCGTCCGACCGCCGCGCTTGTCCGGACTTTGCGGTGGAGGCAGCGGTGTTAGCAGCAATAGCAATGCATGCATTCATGCGCTGACTTCGTTGGGTGGGTGCGCTCCATGCAGCTCATGCAGCGGCTCTGGCGGCAGCGCTTTCATGACGCCGGAACAGCTGCCCGAGCTGTTTGCATTCTTGATGTCCAATGGCTACACGGTGGACACGGCGCTCACCAAACTGGCTGCCAAACACCAGTATGGCGGCGGCGGGTGCTTGCCTTGTGCCACTTCGAACACCAATGCCAATTCGTTGGTGTGCATCGTTTCATACAGTTCATGATAAAAACTTCTTTTCTTCAATCTTCAACAAGGCATAAGGCACGTCTACTATGAGTTGGCCAAGCAGTTGCGGCAATATGAACTGGAACCGCATGGTCATGGTGATAAAGAACTGCACAATGCCCAGAATCCAGTCCAGCAGCGGTTCGGCGATGACGATGGTTTTGGCCCACCCTTTGGTTACTGGAATGCGCTCTTTGTAAGCAGGATTCCACAGCTTGGAGTGTATGAAATCATACATGACTGTCTGATAATACCCCTGCAGCAACGAGCTGATGAAACCCACAGCATACACCATCCACACTTTGTTCCACGTGTTCATGCTCATGCCCAGAAACCGGATGCTGGGGTCCGGCCCAAATGCAAAAAAGTTTTGGAACGCGTTTTCTTCGTCTAAAAAGAACATGTAGCCTATCATGAAAAACACGAACAAGTAGAATGCCACGCGTGGCTCAAAAATTGTTCGTTTCAATGACGCCATTTGGGGGGAATGATTTTTTACATTATGTTTGCATTATATTTTCAAAGCACAAGGGTTGTCCCCGTGGAATGATGCCGCGCGTCCATTTCGAGACACGTTCCATGTCATAACACATGGACTCGTGTTGCTGTTGCTGTTGTTGGTGTTGATGCTGTTGCTGTTGCTGTCATCATCGTGCTCCATGTCGCTAATTATCAGCAGTATCACTTTGGATATGGGCATGGGTGGTGGCATAACTATGGGTGCATTGATTATGGCGTTCACATTCGCGTTCAAACCATTGATGGGCGACCGTGCTGCGCACAGCAACTGTTGCACTTGCGACACAAAGTCCGGCGCTGATGCCAGTTCGCGCCATTCCGCGTGAGATGAAAACGTCAGTATCTGCGACGTGTATGATGATAGATGCAAAAAATGCAGTGCCATTCCGATTCCGGCATGCAAGCAGTTGTTGTGCCCTGGCCCCATACTGTGTGCCAGAGACAGTGCCGGCACTATTAGTGTTGTTGTTGTTGCCGTTGTTGTTGCCCTTTTGAAACGGTTCAGGTGCCGTTGCCACAGTGCGTTCACTCGTTGCACCTGCTCGCTGGCGGTTGCGCGTTCGGCTTGTCGCACCATGTGAACCAGTCCCGGGATTGTTTCGGTCGTTGGGCTCAGTGCGGTTATCAACTTGCGGAAACGCCGCTTCGCGTCGGGCGCCCCTGGAAACATGTCCTCAGCCAGCGCGTCATAATACCATCGCAACAACGGGGATGCGCGGCATTTGGGCTCTCGCGGCACCCACTTCGCCGCCCAAGACTGCCGGCATGCCGCATGGTCCTTGCGCAGCTGCTCCGTCGTCATTCGCACGCAGCCCTGGATGATTGCTATTGCGGTGTCGGCATCGCTTGTGTCGCCGTGCTCTTCGAAATAACGAATGAAGCCGCGCACATCGCGCCACGACCTCGACACCATTTTTTCCAATGCATTCAAGCACTCCGGGACTTGCTTTGATGCAACCAGCTGCATCAACATGGCGTAAGTTCCGTCTCGCTCACCTGAAAGTCGACTCTCCATGATTGTTTCGATTGTTGGGGTTGTTGTTGTTGTTGTTGTTGTTGTTGTTGTTGGCATTAGCATTGACGTTGGTGTTGCTTCATTTTAACACCTTGATTCTAAGCTGTTTTATTTGTGTCTTTGTCTTTGTCTTTGTCATCCTCTTCGCGTATGTTTGTGCTTGCGTTTGTTTAGGATGTGAATCACTTTCTTTTTGCTGTGGCTGTGGTCATGGCTGTGGTCATGACTGTGATAACTGCGGTCATTTGCTTCATAAAAGATGTGCAACGCGGTCAGGCGTGCAAACATCGGAATGGATGGCTGGATGGTTATGTTGTCCAATGCAGAAATCGGCACAAGGAATTGGTGGTTGCTGTTTTTTGATTTTAAAAAGTCCTGCACGTCAGCCGGCTTTATGTCCATATTGTATAAAAACATGCTACGCAGCTTGAAGTGCATTTTGCATTGCTCTCGCTGCCGCTGTTGTTGCTTCTTAATACACCAAATCAATTTCTCTTGAAGCAGTGTGCTGTTTTCAATTGGAACTATTTCTTCGCACACATGCTCTATTTTTCGGTCGGCTTGCATGAAAGCGTGAACTATCCGCAAATGGTGTTGCGGTTGCGGGTGTAATAAGTAATTGTCCAAATCCACTTCTAAGTCCAAATCCATTTCGAATTCAAATTCATCCGTCATTTATTATACAAGAGTTAATTCATGCACACATTTTTCATGCATGAATTGAACTAATTTTCTTTTTGGTTTAATCCTTGTAGTAGTTGGCATATGCAGAATCATAAGCGGCGGTGCCGCTGTCTTCATCACATTCTTCATCGTCGTTATATTCGTTGTAATCATAATTGGTGCGGCAAGTGTTTTTGCATCGA
>Ga0208222_1000114_pt1 | contig 20342 bp, 21 predicted proteins | sample LakMenEpi13Sep09_FD_150694 | JGI IMG/M metagenome (GOLD analysis project Ga0208222, IMG submission 150694) | Freshwater microbial communities from Lake Mendota, WI - 13SEP2009 deep hole epilimnion (SPAdes) | ecosystem: Environmental > Aquatic > Freshwater > Lentic | place: Lake Mendota, Madison...
TGATTTTTGCCAGATGCTCGTCGCGGCACTGCTCCTCAACAACAAGATTCTCATTGTCAATCTTGTAAACCGCAATCAAATACAATGCTGGTTCAGTTATGTGGCGCACAATGTGGTTGTTGGGGTGCTGCATGACAAAACTGTAGCTGCAGTCTTTTTGAAGAGCATCAAACTCCAACCCGACCGAATTCATGCACTCCAAAAACATGCGTCTGAATGTCTTCTTTGGCTCGGCTTCTTGTGTTGCTGTTGTTGCTTCCTCTTCCGGAGATTTCTGGGCTGGGGCTGGGGCTGGAGGCAACGAATGAAACACGATGTTTGCTCCCACACAACTTTTGGTTGCAATGTCCCAGTCAGCGCCTTCATCCTGGCCATTCGGTTTGTGGTAAAACACATTAATCATTGTTCCTTCCACAAACTCTTCCACAATGATTTTGTCGTCTGAAAAGCGTTCGTTGAATTCATTGGCAGAAGGAACGATGCACTTGGGGGGTGAGTATGCCATGATTTTTCCATACTGATCCAACACAACTGAACGCAAAAGCCCAAGTGTCTGAAGCTCATCACATTTCAATGAACCGGCAATGTATTTGAGGATGGAGTGCACATTCGCACCACTCTTCCACTTTTTGTTGGTAAGGTTTGACTGTTTCAAGATGGAACTCAACTCATCGCTCTCTGGTTCATGAAACATGAGACTGAATGCGCGCAAAACCTCAGGAAAAGCGCGTTTCAAATCGTATCTCCAAGACACGGGGGTCATTGATTCCGTTGCGGTTGATGCCATGATTAGTGCAAGTTTATGAATCATATTGTGCATGTCTTTAACTTCATTTCATAATTAATATCTCCGCGCTTTTTTAGTCCGGCCTCCTTTTTTTGAAGACGACGACATTCTGGACGGTGTGGACTTTACAGCTCGTTTTCTTCCTTTTGTTCCTTTTGTTCCTTTGGTGGCTTTTACGGATGCTCTTGCCGCTTTCTCTCGGGCTTTGTCCACCATTTCAATGATTGCTTCATTTGAAAAGTTGCGGTCACACGTTTTGATGTATCCATCAATGTTTCTCTGCAACGTGTTGGTCTTGCGCTGACATGGAGTGAGTTTCGCATTCTCTCGTTTTTTTTTGATAGCTTCTTCTTTCTTCTCGGCTTCTTTTTGAACGAATTCAGTTGCAGCTTGTTTGAAGTATTCTTTCAATGGAACCACCTTTTTTCCAATGTTGCGATTTTTTTCAAACATGGATTCATCGATTTTCGGCGCTTCTTCTGAAATGCCGTATCGCATTGCAATCAAATCAGCAGTGTTTTCTAGTGGGTTTTTTTTTTCCTTAAATGTGGCAACAGGTGCTGCATCGGGTGCAACACTGACCAATGTTGGCACAATCTTTTTTCTTGGTGCTGGTGCAGGTGCCATTGCCGCCGCCATTGAATTTGATTGAATTCGGTTGATATATTTACACTGCTATTTTATTTTAATAAAAATATAATAGAAACTTATGTTAAGGTATATATATTCCGCACCGCACGCACAATTTAACACATGTCGTTATTAGTACAGTTGAAATTGGGAGATATCATTCAAATTGAAGCTAAAAATCAGGACCTCAACAATCATGTTTACATAATTGATTATTTGGATGAAAACAAGTTTCGCTTAATTGACGTTGAAACGCTGTTGCCGCGCGTGTTGACAATTAATCCAGAAACGGAATCTTTTTCAGATGAATCCATATTTAACATCCACATATTGAACCATGCAGAAGAAGATGGATATGCGCGCCAAAATGGCTTGATTCCCAACACATGGGTGGATATTTATTTTGGCGGAGAACATCCAACCGTCATAACCGGACGCATTTCCAATTTAGAAGACGGTGAAGACATGATTGAGCTTACCACTGTTCCGGACAACGAAGTCATTTATATCGACTTCAAGTTCAAAGGCATTCCAGAAGACCTGCCAATTGAACGCATTAACATAAGACCTCCTCCCAGTGGAACAGCCATGGCGGAAGTGAGCGCAGAAGTGGAAGAAGCATCCGAACCATTTGATGATGGTGCTGTGCCTCCCGTTCAAACCGTGGATGTTGCAGTTCCCGAAGTGAGAAACGCGATTGCAGAACTTTTGCACGACGCCGATGAAATCATGGCAGCACAAGCAGTGCAAGAATTCTCCTTCATGGTGGACGTGCCAGACGAGCGCAAACGATACACTCTGGAAGCACAAACGAACGACATGCTGAATGCACTGCTGTCAGACATACCGGCAGCACGCCGCACCGATGCAGTTTTGAACAACATACATACAATAATTACCCGTTTCAAACAACTGCGCGAAGAGTTTTCCAAATTTGACCGCAGTGGAAATGCACACATGCCGTTGACGCATGGTCCCGACCATCGCCCCCTCATTGAATCGTTGCGCAAATTGAACCAGCGGCTGCATTGGATTCTGCCAGTTGCCGTCAACCGCAAAAAAACCTACGTGAACGAAGCATCCGATGAAATGTTTTTGGCCGCTCCGAAAGAAGACGTGGTCCAAATGACAGTCGCGCAAACATTGTCGAATCAAGCGGAGTTGAATGCCGCTTACAAAAATGGCGGGGACAAGTATCCAGCTTACATGAACAAGCTGTTTACAACCGAATACACGCCATTTGAACAACCGGAATACAAAGAAGACTATCTTGTGAGCGAGGCAGTTCGCGATAACTTGTCAGCCATCATTGACAATCTTGGACAGCTGGAGTCGTCTGTGGTTGCAGGTGAGGAGCTGAAAACTCGTCGATTTGTCATGGAGCAATACAACCTGGGAATGACTCGTTTAAATGCAACCTCTATAACCGCTGCGCGGATGACGGCCGACATCGTTCCCATGACTCCGGCTGATACCATGACTGTCAAATCATTCATAACACTGCCGGCTCCTACTTTGGAATACTCGCGCATCAACCTGCACCGCATCAACATTTTAGACAAGTCGCAACTGAATCAGCACAACTTGAACTACTGGCAACTGCTGCGAAAGAACACGCGCATAACCACGCGCACAATCGATGAACTGGATGAAAACATTGCTTTCAATTCGCGGGACTTTTTGAGCGACATCAAAGAATACGTGCTGAACAGTGAAATCACGGATGCTGACCGTTATGCGGAATATTTGCGCATCATTGTCCCTCGCACTCGGGTGCTTTTTGACCTCGTCAAAAAACACTTGAATGGCAGTCTGACCCTGTCCGAAATTTTGGACTATTTAGAACCATTCATGGTGTATCACCGAGACCTTACATACCGCCAATACACGGACATGGTGGCATTTTTGCGCGAGCGCATTCGCGACCATAAGCGCAACTATGCATTGGTCAAGACGCAGTGTGACAAGGTGCGGACCCACAATTATGGTGTGATTTATTTGGGCATGTCGGTCATGTACAACTTGCTCGTGAGTGGCAAAGAAAATGACACGACGAATGGCAACAGCGTGTTTGAAACCTACGGATTTTCAAAGGAGCAATACAACATTGGAGGCGACACCGCATTTCAACGCGCGGACCCAGCTGATGCGGAAGTTCGTTTGCGACAGTCTCTCAGTCCCGGTGAACTGTTGCATCGCATGTTGGTTGCCGATAATGCCCGGCTTTACATGTGCGCAGTGGCCAAACTGAACCTGGAGCTGCTGACATCATTCGATTTTGCAGTCCTGCTCAATCAACAAACCCAAAAATTCAAGCAGCGCAAGGCAGAAGAAGAAGGCAAAAACAAGTGCGCCAACATCATCATTGCAAAACAGTATATGTCCGATACGGATGAGCTGGAAGACGACAACGATGTGGACATTTCGTTTGACCGTAAATTTGACCGCACTAATTACAAGTTCCTGGAAAAGTATGAGTCACAGCGCGACTCGATGCCGCGCGAAGAGTTCATCCTCTTTTTGAAGGAGGAAATCAAACGCGAACTGAATGTGCCAGATGACCGTCAGGCCGGCGTGGAAGCAGAAGCCATGCTTCTAGGAGAACGTCCCGTCCAAGATGGTCAATATGCTGTTATCGAGATGGACAATGCCGATGGCACCAATCGCTACTTGTATTATGTGCGCAAAAACAAGAAGTGGATTCGCGACACCAACATCCCAACCGGAGTCAGCATGTATGACCCTGCCTTTTTCTGCAATGTGCAAGAAAAGTGTTTTACCGTGGAACAAACCTGCATGGACCATGAACTGGCATCCGATGCAGTCAAAGAAGAATTGCTCAATGAAATGAATTCAGAGTTCAAAGCAAATGTGGAGGACAACCGCGAACGCACCATCCAACGCATTGATGGCAAATTCAAATATTATGAAACTGTGTTGCCTCGACTGCGGCACATGAAATATGCTCGCATGACGAAATACAACGACGCACAATTGCGACATCAAGTGAGTGTGGATGACATGCAGGACATTGTGCAGTCGCCATATGAGCGCCTGAAAACCATCATTCTGGGGCAATCCGATTTGGTCAAGCGCAGCGCAGACGTGCTGGACTTTGTGGAGCGTTATACGCGCGGTGCAAATGAGCGTCTCAATGAAGACCCGCACTGGTTGTATTGTGTGAAAACGGATGTTAAACTGATGCCCAGCTTTTTGCGCAGGTTGGCGGCGGCGTTTGTCGCGTCGTCTTCATCATCCTCTCCGGCGTCATACCAGGCAATGCTGCGCACTATTTGCCGAGAGCAAGGCGAAATCAGTGATGAAGGCAACGCCATTGTGGACAAATACAGCGGCTACATTATCATGCAGCTCGAATCTGCCACGGAAGAAGGCAGCGAATTCCGCGATGTCATGTTGCAAGAAGAAGAAGCTGCCCCACTGATGGCCACATCAGTCAGCACAACAGTCCCGAAAAAATATGACAACCCTCGCGCAGTCATGATTTCCAATTTGATTACGACCATGGGAAATTATTTGAGTGTTGATTTGAACCCATTGAGAGAATTTGTGGTGGAAAAAACCATGGCCACCATGAATGCAACCATGCCAAAGGAGGACCAATACAATAAAATGGCCAAGGCCAAACTTGAAACGGAGAAAAAACAACCCCCGTCATACAAAGAATTCACGAACGCGTCATTGTTGTTTTGCACGTTGACATTTTTGACGGTGGCAATTCAAACCGCCATCCCGTCTCTCAAGACCAACAAGACACAGCCCGGATGCGTGCGTTCATTCATTGGGTTTCCTCTGCTTGGCGAAGAAGACATGAGTGGCATTCGCTACATGGCGTGCATTGCACACCAACTCAAGAGCAAGTCGGTGGAACCGTGGAACGCCATAAAAGACATGAAAGAAGCCAGCATCGCCGAGAGAATAAAAACATATATCCTGAAATATGCGGTGTCCAACGGTGAAATAAATGACCTAATTTCTCTCAAACGTGAATACCTGAAAGAGCATGTGGAAGAAATTGTTCCTGTCGAGCTCGACATTCGGCGCATGACGACTTTTTTGCCGCCCCTCAGTGGTGTGGTTAATCCCACCCCGAACCAAGTGTCGTCGCAGTTCATGGAGCGTTTGGATGATAATTTGCGCAGGGGCAAACTGGAACAAGTGGAACAACTCGGAGTGCTGAAGGCCAAGGTCATGTATTTTTCTCTCGGAATTCAGCAACTGGTTCAGGAAATTGTGAACAAGGTGCAAACCAAGCTGTTGCTGAAGCCTCAAGCCGAAGGCGGTGTGCCGTTCTTGCAGAATGCGTGCTGTTTGGAGGGAATGGACAGCACCACGCTGCAGTTCTTTGTGCGCAATCGCCCTGGCATACAGGAATTCAACGCAGATGCTGCCAAAACACAGGCCGTCATTGACCGCATCGTGCAGTTGTCGCGTGCATCCACGCTGTATGACCCCAAGTCCACGAAACCAGAGTTCCCTCGGCTCTCGCCACAGTTTGATGAACGCACCATTTACTCCGCATTTGTGGCGTTCTGTAATTATGATAATTTGCGTCCCATTCCGGAGAAACTGCAACTCTTCTGCTTGAATAAACCTGCCACGGATGAATACAGTTCAACCGATTCACTCTCAACCAAAATTGAAAAGCTTAAAAGACGTGGTGTGAATTTTACGCGTGAGTCATTTACCGAAATGCTGCAAGTCGTGAGCAGAGAAAACATTGTTCCCATTCAGCTGGACCAACCGGAATGGTCGAATGACCAACAACTGCGCGACTTGATTGGCGAACTGCATTCAAAAGAGAGCGAGAGTCAGAACATTGTGCCGGATGAACTGCAGACGCACATATTGACGTTGATGGATACGTATGATTTGGCTTTGTCGGAAGAAACGCCAGAGATGCGTGAGTTCAAATCGTATTTGAGCAACCTGTGCGAAGACCACTGGGCCAAAATCGGTGCATTCTTAGACCGAAATCGGGCTGGCGTGCCAAATTTTGCAAAACAGCGCACAAAGCTGAAAACCACGTTTGGCACGATGATGGACTTTTCACCGCAGAAACGTGGAACCGTCATTGAATCCGACGACACAACTCTGAATCGGGCAATACAGTTCACCAAAAACTGTATGCATTCTTTGGTCGACGTGTTTCCATCCATGATTTGCAATGAAGTGGTGCGCGATGTGAACAGCGTGCGTGTGCCAACTCACTGGGGACTCAGCGACAAACACCGTGACGATGTGCGAAATATTATTAGTCGCACATATGCTGGACTCAATAAATTTTATGGAGACAAACAACTGACCCCACTTTTGAAACACATGCAGTTAAGGGTTCAGAATTTGATGCAACTCATGAACATCACCCCGTTTTTTGCAGAAATTGAGGTGTCCTCGAATGGAGACAAGCAAAAGTCTAGAACATTTTCAGTGTTTGACAATCGCATATTGCATCTCTTGTATAAATACTATTTTCTGGAGTTGCTTGCAGAATACACGCGCATGGTGGATTATGAAGGCGTCATCATTGAAGAAACGGTTCCAGTCGAAGAAGATGAGCTGATTGCCGGAACCCTGCGCGCAGAAGAAGCGGCAACTGGTGTAATGGAGGAAGTTCAAATTCTGCAGGTTGAGAGAACGGTGGTGAGCAAAACAATTGTTGAGTTGTTGTTTGCGTATTCGGACATTGTGGATGATGAACGCGCGGCAGTAGACATGAACGCAGAAACCATCAAGGAGCGCGTGCGACGCACCAAGGACAAGGAGAAGGAGTTGATTGTGGAGGGATTTGACAACATGACCAAAGAGCAACGTGAAACCGAGAAGTTCTTCAAGGACCATCGCATCGGAGACTGGAACGTTGGTATGCAGAAGGGTTTGCGCCAGTATGTCCAGGACACATATGACCGCGAACGCGAAGAAATGGAGCAGCAGCTGCGTAAAGAACGACAGCTGAGCCGTCGCGACTTCGTTTCGGACATGCAGCGCGAAGTGTTCCTGGATGGCGATGCCGAGCGTGCTGCACAAGAAATAGAAACAGAGGAATACAGCTTGCGCGCGTTGCCGACGGATGACGACTACGGCGATGAGGATGATGGCGGAGCGCTTGACTATGAAGATGTCAACCCGGAATAAATGATAAATTAATTTCTTTTCATTACATTTTGTAAATGAATATAAATAAATCATGTATAAGTCATGTTAACGATGGTTTAACATGTCTTTGTCTTTTGAAGATGCAAACCTCTTAAGGATAATGTCAATGTATCCGGCATTTGTGTATGATGAAAAACGCAAGTTCAACCAACTCTGTTTGGTATTTAAAATGATTGGATTCGTATTTTATTCCAGGACCGCGGTCATCTGCGTCAATGACAAACTGTTTCCATGGTTTTGCACAGTTTCTTGCATGATGCTCGTTTCCATTTGCAACACACTTCGTTATGAATATGCTTTTTATAAAGTCTATGGAATGACATTTCAATCGATTGATGCATTCAAAGAATGGAAAACTAAACAAAAACCGCACATAAAAACAGTATTAGACTGCATTGAGTTTCTCATAAAGGTGGTGTATTTGTATAAATCATTTCCACTCACATTTGGTATGTATGACGAGAACGATGATAAAAAGTTTTCAGAATGTGTTTTTAGTGGAACTCTCTTGAAACTGCACATTATGGTCATCATGGCAGGATATAGCATAATAGCATTGTTATTCATGTGTCTTTACACGGATATAGTGTATCGCCGAATGTGGGCACCATGGCAACCAAGAGATGCAATGACACTGAACAGTGCAGTCAATCAAATGAATGCACAAAATGCCACAGTGAGTGCAGTTCAGCCAATTGCAGTGATCATCGATAATGAAACTGAATGTTGTATTTGTCTAGAAAAAAATGACAAGCTGTGGATAACTACTCGATGCACACACTCATTTCATGCAACATGCGTGGCAGAATGGATGAGACGCAATCCATCATGTCCGGTTTGCAGAACAAATATCATTCAGACAGTGTGATCACGTTGCGGCGGTCGGAAATGAATATACAAATAAAATATCGCAAAGTTTAAGAGGAAAAGGGCTTCAATTGTAAGTATAGGCGCATCTTGAAGAATTCGAACGATAGTGACAACCATGAAGAAAACTTGAGTATAGAGCAGGATGCATAGAGCATCGGTCATTCCATTGCACATATTCAACGTGTGTCCCGACATGAAACTCACTATTGCGAAAAATGCGGCACCAGCGAATGCGTAGTGAGTCGGTTCTTGGTCAGAGATGAAAATTACACCAAATATTCCTGCCAGGAGAATGAGAATGGCTATGAAAGACCACCATGTGGATGCAATGACACATCGTTGATACTCATACATTATGGTAAACATTGCCATAAACAACATGCACGTTGCAATAAAATGTCTTGTTTGGAAAACATGCTTGAAATAGTCATCATTTCCAATAACATCAACATCCAAGAAGGGTTCCTTGCTGGTGATGATGCTGGATATGCTAACCGCAGACGAGCTTCGATATTTTGAGAATACAAACGCGATAGGCAATGCATATGATGCAAGCATTAAACCAAGAAGGACGTTTTGATTCATTTTTGGTTTGTTATTATTTTACAATTTTGTAATATAATAATAGGATTTTATCTCGTCATTGGATTTCTTGAATCCATTTTCCGACGTTGTATTAAAATCACATCATTTTGTATAATTGGTTCTGTGCTGTTTGCAAATGGATAACGAATTGCAAGAATCGTTTCAAACTTCTGCCAAATTAATTAAGACAAAAATTAGTCCGATTTCAAATGAAGATTTGTTGACGCTATATGGTCTATACAAACAATCAACATGTGGGGACTGTAATGATTCGCAACCGTGGTCTGTTCAGATTCAAGCAAGACAAAAATGGGATGCATGGTTTAAATATTACGGCATGCAGAAAGCAGTTGCCATGCAGAAATACATTGACAAAGTGAGTGAAATAATGGATTCTAAACCAAATTAAATGAGTTAAAGTTGCGGGTTGATGCGTCCTGGCAGTCCGTGGCCAAAAACAATCATGTAAATGAGCACGCACGAAGCAATCAGAATGCTGCGATTTTCAGCAACGGCAGGAGATTGCCTCAAAACCAGTGTCATGATGGCATAAAGCACAACTCCGATAACAGTGGAGTGAACCAACATAGTGAGTCCTCTTTCAGTCATTGTTTTGCGGTTTTTGTTATATGTTAGTTGAGAGAAAATAAAAAATATATGTGTTTTTTATTTTCATTATGTCATGTATCACACTTGTAAATGATACTTACGATTATAGCATTTGTATGGACGATTGGAATATTAGCATGTCATAGCATTAATGTTAAAAATTGAAAACACAAATGCACTATAATAATTAAACACATCATGCCAAATGCCCATATATGAAAAAGCGTCAGTATATTGCATTCATTGCAAAACAACTGGAAAGAACTATGTGGGCACAACCATTTCTGAACTTAAAGCTAGGATAGCCGCTCACAAGAGTGCTTTCAAAAAAGGAGGAACATGTTCATCATCAGAAGTTCTGAAAAATGGGAATTATGAAGTCAAAATACTTGAACATTGCCCATGTGACACCAAAGAAGAATTGTTGCAAAAAGAATCATATTACATCAGCATAACCCCCAACTGCATAAACAAAAATTGTCCCGTGATAAAAAAGGACAAATTCTCTTACCAAAATTATGGAGCAGGATACATGAAAGAATATGGAAAGCGAACAATGGTGTGCGAGTGTGGAGAAAAAATCAAAAAACGAAACAGATGCGTGCACATAAAGTCAGCCACGCATTTTGAACGAATGAAAGCATTGAAACAACCAACGGCTGAACATGCCGAAGCCAATGCTACTGTTTCCGAAGCCAATGCTACTGTTTCCGAAGCCAATGCTACTGTTTCCGAAGCCAATGCTGCTGTTGCCGAAGCCAATGCTGCTGTTGCCGAAGCCAATGCTACTGTTGCCGAAGCCAATGCTGCTGTTGCCGAAGCCAAAGTTTCCATAATAAACAAAATGTTGAACGCAACTCAAAAATTGAACAATCTTTCTCCTAAAAATGTTTCAGAAGCGACCGCATTGCTTGAAACTATGCACGAAATAACATCATCAATTGCAAAGTTTGTCATCAACCATCGGGATAACAAATGAAAACTAGTTAAAGACACCAAATTATAAAATGATAAATTCAATGTCACATCAATCACAAATCGATGCAATCAACGACATACTTGAAAAGTTGAATGAAAAATATGGAAGAAATTCATGCAACTTACAACAACAAGAACAACAACAACAACAACAACAACAACAACAACAACAACAACAACAACAACAACCGGAGCAACAACAACAACATGAAGAACATGTGTATGAACCATTTGAAATAAACGACCCTCACCTTATGGTAAATGCACTGTGTCGTTTAATGCGAAGTCGTTTGTGATTTTAGAACATTTTGCACGGTTTTTTCAATGTCGGCACACAATTCAATGCATGTTTTTGAGCCCAATTTGCCAAATTTTTCGCACATGGTTTTTATTTTTAGAAGTTTCATTCGCAAAATGTCCAGTTTGGGAATCCATTTGTGCGACATGCGAAAACATGCAGCTTGAATGCAAATGCAGTTGGTTGTCAGTGCAGTTTTAATGGCGTCAGGATTCATTTCATAATTGCATGTCATCATAAGGTCCAATTGTGTGTGCATTCGAATGAACTCATCACATTTAGTTTCACGTTTTTCCAAATCATCTTCATGATGAATGAGTTGCAAGTTGTTTTGCATTTTCAATAATTGAGTGATGTGTCTGTTGCATTGAACTGCAATCTCGGATTCTTGAGCCAATGAAGCCCGCAGAATTTTGCGTTGATGGGAAGACAAGGATGCACAACATGTGGCCATTTCAGTTTATCATTTGCGTGAATGATAAATTGTGTTGAAATAAATTCCTTCAATTTTTTTAATATTAGTTTATTTTATAATCATACAAATGGCAGGTGCAGTTCGTCGATTGATTTTTACAAATCAAAAAAGCAAATACAATTACAACCATTATGTTCCTGGTTCAGGAGTTGGTGGGCAAAACATTTCAGTGCGTCGCCACTTGAAGCGGTTTGCAACCTCGCCGCAAGGACCAAAAGGCACTTACGACCCGGTTGGAAAAACCCCGTGTTGCCCAGAGCTGCTGCAAAATTACGGGTTCATTCGCCAGAGCCCCCCAGGATAAACATCAAGGATAATATCAAGGATAAAATAATTCAAAATTTAAAACAAAAACGACAACGTTCAAAATCCAATCCCATGCCTTCTGCAATTATTCTCGCTTCTTCTGCTTTTTCCGGTTCTGCCGCTTTTGCCGGCATCATCGTCATCAGTTCGGGGGTCCAGTCGTCCAATTCTGGAAAGGTCAACAGCTGCCATCGTAATGCATAGCCATATTTGCTGCCATCTCTTATGCTGTGTGATTCAATTTTCTTCAATTCTTTCATGGGTGGCTTTGCAGAAACTTCGTATTCCATGTGGCCTCCTGGTGCTAAGCCTTCCATAAATTCTTGGTCCGACAAAAATTTTTCACATTGAACAAACGCCCGAAGTGCAGTGCAATCCGTTTTTGCTTCTGTTGCAAAAGGAGCACTAATCCTGGCATCACATGCCGCAATACATGCATCACATAGTTTCAATGATTCATCTGGATAGCTATGAGACATCATCCACGCCAATGGAGCATATGCTGGCAAATATTTTCGTTCGGTTGCACCTTTGTAAAGGGCAACTGCTTCCGCGCACATGCTCTTTGCCATCGGACTGCAAGTCATTGATCCCCAATTGCGAGTCCACATATCTGCATCTGGCAATTGTCTCACCTGCAAGCACAGTTGTTCTGCTTGCTGAAACATTCCGGCTGCGTCAAGCATGGCGGGAAGAGACGCATGAGGTTTTGCAGCAACCAATAACGGTTCACGACTATTCATTCTCAACAACCATGGATCATGTCGATGCAAAAGTTTGTCAGACATATGACCAGCAAGAGCACCCGTGCCAGTGGTCAACACGGCCATTCGATCTTTGCCAGAAACACCTCTAGACAACATCTGTGCGAGAACGTGATGAGCTGCTGCAAGTTCATCATTTCTGTTTCCTTCACGTTCTTTTGCATGGGCTTCTGCAAGCTCTTTCGGGGTTCGTTTATACATGCCTCCTCTCCGATTGATTCGGCGGGTTTTTTTATTTCCGAAACGTCTGTGTTTAACCTTAGTTGATTTCATATTTTTAATATATATTCGGATGATATTAAAAATTTTAAAGCAAATCATCCGAACGCGCTAATCTTCTTCTTAAGCTTGTAATTGTTGTTGGGAATGACCTTGTTGTTAAGCAAGAAGTCGTTGTTGTCCTCATACATCTCAGGAAGAATGTGTGTTAACGGTTTGTTCACGACGTAGATGATTTGTTCGCTCTTGAACAGCTTGCGGTACTCTTGAATCGAGAGATTGCCGTAAAATTTGTTCAAGATGTATTGTGGATTGGGTGCGGGTTTTATACTTTTGTCATAATTCAACGCTCGTCCATACATGGAATTCAACATTTGGCACCTCTCGAACTTAACAGATGTGTCGATGTCTTCTTTCATGAGATATGCCACTGCACATTCTGGGCTGCAAAAACAACCATACACAGTGTATCCTCCATTCGGAGAAATGCACTTGGGTATGTAAATGGGCGGCGTGTCAAATTCGCATGTGTCCCAAAAACAGCAAGAACGACGAGTGCCAGCACCAATATTTTGAAACACGTCACTTTTATGGAAACACAACTTCAAATGGTTTAATTTTTTCCAAATTTCTTTCAAGTTGTTTTCACTGCAACTTGAATCGTCATCTTCATTGTCATATCCTATGTCATTCAAATGACTGTATGAGTTTGTTGCAATGAGTGCATCTGACGTTGTTCGTGGTTTGGTATGTGCATTTGAATTAGATGAAATGATGAAATTGTCAGAGTGTCCATTTGGCTGATACAAGTCATTCAAATCAGCACCTTTCGGTTCCAACGCATTGAATGAAATGACGTCTCCGGGTTTGACTGACGTTTCCGCAAAAGCTGCGTTCAAATTCGGAATGTCAGCCACACTGCATTTCAAATGCAGAATTATGTTGGGTGCATCATTTATTGAAGTGGATTCACTTGTGAGTTGTTGAATCACCTTTCCACCCTTGGGTTTCCTGCCTCGTTTTTTATGACACATTCCAGGTTGAGGTTGAGTGGTTGTGTCAGTGGAATCCGGTGCGGCGGCAGCATTGGGTATTATTACCGGTTCTGTTTGTAAGTCGTTTGTTTTTTTTCGACTTGCTCTTTTTTTTGCAGAACTAGAAATATCAGAAACAGATTGTGGCTGTGGTGGCTGTGGCTCTGGTTGTGGTTCTAAAATCGATGCCGCCGGCTCTGCAACCTTTTTACGTCCTCTTTTCTTTTTTTCCTCAACTTCTGCAATGATTGGTTGGGGTTCGGGTTCAACCACCGGTTTCTTTTTGCTCGAAGCTGTTCTTGACTTTGACTTTTGCATAGGAAAAAAGTTGATTTAAATCGTGAACTCTATTGACAACTGTCTCAAACATTTTAAGTTGTTTTGTTATATTTTTTGTTGGTCTCCGTTTGATAGCATGAACGGCACAATGGAAGGTAATTGTCGCTTCCAATGACGATTTGGTCCGTTTCGCATGTGGTTCTGAAACTGAAGATGGCTTCTTTTCCATTGCGGCAAATACTGCAAAGTGAAGTGAGTTTGCAAACTTTGTCGCAATGAGGAATCAAGTCGAGGAAAGCGCCGATGCGTTTTTTTTCAAAGTCGCCATCCAGTCCGCACACGTAGACGCGTTTTCCAGCATCAACCCAATGCAAAACACGCATAATGTCCGGAAAGAACTGGCCTTCATTGATGAGCAAAACTTCAGCCTCAAACACTTTATCCGCATGGGTTGATTCCAGCTCTTCAATTGATGAGCACATGATGCACGGAATCATGGTGCGGTCATGAGTCGAAAGAAGAGCGGATTCTGCACTGGCATAACGCGTGTCGCCGGCAAAATTCACGACGACCACTCGCATGTTGCAAAAGGTGCACTGTTTGTATAAATTCGTGAGCCACGTGGTTTTGCCGGAGAACATGGGTCCAATTGCTAATTCCAAATATCCAGAAGTCATCGTTTGACAATGTTGTTTTCGCATTCTTCTAAAATGGACACAACATTTTATTCATCAATTTTTACTTTAATTTAAAAAAATGAAAATTGGAGCCAGTCATGAATGTCATGATTATCAATATATATCAATATAAACATACGTTCAGATGTTTAAATACTTAGCAAAAGAAAATATTTAAATGACTGCTGTTAGCACAACCATGAACAAATCCACGCCCTGGGTGGAAAAATATCGTCCAACCAATTTCGAGGACATTGTGCTGGACCCGCTGAACAAGCTGATGATGCGCAACATCATTGCAACCGGTCATTTCCCGAACTTGTTATTTTATGGACCGCCAGGAACCGGTAAAACCACCACCATCATGAATCTGGTGAATGAATATCAACAAGCTAGAATGAAGTGCGTGAATGGCGGCCTAATGATTCATTTGAATGCATCGGATGAACGGGGCATTGACATCATTCGCATCCAAATCAACAGTTTTGTGACGACCAAATCTCTCTTTGGTAATGGCACAAAATTTGTCATACTGGATGAAGTGGATTACATGACGAAGAATGCGCAAATGGCGTTGAGACACTTGCTCAACAGCTACAATTACAGCCAACATAATGTGCGGTTCTGTCTGATATGCAACTACATCAGCCGCATTGACGAAGCGCTTCAAACCGAATTTGTCCGCATGCGTTTCAATCAATTGCCTGTATCAGAAATAAACAAGTTCATAACAAAAGTGAGTGTGAGCGAAGGATTGAATATGTCGGATGACGTGATACGTTCCATCCAAAAACAGTTCAATTCCGACATTCGCAGCATGATAAACTACATGCAAACCAACCAAGATACAAGCACAGACCACCATCATGTCATTATCACTGATTCCACATGGAATGACATAACAAATGAACTGAAGGCAGGCGGAGATTCAGTCAACCTCGTTTATAATAAAATAAATGCACTGAGTTTGCAATGCAACTCTGGCAAAAAGAACATGATGAAAATGTATGCAAATTACTTGGTTCGAAATCATCCACAACTCATAACATCCTCTCTCTTAAACAAAATTGAAAATGTCATGCACGTCGTCGAATGTGATGTCGACCATTTGATGCATTATCTCATTTTGAACTTTGCAAAGTCTTTTTCTCATTAAATTGTTTTTTCATTCGGTTCATTCCAATTATCCAATTATTGTTTAAGTTAAAAAAAGAATTGATTCCATTTCAACTTAAAGAAACACCTCGTTATCAAAATAACTTCTAGTGGTTTAATACAAATGGCACAGCTTGATTTGGAATGGGAACAATTTTTAAATCAAACGGACAAGTCTGATTTTGTGTTGGAGTCCATCAAGTCAGTTGCAGCAGACGTGCCAAGTGTGCCGACAAAGACAAGTGTTAAGAAAACCCGAAAAGTGGACATGGCAAAGACGGGCAAGAAACCCAAGTGTGATTTTGAGGATGATGACAACACCGATGGCGAGGATGATGACAGCAGTCATGATGACATCGACCCAATCCATACAGAATTGGATGGGACGCTGACTGGTAATGTTTTGACAGAAGAGACAAAGCCCAAATGCACGCCAATTTATGTGAGCACAAAAACCAAAATCTCGTATTTGTCAAAACCAGTTGACATACATTCGGTGTTTTGGCAGATTCCTGTGTTGAAATACGCCATTCCAAAGGAAGGCGCAATCAAAAAACAAATGAAATTTTCCACCACGGACCCAGTTGAACTGGCAGAAATACAAACCAGATTGAAGCAAGAAGTGGCATGTGTCAACGAATTTGTGATTGAGCACATTGAAAATCCGGAAGGGCGCATCAAATTCAAGGACCAGCGAAAAGTGAGTATTGGCCTTTGTAAAAAAGACATCGTCAGCTACCGAATCAAGCAAAAACGGGCATTCTTCAACTGTTTTGTTGTCATCCTGCGAGTCATTGATGAAGAAGATGAAGCCAAAAGTTTCAAAGAAATGCACGTGAAAGTGTTCAACACTGGAAAGTTGGAAATACCGGGTGTGAAGACTGATGCAATGCTGCACAAGGTGCAAACGCTGTTGGTGCAGATTTTGAAGCCCATTCTTGGCGAGGACCTTGATTTTCAGCGAGACCACTGCGAAACGGTTCTCATCAACTCCAACTTCAAATGTGGATACTACATCAACCGCGATGCTCTGTATCATTTGCTCAAATACAAGTATCGCATTAATTGTAATTACGACGCTTGTTCATATCCTGGCATTCAATGCAAGTTCTTTTACGTGCAGGGAATGAAGCTGGGTGAACAAACCGGGCAACAACCACTGCATTTCACTGGAGACGAAACAAACAAACACAAAAAAGCACGCAACGACACGAAACCGCATTATGAAATATCCTTCATGATTTTCAGAACAGGCAGTGTTCTCATTGTTGGAAAGTGCAATGAAGATGTGCTGCACGAAATCTACGATTTCATTCGAACTATGCTTGAAACGGAGTACATGACAATCGGCAAATGCCTAGTTTCAAATGACGCATCATTGGAGAAAAAAAGGGTTCCAAAAGTGCGCCGCAAAACCCTGATATTCAATGAATCTGGCAGCCAAAAAATTAATTAATAATAAATCCATCATGACATTTATATTAAAGAATAAATAAGTATTTAAAGATACAAAGTCGTTTCAGAATATAATTTCAAAAACTATATTCTCACATGAGCAATCAAGTTCCTGCCCGTGGGGGTGCAGCTGCAGCACCCTCTTCCAGTGCAAATAATGCTGTGAACAACGTCACCGCAAATGCACCTGCATCCAAGGATGCATCTTATCGTTTGCCAAGCAATGTTTGCATTAGTCATGCCATGAAACTCGCGATTGTTGAAGACAAGCCCATCATGATGGACTATTGGACTGCATCATTAGATAAATCTGTTATTATTGGAGTAAGTGAGAACAAAGACAAGCTTCTAGTTAAGAGTGAAGATGAGTACACTAGCACCATTGCAAAGATTTACAAGGTGGAAACGGAATACATCATTATGACCGAAAATTCCATTTATATCGTGAGCAATGACATTCCTACAAAACGCATCAACTAGTTTAGAGAGAATGCATTATTAAAAACATTTAGGATATTTTTTTTTTCTTGATGAATATTATAACAATCAAATGGCTCACTATCGTACTCACCGCAAGAACCGCCGTGGTGGTCGCAAGACCCGTCGCCGCGCTCACCGCAAGCATTAAGCACGCGTTTTTTTAAAAATATATAAAATGTTTGAATGAATGCATTTAAACATTTTATTCCATTCCATGCATGTTTTAGAAAAACACCCAACACATCCCAAATCCCAATGTCTCACCAATCCGCAGAACAAATGAAACATTTAGAAGAAGAGGGCGAGAGAAAAGTCGCAGAATTAATCAAAACAAACAACATCACAGAGCAAACGCTCATGAACATCATCCACGGAGGGAACGATGAATTTAGGAAAATGCACGGTCGCGACATGACCTATGATGAAATGCGCAATCTGTATGGTTGAACCAATCGTAATTTAAGGCTCATAATATTTTTGAAAGTGCTGCAATTTGTTCCTCCGTAAGAGATGTCGGTAAATCGATTGAAAACCGAATTTTGAGTGAACCAGTTTCCGTATAACCCAACCCAGGAAGCACTTTTGTTTCGTTCATCGAGCCCGTTATGGAACATGGTTTGCAGTTGAATTTATAACTTCGTCCGTTCAAATGCACAATGTCAAACGTGAACCCACATAGTGCATTTTTCAGAGACACTCGATGCTCAACGACCAAGTCATCGTCTCTGTCACGTATAAATATGGGATGTTCTGCAATGTTGATTTGAACCGTTATTGCCTTTTGTCTGCCATGGCTTTTGCCGGGAAAGCATATTTTGTAGCCGTTTGCAACACGAGGAGGCACATCAATCAACACAATGTCGGTTTGTTTGTTGTAGTTTTCATCATCATATGACACCGTGATAGGACGCTGTGTGAAACCATTGTAAGCATCTTCGAGAGAAATGACGACCATCTCAATGTGGTCGCACTCATATTCTTCATGCGGCTGTTCATACGATTGTTCATGCGGTTGTTCATGAGAGGTGGTGAAATTGTGAATGATGATTTTTGGTCCCATGCCCATGCCATTCCCTCCTCCAAACATAGCCTCAAATATATGCTGTGCTGGGTTTTGTTGCGGTTGGTTCTGTTGTTGATGCATTGCTGCAAACAACATGTCAAGTGGATTGACACCCATCGGCCCCATACCCATTGGCCCCATACCCATTGGCCCCATGCCCATCGGCCCCATGCCCATCGGCCCCATGCCCATCGGCCCCATTCCCATCGGCCCCATCCTGTGAATTCGATGCCCTCCAATTCCCATCTGCAACTCAAAATCATAGTTGCCACGCTTTTCCGGGTCGCTCAGCACGTTATATGCCTCATTTATTTCTTGAAATGCACGTTTTGACTCTTCGGAATTTCCATTTTTATCGGGGTGCATTTCCATTGATAGCCGACGAAATGCACGCTTGATTTCATCATGGGTGGCTTTTGGCGAATCTAGTTGCAACACATCATAATGCGAACGAGGCATGGTTAAGTAGTCGTTAATGAAAAATCATGATAGAATGCTTTTATTATGATTTAAATGATTTAAATGATATTCATTTAATCCATTCAACTATTTTCAAACAAAATGTCTTACAACAACCAACTGGTGATTGAACAAACGCATGCCGATGTTATATGGAGAGCTGCATGGCTTTCATTAATTTCCATGTCTCATGCAATGTATCATGAACAAACATGTTTTGCTATTGTGGCTGGAGGAGTAATGTTTACCTCTTTGAATTATTGGCGAAACCCGGTGCGAAACTCTTGGCGTCGATACACCGACATTGCCTATGTTCACATTTGTCTCTGCTATCAACTCAAAGAAGCTTACAACTTGAAAGATTCATATTATCGAAATATCTATTACAATTGCACCATTGCATCAGCACTGTGTTATGCTATGGGATACTTGCTCATGATGTTAAATATGCCGCGCGCATCGGTTCATGCACATGCCGGAATACATGTTGTGGCCAACATCGGCAACATTGCGTTGCAAAAAGCCGAACTTGCATCAATATCCCTCTCGGATGGCTTTGCCAACAGGGAACCGGGGGACGTTTAGCTCGCTTAGCTCCTGATATATCACAGTCAACAATTTGCCCACATGCGTGTGGCCAGTTTGAAACCACTTGCGCCGTTGTTCCTGCGTGCCTCTTGGACGCACGCTGAATTCTCTGTCTTCCGCTGTTCTACACACCCATATCACGGTTCCAGCGTCTCGTCCAGCGGCTTCTTTGAAGCCCACAATCGGATACTCTGATTCCATGAATTCCTTGTATTTCTGCAGGTCATGACTGCGGTAATTTTGCCGATACAGTCCCTCCACATTTCGCAACATGATGCCTTCATACCCAGCAGCGACATACTCGCTAAACGCTTGTTTGAATTCGCCGTTCGTGTGTATTAGTTGTGTGTGCACTAATTCCAAATGGTAGCACTTTGTGCCGCCAATGGTGCCAACAATGCACTCGTGCCTCTTCGAATACGGAACATTCTCAACCACAATATCATACACATGATAC
>Ga0208222_1000127_pt1 | contig 19804 bp, 19 predicted proteins | sample LakMenEpi13Sep09_FD_150694 | JGI IMG/M metagenome (GOLD analysis project Ga0208222, IMG submission 150694) | Freshwater microbial communities from Lake Mendota, WI - 13SEP2009 deep hole epilimnion (SPAdes) | ecosystem: Environmental > Aquatic > Freshwater > Lentic | place: Lake Mendota, Madison...
TAGTTCGCACTTCGGACGATTAGCGCAGCGGTAGCGCACTTCCTTGACATGGAAGGGGTCACTGGTTCGATCCCAGTATCGTCCACGTAACGCAGTGAAATGGCATAAGGGAAGCGTCCACACGACGCTCAAGCGATTAGTTTTGAAGGCTCTTTATTAAGCTCTTCGCAATTTCATTTGCCTGTTCACGTAATTCTGGAATAGCGGTGGTTTCAAATCTCTCACCGAAAAGAATTGGACCAATGGCAAAGAAATTAGGATGCGCTCGGTTTTCGCTATTAATGACATTAAACCTTGGAAAATCGGTGCAAAGTCCAAGACCAAGTGGCGCAGGTACAGCTAATTTATTCTTGACCAGATTATCGATAACTGACCCTGTTCCGGCTACCGAATACCCTAAACAATTAACAACTGTCTCTCCTCTAAAGATTTCTCCCGAATGAAGAGCCACCGAGAACACTTCACCAATCTGATTCACTCTTTCAATTTGTCCTTGAACGATTTTTATTCGATCTTCTTTAAGCGCAACTCTGACTTCATCGGCAATTTCGGGAGCTAGGCGATGCCTCTTCACATTCCACCAACGTAGATCATTCGAAAGAAAATCACTTTTGTGTTTATTACTCCAGTTATGCCAAATTTCAGGCAGTTGATGTCTTACGCCATCTTGCGCCGCACGCCAATCCTGAGAATTCTCAATAAATTGTCGAATTTCAGAAGGGCTAGTTCGAACTTCAGCTGGAACCTCTAACGGTTCCGCTCGGTTCTGTAAATGTTGCTCGGGCAATAAGCCGTTTCTAGATATGCCAGTGGCAGTATTTTTTTCATTACGCCGAATGTGAGATAACGCGTAATCAATAAATGTCAGACCTGTACCGATACCAATCATGTGTCCATCTTTTGGAGTTGCAAAATTGCGCCAAGGATCATCAATGTACCCAGAAGAGGTTAAATCCTTATCTCCGTTAGGAAGAGCAATTGCCTCTCCATGGCCTATTGCAATCACGACAGCATCTACCAAGAGTTTTTGACCATCAGCGCAAATAATCCGCCACTTGTTTTCGTCTTTCTCTATCGAATCGGCGGTAGAGCAAAAATGCGTGAATTCAACATTCCCACCCCTTGCAGAATTAAATCTTTCAAGAAGATAGCGGAAATACAGTTTTCGAGGGGCAAAGTAGTTTTTATCGCAGCCTGCCCAGTTGACGAAATCGCCAGCATCATCCACGTAGATAGACATGCGACCGGCAGGAACATTCAGAACATGGCCTTCGTCCATCGTGCTGTAAGCGATGCCTTGGCCAAGAATTTTCCGCGGTTCTACGATGGATACATGCACTTGGTCAGAGGACTGCTTAGCCAAATTGACCGCAACAAGTATCCCCGAAGCGCCACCGCCTACAATTGCAATCTTTTTCAAGAAACTCCTTAGTAAAACGTTTGGTCTAGTCTATTGGAAGAGCGTCAACTTCTTGAGTTCCACAGATGATTGCAATCAGCATCTCAACCCAGTAGGTTGTCTTTTATGAAACCACTTAGCAATAAGTGGGACTCATCCCACTCTGGTGGGGACGAACCCAGTATCGTCCACTGAAAGCTCCAGTTAGTTTGTTCTAATTACCTGAATCCTTGAAGATACAAAAGGAATTTCCTTGGGGGTCCTTTAAGATCCGCCACTCAAATCCACTGCTGGTACGCGAGGTCTTTACGTGACTGCCGCCAAGAATCTTGACTAAATCTTCGGTTTCATTGAGATCATCTACCGCTACATCAATATGAATCTCCTGAGAGTCGGAAGACTTCTTTGCCACTCGCTGAAATCCTAACTTGAAATTCTCACCCGGTGTTGGAAAAAGCCAAATGTGCTCAGTTGAATCATTATGAGGATGTGCCTCAACCCCTAATACTTTGCTCCAAAAGCCAACTAGTACCTCCGGGTTCTCACTATTGAACATGACGGTGGTTACCTTTGCCTTGCCCAAAGCTTTTCTCCAATCACTCAAAATACCTGGAACTAAAATCTACCCTGTAATCATTCAACGCATCAAGAGAGACGCCTCTCAAGCAAACTAGGCTATCTTCCAACGTTTTCTAGCTATGAATCCTATTCTTATCTCATGAGCGCTAATAATCAGATGCCCTGTGATTTCTGTCAGCGTCCCTATGACCCAATAGCAACAAGGTGGCTATGCCCTCACTGCCATATGAAAACTAATTGCTGCGACGGTGCTCCATGCCCATTGCCTGACCAATCAGAGCTTAAAGTAAAGAGTGAGAGCTAACTCAAAAGATCTTAAGCGGAAATTGCACCGGTTGATAACAAGATAAGTAAGAGCGTTCCAAGTAATAGACGATAGATGACAAAAGGCATAAAACTCTTAGTTTGAACATATTTCATGAGCCAGGAGATGACTAAGTATCCGACAGTAAAGGCTGTAAGAGTGGCAACAAAAGTCTCTCCAAGAGAAAATGAGTTTAAAGGCTTTGAAAGTGAGTTAAAGAGTTCAAAGGCTCCACTGCCTAAAACTGCGGGTATCGCTAGCAAAAACGAATATCTAAGAGCTGCCTCCCTTTTATATCCCAGAGCTCTACCCATTGCAATGGTTGCACCAGAGCGAGAGACTCCTGGAATTAGAGCAAGTGATTGCGCAATTCCATATGCAATGCCATCTCTTGCACCCAAAGCATCAAGGTCTTTCATCTTCTTGCCATAGTGATCTATCACGCCAAGTAGAAGGCCGAAAATGATTAATGTGGCTGCGATTAGATAAAGGGAACGAAAATTCTGACGAATATACTCCTGGCCAAAATATCCTAAGAAAAATATGGGAAGTGAACCGAGAAGAATTAGCGCTGATAAACGCGCATCACTTTTCGCTTCGCTCACCAATTCACCTCTTCTAATAAGCCATCTAAGAGATGCAGAGATGAGCCTTGCAATATCAGCCCTAAAATAAATCAGAACTGCTATCTCTGTTCCAATCTGCATTATCGCTGTGAAGGTTGCTCCGGGATCCTGCGCCGAGGGCAGGAACTCACCGAGAATGCGAATATGGGCGCTTGATGAGACAGGAAGAAACTCAGTTAAGCCCTGAACAATTCCAAGAAATATTGCCTCAAGCATTACTTACTAACCCTCTGCGTTTTAATAGCGGCTCAATTACTGCATCCCTGCCTCTAAAATTTCTAAACATCTCCAAGGAATCAATCGACCCACCCTTGCTCATAAGCGTCCCTCTTAGATGATCTCCATTCTTTCGATTTAAACCACCATTTTCCTTAAACCACTCACCAGTATCGGCATCAAATACCTCAGCCCAGATATAGCCGTAATAACCAGCAGAGTATCCCCCAGCAAAAATATGCGAGAAGTAAGTTGAGCGATATCTTGTTGGCACGCAATCATAGGCAAGGCCGTAACTCTCTATCGCCTCTGCTTCAAATTTCTCAACATCACCTACAACTTCCTCTGATGATAGTGAGTGCCAAGCAAGATCAAGTATTGCTGCAGCCATATAGCTTGTTGTGGCATGGCCCTCATTAAAGGTTGATGACTCTTCAAGTTTATCTATCCAGCTCTGTGGAAGACGCTCCGCGCTTTGATAATGACGGGCATAGTTATCAACGATTTGAGGATCAAGAATCCACATCTCATTAACCTGGGAAGGAAACTCAACAAAGTCCCGCTGCACCGCTGTTCCGGAAAACCTGGGATATTTCACATTAGAGAGAAGTCCATGGATAGCGTGGCCAAATTCATGGAAGAGAGTTGTTGTTTCATCAAGAGTGAGAAGCGTTGCCTCACCCTTTGGTGGCTTTGGAATATTTAAGTTATTTACCACCACCGGGAGCTGATTAAGTAGGTGGCTCTGTTTAACCAAAGAGTTCATCCAGGCGCCACCGCGCTTTGAATCCCTAGTGTAGAAATCGGCGATGTAGAGGCCGATTTTAGAACCATCTTCGTTAAAGACTTCAAAGGCCCGCGCCTCAGGATGGTAGGTCACTAGATCTGGACGCTCTTTAAAGCTCATGCCATATAACTTGCCTGCAGCATAAAAGACACCTTTAAACAAAACGCTCTCGAGTTCAAAATATGGCTTCATTAATGCAGTATCAAGGTCGTACTTCTCAGCCCTAACCTTTTCGGTGTAGTAATCCCAATCCCAACTCTCTAGTTTTTCAATTCCGTCCAGCTTGGCTAGCCGTTCAAGATCTCTACCCTCAGCTTTAGCATTTGCAAGAGCAGCTGGCGCAATCTTTTTGAGCATCTCATGGACTCTTTCTGGAGAGCCCGCAGTCTGCTCAGATAACGAATACTGAGCATGGCTTTTCTTGCCAAAAATCTCCGCTCGTTTAGCCCTTAACTTGACCATTTTTAAAAGAACTTGTCTGGTATCAAAGTCATTTCCACGAAGACCTTTACTTAGGGATGCTTGCATAACCTTTTTTCGAAGTTCACGATTCTTTAGCGAGCGCAGGAGAGGATGGCCAGTGAAATTAACTGCGCCAATCATGTATTTATCTTTAACTCCTCGCGCATCTGAGGCTGCTTTACAGGCTTTTATCTGATTCTCTGAGAGGCCATCTAGCTCCTTAACATCATCGACAAAAACAGCTAAATCATTTGTCTCACTTAAAACCTTTTTACTAAATTCTGTTTGAAGAGTGGATAATTCTTCATTTATCTTCTTAATCTCCTCACGTTGGGAATCTGATAGCCCAGCTCCAGCATGTAGAAAGTCGCGGTGATACCTCTTTAGAAGCCATGAATCTTCGCTATTTAGATCAAGTCCTGAATCCACAAGTTTAGTAATACGAGCAAAGAGCTTTTGATTTAACTTGATTTTATCGGAGTGAGCTGCAAGCTTTGGAGCAATCTCTGCTTCTATTTTATCTATCGCTTCATTGGTATCACTCGAAGATTTATTGTAAAAAACTGCAGCGACTCTACTTAATATCCCCCCACTTGCCTCAAGGGCTACCAAGGTATTTTCAAAGGTAACTTCAGCTTGGCTAGTGATCTTTTCAACCTCTGCTAGCTGTTCATCCATTCCTGCATAGAAGGCTGGCAGATAATCCGCCTCTGAAATCGCTGCAAATGGCGGCAATTCATACTCAAGGTTTGACTTAGCTAGGAATGGATTTTGGCTCATTTGCTTCTTTCTTGGATAAATAGACGAGTATTTTCGAAGATAATGTCTGCATCATAATCAAGGGTTGCAACGTGATAACTATTTAGAAGTTCAATTCTTTGCTGATCGCTTGAACCAATCTCATCTAGAATTATCTCAGTGTTGGAAACATCAAGGGTGTGATCATCAACGCTATGAAAGAGTAATACCGGTGTCTTTATTCTGGGCAGGCGCTTTCTAGCGAGTTTTAGATATTTATATAGTTGAGCTACTCCCTTAATAGGCAGGGCGTCATAACCCCACTCAGTTACGCCAGGTTTTTTAATATCATCTCCAACCGAGGCGCGAGATTTTTGCACCTTAGAGATAATCGAAACAAATTTGATTTGCAGGCCTGGGATATGAATCATTGGATTTACCAGGACAATTCCATCAACTTTATCTTGGTGATCTGCTGCTACATAGAGACTGTTTCCACCACCCATTGATAACCCAACTATGAAGACCTTCCTACAAGTTTTCTTTAACTCGACAAGCTCCTGCTCAACTTTTTGAGCCCAACTAGACCAGTGCACTTTATTTAGATCCTGCCATCTGCTGGCATGTCCGGGGATTACAGGAACTGAGACTTGATATCCCTTTTCGTTCAGAAAATGTGCGAAAGGTCGCATCGATGCTGGAGATCCAGTAAAGCCATGGACTAGAAGAACTCCAACATCAGCATTTGATCCAGAGCCCTTAGCCCGATAGTCAGATAACCAACCTTGGGGCGCTCCTTCAATGGCCATATGCGCACCCTAAAGTTAATCAGGCTAAATGTCATTAATCCCATCTATCTTTGCTCCATGAAATCTGAGCAGGAGAGCCAATTTACTTCAGCTTTCCAGCCAAGTTTTGATGAGATCTCACCGAGCCTTTATGAAACCACTTTTGTAGTTGTCGATCTAGAGACCACCGGCGGCTCTCATAACAGCGCCGCAATTACCGAAATTGGCGCAGTGAAAGTTAGGGCGGGTGAAATAGTTGGTGAATTTCAGACTCTGGTAAACCCAGAAAGTCCTATTCCGCCCTTTATTACAGTGCTAACCGGCATCACTGATGCAATGGTTATTCAAGCGCCAAAATTAGGCGAAGCAATATTCTCATTTTTAGAATTTGTTGGCTCAAGTAAAGATAGCGTTCTGGTGGCTCATAACGCTCCTTTTGATATTGGCTTTCTAAAGGCAGCTTGTGCAAAGCTTGAAATTTCGTGGCCTTCTTATCAAGTCTTAGATACAGCAAAAATTGCAAGATATGTGGTGACAAGAGATGAAGCTCCAAATTGCAAGCTCTCTACCCTCTCAACTTTCTTTGGCGCAACAACTAATCCAGATCACCGAGCGCTTTCAGATGCTCGGGCAACCGTTGATGTCTTCCATGGCATCCTTGATCGACTTGGAAGCTACGGCGTAAAAACTTTAGAGGAGTTGAAGTCCTTCAGTGCTCGTGTTACTAGCGCCCAGAGAAGTAAGAAGTATTTAGCTGAAGGCCTTCCAAATACACCTGGGGTTTATATCTTTCGAGATGAAGCTGGGATACCGCTTTACATAGGAACAACAAGAAATTTGAGAAATAGAGTTCGCTCATATTTCACCGCAGCTGAGACACGAAAAAGAATTCACGACATGATCTCACTTGCCCACTCTCTTGATGTAATTCAAACAGCCACCATAATCGAAGCAGAGGTAAGAGAGCTAAGGCTGATCTGTGAGAAACAGCCTCGCTTTAATCGACGTTCTAAATTTCAAGCAAAGTCGTTATGGATCAAGCTGACTAAAGAGGCTTTCCCAAGGTTAGTTGCCATAAGAGGGGCTAAGGGGCTCGATGATGAGAGCGGTTGGGCAGGGCCCTTTAATGGCCGAGATGAATCAGCGCGAGCAATAGAGGCGCTCTATGAAGTAACTCAGATAAGACAGTGCAAACCAAGAATCACCTTATCTTCAATGAAAAGTGCTAGTCCCTGTGCTTTATTCGATATGAAACGTTGCGGGGCTCCTTGTATTGGCCAGGAATCAATAGATTCTTACTCATCACATGTAACAGCAATTCACCAGAGCTTGCATATCGACTCTCGCCCCATACTTAACTCTCTTAATGAGCGGATGAAGGAACTGGCAAATCAAGAACGTTTTGAAGAAGCTGCTGAGGTGCGAAATCGTTTAGGAGCGCTTATTAGAGGAAGTGCTAGAGCGCAGAGCATTAGAAGTTTAACTAGAGTCAAGGAGTTAATCGCAGCGATTGCTACCTCTATTGATACTTGGGAATTTGTTGTTATTCGCCATGGCAAATTAGCTGCGAGCGCTACCGCAAAGAGTGATAATTACAAAGATGTTGTTGAATCCTTGAAATTAACAGCTGAGGTAGTAATCGATAATGGCGAAATATTGCCCGCCAGTCATCATGAAGAGGTAGAGGTTCTGCTTCGTTATTTGAATCAAGAAGGAATTCGAATTGTCGAAATCGATGGCATCTGGGCCCTTCCAACTTTTGGCTCAGCAGCAGCAAGATCAGAGATTGAAAAGGTTAGAGCTCAAGTTGGCGCAAATAGCTATAAGGAAGATTTTGCTAATTCGGTAGATAGATTTGCCCAGCGCTCAACTAATTGAGCTGCTGCTCCGGAATCAACGGCTTGTTTTGCCAAGGTATATCCATTAGCAAATTGCTGGGTAATACCTAGATGAAAATCTGCCTTAAATGCTGCAATTGCAACTGCCGCATTTAGTAATACTGCTTGACGATAAGGACCACCTTTGCCAGCAAAAATAGCTCTTGTGATATCCGCATTTTCGCTAGGTGTACCGCCTCTTAACTCATCTATACCGATTCGTTCCAGGCCTAGCTCGCTTGGATCAAAAATCTCCTTGCTTATCTCGCCTTTATTTATCTGATAAACCGTACTGGTTGTACTGAGCGAAATTTCATCTAAGCCATCATCGCCCCTAAAGATAAAACCCTCGCAATCGCGCTCGGCGAGAACTGTTGCAACAAGCTCTAATAACTCAGCTCTAGCAACGCCAATAGCCACCGCCTTTGGCTTTGCGGGATTGGCAAGCGGGCCAAGAATGTTGAAAATTGTGGGCGTCGCTAGTTCTTTCCTTGCACTGGCTGCATTCTTCATTGCAGGGTGGAAGACCGGGGCAAATGCAAAACCAATTCCAATTTTTCTTACACACTCCTGGACCTGCTTAGCCCCGAGAGAGATATCAATTCCAAGGGCCTCTAATAAATCTGCTGCTCCACTCTTTGAACTTGCTGCGCGGTTGCCATGCTTAATCGTTCTTGCTCCTGCAGCGGTTGTGATGATGGCAGCAGTTGTTGAGATGTTAATTGTAGATGCGCCATCTCCCCCAGTTCCCACTATGTCGACAGCGCGATCAGGGATATCAATTGCTACACCTCTTTGATACATCACATCAACAAGGGCTCTAACTTCACTTGGCTTCTCTCCTTTTGCCTTTAGCAGGAGGAGAAAACTCTTAATCTGATCATTAGTTGCAAGGCCATCAAGAATTTGAGCCATTGCCCAAGTAATTTCCAGGTCAGATAAATCTTGCTTAGCTGTCAATTTCTCAACTATCTCATCCCAAGAAACAGTGAGTTCCATGATCGCTCTAGCTCTTACTTAAGAAGCAACTGGATTTTTAGCAAGAATTTCTGCGACATTTTTTGCAAGAGTAAAGGGATCAATCGGATGAGTAATGACTCCCTCTGCTCTAGACCAACCAGCAAGCCAGGCATCAGAACTTCGTGCCACCAAGACGATAACTACGCCGCAATTAAAGACTTCATCCTTTAATTGTTTTGCAACCCCCAGCCCGCCTTCAGGGACTGCTTCGCCATCAAGAATAAAGAGATCAAAATTCGCACCAGAATCGACAGCCATTCGTAACGCCTTAGCGGTAGCAAATTCTAGAATCTTATGAGCGCCTAGATCTGGAGAGATTTGCTTACCCAGAGCGGTTATTACGCTAGATCGTACGCTTGAATCATCTGAGTAAAGCGCGATTTTTAGGGTTTTCTGGCTGGTCTCCATGATTAAGGTAATTCTAGGGGTTTACTGACTTATCCCTTCGCTCAATCTGAGCCAATATCCCGTGATGCGTTTCACCGCTATACCTATCTTATTGACCCCTTCAAAGAGAGGGTATTGCCCTCATTTCAGGAATAATCCCCCCTATGAGTAGCGCAGTCTCCGCACCACCTAGATTGAATCGCCCAAATATCGTTGCTGTTGGAACCATCGTCTGGCTCTCAAGTGAGTTGATGTTCTTCGCCGCTCTCTTTGCTATGTATTTCACAACTCGATCTGTGCAAGGCCCTATTATCTGGGGTCAGGGCGTGGAGATGTTGAATATTCCATTCTCCGCCCTTAACACCACTGTATTAGTTCTCTCCTCGGTTACCTGCCAGTTCGGCGTCTTTGCAGCTGAGCGTTTTCAAAATGCACGCACAGGTTCCCTATTGCAACTTTCAAAATGGGGAATGCGGGAGTGGTTTGCTCTGACATTTGTAATGGGTGCATTTTTTATTGGCGGTCAAGTTTATGAATATGCAGAGCTTGTTCATGAGGGATTAACAATCTCATCTTCTGCTTATGGGTCAGTCTTTTATCTAGCAACTGGGTTTCATGGCCTTCACGTAACTGGCGGTCTGATTGCATTTTTAATAGTAATGATTCGAGTCTCAAAGGCGCGTCGCTTTGGCCACTCACAGGCAACTACAGCAATCGTTGTTTCTTACTACTGGCACTTTGTTGACATTGTTTGGATTGCTCTCTTTTCAGCAATTTATCTGGTGGCATAAATGAGATTTATTTCAAAGTATCGCCGCCATAGATTTGCTGGTCCGCTTCTTCTTCTTGGCGCTTTGCTCTTTGCCGGACTTACCTATAGCGCTGCGCAAGCAGTTACAGAGCAGGCGACACTTTCACAATCCGACAAAGCCACTTTAATCGCTGAAGGTAAAGAGATATTTGCTCGTGGTTGCTCCTCCTGTCATGGCTTAAATGCAGAGGGCGCTGGAGTTGGTCCATCACTAATTGGCGTTGGAGCTGCCTCTGTTGATTTTCAAGTAGCAACCGGACGTATGCCAGTTGCTGATATGAGTCAGCAGATTGCTAGAAAGAAGCCGGTTTATAACGATCAAGAAGTAGCAGCTCTTGCTGCTTATGTCGCATCTTTAGCCCCTGGCCCAGCTGCCGTTACCAATGAAGAACTTGCTTGGGAGCGCGATGGAAATATGGCCCAGGGCGGCGAGCTATTTAGAAATAACTGCGCGATGTGCCATAACTTAGCTGGACAAGGTGGAGCGCTCACCCAAGGAAAATATGCCCCAACAGTTATGGGAGTTGAAGTAAAACATATTTATGAAGCGATGATCACTGGCCCGCAGGCTATGCCAGTTTTCTCTGAAACTATTTTGACTCCACAAGAAAAACTCTCAGTTATCAAATGGATCAAACATGCTGAGACAGAGCCACAACTTGGCGGCGCAGCACTTGGTCGAGTTGGCCCAGTCACTGAAGGTCTTGTTGGATGGGTATTAGGACTTGGTCTATTAATTGGCGTGGCAGTATGGCTAACAGCAAAGGCTCGGTAGATAGATGAGCAAAGAGTTAGCCCCACTTTCTGACCCAGGACTTCCAGAGCATATTCATCGCAAAGCAGATGTTGATGTTAAGGCTGCTAAGAAAGCAGAGCGACAAGTTGGAATTTTATTTCTCTTCTCAGTACTAGGAACCTTGCTCTTTATCTATGCATATTTAGGAATTGATGAAGATGCTTTTATTTTTGTTCCCGTACTAGGAAGCACAAATGCCCATCAACTGTTTTTGGGCCTTGGTCTTGCAATGGCGCTCTTCTTTATTGGTATGGCGGCAGTGCATTGGGCAAAGACTCTTATGCCAGATCACGAGGTAATTGATTACCGCAAAGAACAGCGCTCCAAAGATGAAGATCGCGAGGACTTTGTCTCAACGGTTAAAGACCGCGCAAATGAGGCAGGCCTTGGTCGCCGCCCCTTTATTAAGCGAACGATGCTGCTCTCACTTGGTCTAGTTGGCATCTCTCCTGTTCTACTTCTTGGAGACCTTGGACCACTTCCAGGTAATGACCAGAAAGAGACAAATTGGAAATCTGGCACCAGACTTGTAACAGACCCAGGAGATCGCCCGATTCGCCCCTCAGATCTTGAAGTGGGCGGCGTTGCTCAAGTTCAACCTGAACTACCTGCCGGGAAAGTGCGCCACTTAGATGATATTGCTAAGGATTCTGTTCTTTTGATCCGTATCCGCCCTGAAGAATTTAACTTGGATGCTGAGCGCCTTTCATGGACTTATGAAGGAATCATCGCTTTTTCAAAGATCTGCTCACATATGGGATGTGCGGTAGCACTCTACGAGCAGACTACAAAGCATCTCCTCTGCCCATGTCATCAATCAACCTTTGATGTGACAAGAGCTGCAAAAGTTATCTTTGGACCATCTGCCCGACCCCTGCCACAATTAGCCATCACAGTTGATAGCCAAGGCTATCTAGTGGCAAAGCAGCCATTTAGTGAACCAGTTGGACCAAGTTTCTGGGGGCGGAATAAGTAATGAGCGCAAGAGAGAGAGTTGCTGGCCAAGTAGCCAATTACGTCGATGAACGTACTGGCTCTGCTAAATGGCTGAAGAAGACTCTAACTAAAGTTTTTCCAGATCACTGGTCATTTATGCTCGGTGAAATTGTTCTCTACTCATTTATTATTTTATTGCTCTCTGGAACCTTCTTAACTTTCTGGTATGACCCATCAATGCGCGAAGTTGAGTATGAAGGCTCCTATCAACCGCTCTCTGGTTTGAAGATGAGCGCGGCCTATGCCTCTTCCCTACACATCTCATTTGATGTTCGAGGTGGGCTATTAATGCGCCAAATCCATCACTGGGCAGCACTTATTTTTATGGCAGCAATGGTTGCTCACCTAATGCGTGTTTTCTTCACTGGAGCATTTAGAAAACCAAGAGAATTCAACTGGATCATTGGAGTTGGACTATTAACTCTTGGAATTGTTGAAGGATTCCTTGGCTACTCACTTCCAGATGATCTTCTCTCTGGAACTGGAATTAGAATTGCAGAAGCAATTATTCAAGCTATCCCCGTTGTGGGTTCATATCTATCGTTCTTTATATTTGGCGGAGCCTTCCCAGGTGAGATGTTTATCCAGAGAATCTATGTAGTTCACATTCTCTTGCTGCCAGGAATCTTCCTAGCTCTTATCACCGTGCACTTAATGCTGGTTTGGTATCAGAAGCACACTCAATATCCAGGCCCTGGAAGAACTGAGAAGAACGTTGTTGGCTATCCCCTCATGCCTACCTATATGGCTAAGGCTGGCGGCTTCTTCTTTATCGTCTTTGGCGTCACAGCCTTCCTTGGCGCTGTGGCATCGATTAATCCAATTTGGATCTATGGGCCCTATAACCCAGGACAAATCGGCGCAGGCTCGCAGCCCGATTGGTATATGGGATGGCTTGATGGCCTGGTTCGTATGGCTCCACCACTTGAGGCATATATCTTTGGATACACGCTCTCATTAAATATTTTGATTCCAGGTTTAATAATTCCGGGAATTATCTTCACCGGAATGGCGCTCTATCCATTTATTGAAAGTTGGATAACTGGAGATAAGCGCGAACATCACCTACTAGATCGTCCAAGAAATGCCCCCAATAGAACTGCTCTTGGCGCCATGTCTATTACCTTTATGTTGGTCACGCTAATTAACGGCGGTAATGATCTACTTGCCACTCACTTTGATCTATCAATTAATCAGATTATGTGGTTCTCTCGTATCGGCGTAATTGTTCTGCCACCACTTGCCTTTGTTATTACCAAGCGAATCTGTCTATCACTACAGAGAGCTGATCGCGAGCTTGTGCTCCACGGCAAGGAAACTGGCCGACTTGTAATGCTTCCACATGGAGAATTTATTGAAGTCCATGAACCCTTAACTCCAGAGAAGGCATACCTGCTAACCCAGCATGAGCAGCTGCCAGCGTTAGAGGCAAACCTAAGCAATGAATATGGCGTTAGAAATCCAAAGGCCATCCGATCAAAGATTCGCTCTCGTCTATCTCGCTCTCAAGCGGAGCAGATTGCTAAACCAACAGCAAATGATGTTAAAGAACTCGAAGGCGGACACCACTAGTTTTTGTCTTACTTTTATTAGCTGACTTTCTTCTCTGCCAATTCCTTTAATCTAACCAGGGTCTTAGCCATCGCCCTTGGCGCCCATTCATAGGAATCACTTACCCACCATTTAGATCTTGCTTTTCTGCCATCCCAGGTTTGGATAACAAGTGTAGTTTTTGGATCTAGCTCTTTAAGCTCATAGCGCCATACATTATGCATCAGATGGCGCCAGGCAAGAGATTTATTCTCTTCAAACTCAACTACATGATTCTTGATAATGTAGGGAATAACATATTTCATCTTCATCCCAAAGCTAGCTCCAAGATGAAGCCGATCTGGAGCTTTGAGTTCGCCCTTTAGCATCCCTGAGCCATCGATTTTTTGATGATTTTTGGGGTCAGCAATGAGATCAAAAATAACTTTGGCTGGCGCTTTAATCTCTAACTGGGTTTTATAGAAAAGCTCAATGCCAGTATCTACTATCTCTGCCCTAATTTTCTCCATTAGTGGCTCGATGCAGATGGTTTTTCATATTCTAGGACAAAACCAATTACCGAAACCAAAAGTGCGCCAACCGCAATTAGCGTTAACCACCATCCCACAATTAATCCCACTCCCGCAGCAGTGGCAGCAAGTCCCACTGGAAGTGGCCACCAAGAGTGGGGGCTATAAAAACCAAGCTCGCCTGCACCATCTGAGATGAGTCCATCATTATTATCTTCCGGAAGTACTCCGCCAGATCTTCTATCGATAAACCAGAAGTAATAACCAATAATTAGGGCAAGGCCTGCGCATAACAGGACTGCAGTAATTCCTAACGGCTCTCCCCCTAAATACCAGTAGACCCCTCCGACGATTGCATAAAATGCAAAAAGAAAAAGGAATAAGCGATAGCCAACCTTCATTTAGTGGCCTTCAATCTTGGAGTGGTTTGGATGATTAAGATCAAAGGCTGGGCGCTCAGATCTAATCTCAGGCATGCGAAGGAAGTTATGTCTTGGTGGCGGACAAGTTGTAGCCCACTCAAGTGATGAGCCATATCCCCATGGATCATTACTTTCAACTTTTGGAGACTTGCGAGTTATCCAGACATTTATAGCAAATGGAATCATAGATATTGCTAGCAGGGTTGAACCAAGTGTTGAAACCATATTCATCCAGGTAAAACCATCAGTGGCTAGATAATCTGCATACCTACGTGGAAAGCCCTTAATTCCTAGCCAGTGTTGAATCAAGAATGTCGTATGGAAACCCAAGAAGAGGGTCCAGAAGTGGATCTTTCCGAGAGTTTCATTGAGCATCCGGCCCGTCATCTTTGGCCACCAGAAATAAAATCCGGCAAACATCGCAAAAACCACTGTTCCAAAGAGAACGTAATGGAAATGGGCCACAACAAAGTAGGAGGCAGAGACTGCAAAATCAAGCGGCGGGCTAGCCAAAATAACACCAGTTAAGCCGCCAAGAAGGAAGGTAACCAAGAAACCAATGACCCAAATCATTGGAGTTTCAAAGGTGAGAGAGCCTCGCCACATAGTGCCAATCCAATTAAAGAATTTAACTCCTGTTGGCACAGCAATCAAGAAAGTCATAAATGAGAAGAACGGTAATAAGACCTGCCCTGAGGTGTACATATGATGGGCCCAAACCGCAACCGATAGAGCAGCGATGGCAATCGTTGCAGCTACTAGGCCTTTATATCCAAAGATTGGTTTTCTGCTAAATACTGGGAAAATTTCACTCGCAATTCCAAAAAATGGCAGCGCCAAGATATAAACCTCAGGGTGGCCAAAGAACCAGAAGAGGTGTTGCCAGAGCATCGCTCCGCCATTTGCAGGATCAAAGATGAGTGAACCAAATAGGCGATCTGACTCAAGAGCAAGTAGCGCTGCAGCAAGTGGTGGGAAGGCAATGAGCACCAAGATGGAAGTTAGTAGAACGTTCCAAGAGAAAATCGACATTCTAAACATCGTCATTCCTGGAGCGCGCATTGTGAAAATTGTTGTTACAAAGTTAACTCCGCCAAGAATTGTTCCAAGTCCACTAACAGCAAGACCCATAATCCAGAGATCTGCGCCAATTCCTGGTGAATAAATATCATTTGATAACGGGGCGTATGCAGTCCATCCAAAGCTTGCTGCTCCCCCAGGGGTTAGAAAGCCTGCAAAGGCAACAATTCCACCAAATAAATAGAGCCAATAAGAGAGCATGTTCATTCTTGGGAATGCCACATCGGCAGCTCCAATTTGCAGTGGCATAATCACATTTGCAAAGCCAACAAAGAGCGGGGTTGCAAACATCAATAACATGATGGTGCCATGCATAGTAAAGACTTGGTTATATTGCTCAGAGCTTAAAAACTGCATCCCTGGTCGAGTTAACTCAGCTCTTAAAAGAAGTGCCAAAATCCCGCCAATTAGGAACCAAGCAAACGATGTTCCCAGATAGAGATAACCGATTACTTTGTGATCAGTTGAGGTTAATATCTTGACTGCCAGTTTGCCTTTGCTCATTGGCTTAGGAGCCTCTGGCATCTCATCTGAGGCTAGAGTGCGAGTGGCATAAGTGGTCACGAGTTCACCTCAGCTTTGAGAGATTGGATATAAGAGTCATACTCACTCGGTGTAACTACCTTTACGGTAAACCTCATCTGCGAGTGCTGCCTTCCACATAAGATATTGCAAAATCCTCGATACTCGCCTAACTCATTGGCAGTAAATTCCAGTTGATTAGTTACTCCAGGAATGTTCTGCATCTGAATCATGAAATCAGGAACCCAGAATGAGTGGATCACATCAGATGCGGTAAAAGTAAATCTGACCTTCTCACCTAGCGGCATATAGAGCACCGGCGGTTGGCCAGGAGTTCCAGTAACTGTGGTTCCTTCGCCAGCCTCTTTATAGGTAAATTGCCATGACCATTGAAAGCCGTTAACTGTTACATCGTGAAGCTCAGTGCTGCTCTGTGGAGATAGCGCAACAATTTCATTTTCTGCCTTAGCGGTATACCCAAAGAGAACGGCGACGATAATGAATGGAATAACGGTATAAGCAACCTCTGCTGGAATGTTATATTGAAATTGCCTTGGAAATGCTTCGCCTTCTTTTTTGCGATGAAAAAATACTGGCCAGAGAATCAAAATCAGAGTAAAGGCGCCAACAACTGCCGCCGCTAGCCAAGCCCATTGCCAGAGTGCAAAAGATGCCTCGTTGACGCTGGTGACTCCCCCGCGATATCCAATTCCAGTTAGCTCTTCATTGGAACAACCAGCCAGAAGCGGCAAAGAGGCTGCCAGGGCAAGTTTTTTAAGAGCAAGCATGGGATAAGAATACTTGCGCCTCGCATCTGCGCCCATTAGGGGGTAGGTTTCTAAGGGTGTTGCCCATCACAGATATCGCCCCAGAGGATGACTTTCAGAGTGAGTTGCCTCTTGAGCCTATGGCGCGCCAACATTTACTTGAACTCTTTGATTCTGCTTGGTTTGATCCTGCGAAAATCCATAGAAATTCGGCTCAATTAAGAAATTTGATAAATGAAGCAAAAGAATCAATCGCCTCTCATCTTGGTATCGCAGGTAGTGAGCTTGAGATAGTTGGAGAGTTAGGTTTTGGATTTCAATGCGCCTTGGCGGGGTTATTAACTGAGAGCAAATCCAAATTCATCTACTCAACAGTTGATCGCCAAGTAATCCACGCCTTTGCAAGGCAACATCAAGCAAGAGGCGGAGAAGTTCTTGAGCAGAGCGTTGATTCCAAAGGAATTGTTGATTTTCAAGTAGATAGCAGCAGAGAGGCAACCCTTAGCTTTCAAGCAGTTAATAGAGAAACTGGCGTAATTCAAAACGCTCCAAAAACTTCAGATAAAACTGCAGTTTTTGCCGATATGAGCTCTGCCTATCCCCTATCAAACCTTCCCGATAATTGGGATAGCGCGATCTGGGATCCGAAATATTTTGGTGGCCCCTCCGGAATTGCTCTAGTTGGAATTGCCAATAGCGGCAGGTGGCAAAACCCAGGACCGATAATTGATAAGAGACGGGTCTATGGATCTTTTTCAAAGCCACTGCTTCTTGCAACTGCTGTTGCTCTAGAGAATTGGACAAAGAGAGCAAGAGAAGATTTTGTTAAGTTAACTGAGCTAAATTCCTTTATTAGGCAAGAGCTCTTTAGCCAGATTAAAGATATAAAGATTGCAGGAGATGGCGCTAATTGTGACCCAAGGTTTCTAGCCTTTGTTATTCCAGGAACTCATAGCGAAGAGGTGCTACGGAAAGTTGAAGCCCAAGGAATGTTAATTGATGCAGGTTCTGCCTGTGGCTCAGGACCGCTCTCCCCTAGCCATGTTTTAACAGCGATGGGATATAGCGAAAATGGAAATTATCGAATAACTCTAAAGCCAGCCCACAATAGGCAAGGCCTTAAGAAGTTAGTTTCAGTCTTAGTTAAAGGAATCGCCGCAGGCGCATGATCCGCCAGCATTTGGATTATCGATTGTAAAACCCTGCTTCTCAATGGTGTCAACGAAATCAATAGTTGCTCCCATTAGATATGGAGTGCTCATCTTGTCGGTGACTACCTTGACGCTTCCGTATGTCATTACCGTGTCGCCATCGAGTGAGCGATCATCGAAATAGAGCTGGTAGCGAAGACCTGAGCAACCACCTGGTTGTACTGCAACTCTAAGACTTAAATCATCTCTACCCTCTTGAGCTAGAAGGGAGGCAACTTTTACTGCAGCCTCGTTGGATAGTTTGATGCCATCGGTCTTGGTCTCAGTGCTCATATATCTTTTCCTCGCTCGTAAACTTCTTAGAGCCATACTTTAGCGCACACGCAGCTAACTTTCGCGAGATAATGAAGCCATGGCCTCAATCACTGATCTCCTTCTTCTAGGAAAAGGCTCAGACCTCTCTAGCGAGCGTGGCGTCTCCTGCACCGGTGAGCTTCCAGCATCAAGTGATCCCCATCTAGTTGAGCGGGCCAAGAAGGCTCGAGCAGCCTTAGGCAAAAGTGCAATGATTTTGGGCCATCATTATCAGAGAGATGAAGTAATAGATTTTGCAGATATCACCGGAGACTCTTTTAAATTAGCTCAAGCAGCTGCAGATAATCAATCGGCTGAGAACATAATCTTTTGCGGCGTTCACTTCATGGCAGAGAGCGCAGATATTCTCACTTCAGAAAAACAACGAGTGATTCTTCCTGATCTCGCTGCTGGTTGTTCGATGGCCGATATGGCAGCAGCTAATCAAGTTAATCAAGCCTGGAAAGTCTTTGAGAAGTTAGGCATTGCAGGGAAAACAATTCCAGTTACCTATATGAATTCATCTGCCGCGATTAAATCATTTACTGGGGAAAATGGCGGAACTATCTGCACCTCATCAAATGCAGAGCGAGCTATGAAATGGGCTTTTGAAAGAGGAGAGAAAGTCTTCTTTCTTCCCGATCAACATCTTGGTCGCAATACTGCAGTATTAAAACTTGGGCTAAAACTTAGCGATTGTGTTATTTGGAATCCTTGGAAAGTTAACGGCGGGCTAAGTGATGCCGAGCTAACTTCTGCCAAAGTTATTTTATGGCGAGGCCACTGCTCGGTTCATGGTCGTTTCTCAGTTGAAAATATTGAGCAGGTAAGGCAGAAAATTGCTGACGTTAAAGTCATAGTCCATCCTGAGTGCCAGTATGAGGTTGTTTCAAAAGCCGATGTTGTTGGTAGCACTGAGATGATTATTAAGACTGTTACTCAATCTCCCGCTGGGAGCAGTTGGGCAGTTGGGACTGAACTCAATTTAGTTAAGCGCCTTGCAGCTAATAATCTGGATAAGAATGTGGTCTTTCTAGATAAAGATGTCTGTTACTGCTCGACGATGAATCGCATCGATCTGCCCCATCTACTCTGGGCGATGGAATCCCTAGTTAAGGGGCGCGTGGTTAACCAGATAAAGGTCGAGCCTAAGACGGCTAACTTTGCTCGAATTGCGCTAGATCGAATGCTTGGCCTACCTTAAGCGACTATGGCAGAGAAAAAAGGTCGCCCAACACCAAAGCGCAAAGAGGCAGAGCAATCAAGAGTGATCAATCGTCTTGCTCCTGCTGCTAATAAAGAAGCAAAGAAATTGCAGAAGGCGCAGGCTCGCATTCTGCGCGCTCAACAGCGTGATGCCTATATGCGCGGTGATGAGAACGCGCTTCCACCAAGAGATAAGGGACCGGTAAGGCGCTTCATAAGAAATTATGTTGATTCAAGGCGCTCCGTTGGAGAATTCTTTCTTCCAATTATTGTTCTAGTTTTATTTATGACTTTAATTCCGGTGATGTATATCCAATTTGCTGCTATTGCTCTGATGTATTCGGCTCTAATTTTCTCCGTAGTTGATGGATATTTTCTCTCAAGGCGAATCAAGCGTGAGGTAAGTACGCGCTTTCCTGGCGAGACGCTTAAGGGCCTTGGAATGTATGGCTGGCT
>Ga0208222_1000132_pt1 | contig 19560 bp, 19 predicted proteins | sample LakMenEpi13Sep09_FD_150694 | JGI IMG/M metagenome (GOLD analysis project Ga0208222, IMG submission 150694) | Freshwater microbial communities from Lake Mendota, WI - 13SEP2009 deep hole epilimnion (SPAdes) | ecosystem: Environmental > Aquatic > Freshwater > Lentic | place: Lake Mendota, Madison...
TCTACTTGTCCTGGGACAAAAACCATGCCTTTTTGCTTCATGGTTTCAAGCGCATCTGTTAATTGATATTCACCACCTTTTTGAATATTGTGGTCAAGTAAATATTGTAACTCTGCTCTTAAAGATTCACCGGATTTGAAAAAGTAAATACCAATAATAGCAAGGTCTGAAACAAAATCTTTAGGTTTTTCTACAAAATCAATGATTTGATTATTTTCATTGAGTTGAACAACGCCAAAAGCGCTTGGGTCATCAACCTTTTTAACCCAAATGACACTATCGGCTGCTGTATTTAGAGAAAAATCTGCCCTAAAAAGGGTATCTGCATAGGCTACAACAACTGGTCCACTTAGTGCTTCTTTGGCACACATAATGGCGTGCCCCGTGCCTAACGCTTGGTTTTGATAGTTGATTGTTCCTTTTGCGCCTAGTTTTTCGGCTATTTTTATGAGTTCTTCTTCAACGTGTTTTCCGAAATCTGGATGAATAATAAAAGCAATTTCATCAATTTTTTGATTAATTACTTTGGCAATATCTTCTACTAATCTATGAACAATTGGTTTGCCTGCAATTGGAATAAGTGGCTTTGGTGTGGTAAGGGTATGAGGTCTCAATCTTGATCCTCTGCCAGCCATGGGTACGATAATTTTCATGAATCAAATGTTAAGCTGCAAAAATAGCAAATTAATTCCGTTTAGTTGCTATGCGAATAACTCTCTAAAACCTGAAGTTCTGTTCTAAAACCCAACATTTTATCGCCAAAAAGGTCTTGACCTTCTTTTCTAAGTTTGGGTGCAAAGTTTTTATAATAATCTTCTAGGTTTTCTCTACTTTCTGTGGTGTATTGAATGGCATAAGTTTCGGTGTCGGGATTGTCTTCAACCAAAACTTTAATAAGTTTTGCCGAAATAAACTTACCCGTATCTAAAACCTCCTGTATGTGTTTTGTTCTCATCCATATTAGCCATCTTTTTTCTTCTGTTTTTGCAATGTTAATGGTTACGTTATAAATAATCATATTTAAGAATTGTTTTGTTTGTCAATGAGTTCTCTTAACTTCTGTCGGGCTTGGATAAAATAAATACTGTCTTGATGTTTGTCTAAAATGACTTCCAAATATTGTTTGGCTAGGCTTTCATTGGCTTGATTTAAACAGATCAATGCAGCAAAATAATAAGCTTCATCCCGATAAATGCTTTCTTGATAGTCTTTTATGATGGTTTCAAATGATTTTAGTGCTTCATCATTTAATGCCATGTCTTGATAAATTTTCGCCATTTTGAACAAAACATCATCTTTGATTTCATCATCTTTTGTTGTTTCTAAAATGTCTTTAAACTTTCTTAAACTTTCTTGTGTTTTGTTTTGAAAAAGCAATAAATCTGCTTTTATAAATTTTTCTAAAGGGTTGTTTATAGAATCAAAATTTTCGTTGTCTGAAAGCAACATATAATAAGACAAGGCATCATTAGCAATCAGTTGGGAAGCCGCTGATTTCAATACGGTAAATTGTTCCAAAGCCCATGAAAAATCACTTTTGAAGTAGTTTGTTTTGGCTAATTTTAAATTGGCTTCATGACCAATGGGGTCATGGCTAAATTCGCTTTCCACTTGCGCAAATTGCAACAAGGCTTGGTTAAATTTTTCTTCATATAAATAAATATCTCCTAAATCGAGCTTAATTTCTGCAATCTCTTTGGGATTGAGTCGATAGTTTAAGCTTTCTTCTAAAGTTACAATAGCTTTTTGCGGTTGGTGCAATTTAAAGGTCAAAAAGTTCGCATAAAGTTGAATTAACTTAATGGTTCGTTCATTTCTGCCAAGCTGGTTCAAGAGGCTTTCCAATTCACTGCCAATCAATTGAAAGTCTGACGGTTTGGCTTCTTTGATTTTTATTTGATATAAATAATAATTGGCATCAGACCATTGATATGGGTCTGTTGTATTTTGTAAAATAAAAGCAATGATTTCTTTGGTGTAACGCCATTCTTCTTGTTCATAGGTCATTTGAACCAAAAACATAAAATTATAAAAATTATCTGGATCTCTTTTGTAAATGGCCTTTTCTTGAATAAAAGCTTTATCATATTGTCTGAGTTGAATAAAAAGCCAACTCAAGTATTTGTTCCAAAAAACATCTTGGGTTTGTTGCACTTTAATGAGCAGGTTTTTTCTCAGTTGATTTGCAAAGTTATTATCAGGATCATTGCGCATAAAAAATACCAACTGATTTTGAACGGATGCCATTAAATTATCATTAATATAACTGACATTTAAAAGTTTTTCAATCATCAAATCTATATTACCTTTTTGACCTTGCAAAAGACCAATTTGATAATCATAAACACCTGGGTTTTCAGACTGCGCAAATTCATAACAAATAATGGCCTCCTCTAAGTAACTCCTCTTTTCAAAGGAGACGGCCAAAGAAACGGCATAGTTTTTATTGATTTGCATTGAGCCTATGGCTTGATCAAAATACTTTTTTTTCTGAATATCATTTTTTTGGATTTGGAAATGATGACCTAATTCTATCAATAAAAGTGGGTTCTTTGTTTGCTCATATTTTTTATTAAGCAAATTAAAAGCTTGGTCAAATTGTTTTAAAGCTTGATGGCACTCCACAACCTTAAAAAAATAAGTTTGGTTATTGGGTTGTGTTTTTATTAATTCTTGGTAACTAATTAGGGCTTTTTCAAAATCGTTTTTATCATAGTAATATTTGGCAATGGTTTCGTTTTGAGACCATAACAAGAAATTTAAACAAGAAAAGAAAAGCACAAAAAAAACTTTCACCAAAAAAAATTTAAACAGTCAAATATACTCTTTTATCAAACAAAATAGTGTTTTTTAACCTATTTTTGTTTATGCCAATTACAACAAAAAAAGAGCCCAAAAATAGGACTCTTCTCTCAAACAAATTCTAACTTTAACTTTATCTTTTCAATTAGTTCAACCCATTTGATTTCTCTAATTGTTTTAATTTTTCGTTTTTAGCTCTTTCTATTCTTAGTTCTTTTTCAAGCTCTCGTTCTCTAATGTCTAATTCTTTTTTGTTTTTAAACATTTCTTTTTGTTTTTCCGCAAAATCTCTTCTTTTATCGTTGTTCTCTTGAATTAAATTTCTTCTGTTTGATTCTGCCTCAACATTTTTAGCTTCTAGTTCTTTAATTTTGTCTTTATCTTTGTTGTCAACTAAAAGATTATCAATTCCTTCAGTCGTTTGATTTGAACTTGAAAGCGTTTTTGCAAATAATTTTTTACTATTAGAACTTTTGCGTTCCTCAATCAATTTACTGAGCATCTCATTTTCTGCTCGCAACTTATTAATTTCCATCAATTTTTGTCTGATTTCATCCTCTCCCTCCAAAAGCTTGTCAAGTTCATTATAAGAGGCTTCGTTTTTTTGATTGGTATTTAAAGCTGTTGATTGCTCCTGCGCATTTGACAAACTTAAAAATAATACTAATGTAAAAAATACTATTTGCTTCATAAAAAATAAGATATATGTATTAGTTAAATTTTTCTTGAGATTAAAATTTAATCCCAATTTAACACTTACTAAATTAAAGCTAAAATAATTTCTTACAATATCGGTTCCTTAGAGTTATTAACACATTTAAAAAAATCTTTTGTTAAAATAAATACCACATAATCAGCTGTTAACATAAAGACATGCTGTGTTTGGCGTTTTTCTTGTTAATAAAGTTAGTTGTCCATATTATATATAACCCATGTACTTTGTGTCAAATAATTTAAATTCAACATCAAAATCCTTCAATTTTTCTAAAATTGGTTCATAGATTTCTTTCAATATTGGTAAATGAACACCGGTTAAATTTAATTCATTTTTAAAAACCATTAAGGCCGAAATAGCAACTGGCATCCCTACGGTTTTTGCCATGGCTGTATAGGTTTGATTGACTCCTTCACAAACTAGGGTGGCGTCTATTTGCTTCAATTCGCCATTCATTTCATAGCCAAATTTATTATACATCACAATCATGTCTTTGTCCTCTTCCTGAAGTGTCCAATTGTCTTTTAAGATTTTTTCTAATATTTGAGCAGGCGTCGCTTGTTTTAATCCAACTTTTTTATCAGCATTAAAAAGGTCTATTTCTTGAAGTTTAAACCATAGTGGGTCGTCATGATCTAGTTTGAGATAATGTCTTAATTTCAGCTCCACAGAGTCTGTTGGGTGATAGCTTAAAAATGAGTTGGTAAATTGGCGATAGGTCATGCTTTCAGATCCATCAATAGTGTAGGTATCATCTGTCATGCCAAGCTGAACCAAAATGTCCCAAGCCTTGCAAAAGCCAACTCTTCGTAAAGTGCCCCTATACATGGTTTTTACATCGTCCAAACCATATATTTTGATGTATTTTAATGAGTCTCTATTGGCATAACCTTCAAACATGCCATAACCCGGGATGTTCATAAATTCTGTACGTCTAAACAATTTATGATAGGGTATGTATTTGAATTTATTTTCTTGGATAAATTTGGAAACACCACCTTGACCAGCTAAAACAACATTTCTAGGATTCCAAGTAAATTTGTATTGCCATAAATTGTTGTCCGATTCTGGGGCAACTAATCCGCCACAAAAGGATTCATAGAGCAACATTTTACCGCCTTTTTCTTTCAGGTCATTGATGACTTTCATGGTTATCATATGGTCTAAACCTGGATCGAGACCCATTTCATTGAGTAGTAAAACGCCATTAGCTTTGGCTTCTTCATCAAGACTTTTCATCTCTGGAGAAATATAAGAGGCTGTAATCATCGATTTTTTATAAGCAATGCAATCTTTGGCAATATCAATATGCAAATGCGCTGGTATCATCGAAATAACCAATTTTGCCGATTGAATAAGTGTTTTTCTTTTTTCAACCTCCTGGAAAATATCTAAAACGATAGCTTCTGAGTAATTGTGTTTATTGGTAAGTTTTTCAATCGCCTTTAAATCTTGATCAACAACTAATAACTTGTATTGGTTTGATTCTGCCTGATTTAATAAATATTGAACTAAATATGATGATGACTTTCCAGCACCAAATAAGAGAATTGTCTGCATTGATTGTTTCAAATAAAACACAAAAGTAGCTAATTGTTATAAATATAACAAATGGAGTTGAAAAAGTTTTGAAATTAATTGGCTAAATTTGCCAATCAATTTTATAAATTATGTCTAAACGGTTTCTAATAACAGGTTTAATTTTTGGCGTGCTAAGTGTTGTCTTTGGCGCTTTTGGTGCACATTTATTAAAAAAGTATTTAACGCCAGAACAACTCGTCTCATTTGAAACGGGTGTGAAATATATGATGTATCACGGCTTGTTTTTAATTGGTATTTCTAACATAAGTGCCGTAAATAGCAGTCAATTTATATATTTCGCAACGGTGGTAGGTGTTGTGTTTTTTTCAGGAAGTATTTTTCTGTTAACCTCCACCTCATTAACGCAAATTAATTTTAAATTTTTAGGACCGGTTACGCCTATTGGCGGACTTCTATTAATCTTAAGTTGGCTATACGCTATCTTTTTGGTGATAAAAAACCAATCATAACACTAATTGTCGGTCAATTTGCTGGTCTAGTGAAATAAACGTTTCAGTTCGAGAAACACCGTCAATTTGCTGAATTTTTTTGTTTAAAATTTGCATCAAATGTTCATTATCAACGCAGATGATTTTAATTAATATAGACCAGTTTCCTGTGGTGTAATGACATTCTAACACTTCTGGTATACTTTCTAAAGCTTTGACAGCTTTTAGGTTATCTGCTGCTCGGTCTAAATAAATTCCTACAAAAGATAAGGTTTTATAGCCTAAAATCTTAGCGTTTAATACGTATTTAGAACCATCTAGTACTTTTGCTTCTTCAAGTTTCTTTATGCGTTGATGAATCGCTGCTGCAGAAATACCCACTTGTTTTGCAATTTGAAGCAATGGCACTCTAGCATCTTGCATCAATGATTTGATGATTATTTTATCTATACCATCTACTGTAGGAAATTGATTGAAGTTTTTCATAAAAGCTGATTAATAATATAACACTCTAATAATTGCAAATATAAGGTTTGTTGTTCAAAAAATTAACAATCGTTTATTTCATTTTTTATTTAAAACTATTGCGTTTGCTGAATGGGTCAAAAGTCCTCATTCAATTTAACGCTAAAAACCGTCTTTTCATCACAAGTTAATAAGATTTTATCGACTATTTACGTCAGGATAATTGAGTATATTGTATTTTTGTACCAAATATTTTAATAATGAACAACAATTATTTTGCTGTTATTATGGCAGGTGGCGTAGGCTCTCGCTTTTGGCCAGTGAGCACTTCAGATTTTCCAAAGCAGTTTCACGACATGTTAGGTACAGGCGAAACCTTGCTCCAAAAGACTTTTAATAGGCTAAGTAAACTTATTCCTAAAGAAAACATTTTGCTTTTGACCAATGAAAAGTACGAATCCATTTGCCTTGAGCAACTGCCAGAAATTAATAAAAATCAAATTTTACTTGAGCCTGCCATGCGAAATACCGCGCCTTGCATTTTATATGCTGGGCTGAAAATTAAAAAACAAAATCCTGAGGCTTTGATGATTGTAGCGCCTAGCGATCATTGGATTGAAAATGAAACTTTGTTTTTAGACCATGTGAAAAGTAGTTTTGAATTTTGCGCTGCTAATCAACAATTAGTCACCTTAGGTATTCAGCCTACTTTTCCTAATACCGGTTATGGCTATATTGAATTTGATAAAAATGATCAAGACATTTACAAAAAAGTTAATCAATTTAGAGAAAAGCCAGATTATGAAACAGCGAAATCTTTTGTAGCTGCTGGTAACTTTTTATGGAATGCCGGCATCTTTATTTGGTCAGTGCAAACTATCATAGATGCCTTTGAAAAGTTTCAACCACAAATGTTTTCCCTGTTTATGACTGGCTATGAAAAATTAAACACGCCTTCTGAGAAAGCATTTATACAAACACATTACGGCGAAAGTGAAAATGTTTCCATTGATTATGCCATCATGGAAAAGGCAGAAAACATTAATATCATGTCGGCTTCTTTTGATTGGAATGATTTAGGCACTTGGGGTTCGCTTTATCAAAAGCTTGATAAAGATCTGAATCAAAACGCAGTCATTAACGCGCAGGTTGTTTTAGAGGATGCTTCTGGCAATATGTTGCGCACACAAAAAGGCAAACAAGTGATCATCAAGGGATTGTCTGATTTTATTATTGTTGATGAAGACAATAAACTCATTATTTTGCCTAGAAGTGAGGAACAAGCCATTAAAACCTTAGTGTCAAAATTATAACAATTTTATGTTTTGTTGTGATATTTCTTTCCTAAATTTGCAAACGTTTTCGTAGGATTGATTGTCCTCTAATTTCAAACTTCTAATTTCTAAATTTCAATATGCGACCAGATTTATTTCAAGCACCTGATTATTACTTACTAGATGAATTATTAACTGAAGAGCACAAATTGGTTCGCGATGCAGCCAGAGCATGGGTAAAACGCGAAGTGTCGCCAATTATTGAAGATTTTGCACAACGTGCGGAATTTCCAAAGCAAATCATTAAAGGCTTAGCTGAAATAGGTGGTTTTGGACCATATATTCCTGAAGAATATGGCGGTGCAGGTTTGGATCAGATTTCTTACGGTTTAATCATGCAAGAAATTGAAAGAGGAGATAGCGGTGTGCGTTCAACCTCATCGGTTCAATCTTCTTTAGTGATGTATCCGATATGGAAATATGGCAACGAAGAGCAACGTAAAAAATATTTACCTAAATTAGCAACCGGTGAATTCATGGGTTGTTTTGGCTTAACCGAGCCGGATCATGGATCTAATCCTGGTGGCATGACGACCAATTTTAAAGACAAAGGTGATCATTATTTATTAAATGGTGCCAAAATGTGGATTTCAAATGCCCCTTTTGCAGATATTGCCGTTGTTTGGGCTAAAGATGAGGAAGGTCGCATTCATGGCTTAATTGTAGAAAGAGGCATGGCTGGTTTTTCAACACCAGAAACACATAATAAATGGTCATTGAGAGCTTCTGCTACCGGTGAACTTATTTTTGATAATGTTAAAGTGCCAAAAGAAAACCTTTTACCAAACAAATCTGGCTTAGGCGCGCCACTTGGCTGTTTAGATTCTGCCAGATATGGTATCGCTTGGGGTGCAATTGGCGCAGCTATGGATTGTTACGATACAGCTTTGCGTTATGCCAAAGAGCGTATTCAATTTGACAAACCTATTGCTGCAACACAATTACAACAAAAAAAACTAGCCGAAATGATTACTGAAATTACAAAAGCTCAGTTATTAACTTGGCGATTAGGTGTGCTAAGAAACGAAGGAAAAGCAACAACTGCGCAAATTTCAATGGCTAAAAGAAACAATGTTGATATGGCCATCAATATAGCTAGAGAAGCTAGACAAATTCTTGGTGGTATGGGCATTACTGGTGAATATTCTATTATGCGCCACATGATGAACCTAGAGTCGGTAATCACTTATGAAGGCACCCACGATATTCACTTATTAATCACAGGTATGGACATTACGGGTCATGCTGCGTTTAAATAACACGATTTATTAAGGCCATAATTAACATAAACCACTTGAAAAGAATACCAATTGTACAAATAAAATAGTCTAAAGATGTAAAGTCATTTTTTAGAAAAAAAGAACGAACAGATTGGACTATTTTTAATTGTATAAGTGGTATAAGTGGTTTTTTAATTTTTTTCTATGAAACAGCTCGTTATTTTTTTCGCTTTCTATAGTTTGCTTTCATCTGCGCAAGACGACGAATTAATTTATTTGACTTTTGAAAGAAACAATGATACCATCAATTTATATTGTGTAAACAAAAACAATGTTGATTACTATACTTATATCCATATCAAGAATAAAAACGTCGTCGCCAAACCAAATAAGTTAAAATTAATCGTGAAAGCCAATGATAGTCTTTTTGTTTCTCAATTAACTTCACCTTTCACTTTGGCACATTTTAAACCAGCGGTTTGATTTTATAAAAAAGTCATGACCGATACTATTAACCCGTTTAAAGATTTTAAAACCCCAACAGAAACTTTAATAAAAAAAGACCAACTGATTGTTTTTACACAGAAACATTGTCCTGAATGTGCAACAATTACTAATTATTTAAACAGTAATAATTTCCCTTTAAAACAATATGATTTACATTATACCGATAATGTCAATAAATTTGAAGACGTGCTTGACCATTTTAACTTAGTAAGAGAAAAGATTGAACTCCCTTTTGTTATTTTTGAAGGCAAACCCTATTATCACTTAAAGAAAAAAGAAAAAGAAAAATTATTGGAAGAAATCAATGAGAAATTAAAAAGTAAAAAAGTTCAAAACATAAGAAGGTCATTCTAAACACTTTCAATTTTATCATGCACCATGGCGTGCATCCCATTATTCCAAACCGTTAATATATCCGTTGCTACAGCAGCGCCACTACCCATAGCAATCGCTAATTGACTGCGGTGCCCTGCCAAAACACCACAAACATAAAGGTTAGTTGCCACCAAATGATCCGTGTTTTTTAATTGCAACCGATTTTTTTCTGGATTCATTTTTTGATGCGGTATCACATAGTCTTCTAAACCCAGAATAGTAAAAGGTGAACTGGCACTAATGGCCACAACAACCGCTTTTGTTTGATAGCTGTTTTTATTGGTGATGATTTCAAAACCTATCTGCGTTGCTTTTATCTCACTGACTTTCTCATCATCAATTTGATGAACTTCTGGATACAATTTCCCTAAATGCTGTTTTGAACTTTCCATTAAATCCTTGCCTAATGTGTTTGGTGCGATGCCATAAACATTATTAAACAAAGCATTTTGCAAAGACGAGGCTTTTTGATGGGCGATAATCCCAACTTTTTTATCCGCAGCATAAGGTCTTTTTAAGGCTGAACCCAAAACCAAAGCGCAACTCATGCCAGAAGCACCGCCACCAATAATTAAAACATCAAAAATCATTTGTTGTCAATTTTGGTTTTGATTTGCCTCACTTTAATAAAAATTAAAATTAACACCATGGCGCATAATGCTGCAACCAATGAGATAATCGCCACTAAACTGTCGCCGATGAGTGGGTTTTTAAAATCTATCATATATGCATTGAATGCCACCGACAAACCGCATAAAATAAGTAAAATATATAAAAATGTTTTCATCTGTTTGTTTTTATAATTTTCTATTGGTCTGATGCAACACCCAAAGTTAGACCCAACTTGTAAAGCCCAAAATTACAAAGGTGTTTCATTATAAAATATTTAAGCAAATAAACCTTTAATGTTAGCTGTAAACAATTTAACAGCAATAGCCATTAAAATAACGCCAAAAACGCGTCTAATTACACTCAAACCATTTGGCGTAAACAACCGTTCCAATTTGGCAGAGCTTTTTAAAACGATATACACCAAAATAATATTTAAGATAATACCAATCACAATATTAATGTTTGAAAATTCTGCTTTGATGGATAAAATGGTGGTCAGTGTGCCAGCACCAGCAATCAATGGAAAAGCTATCGGCACGATTGAAGCCGAAGCCGCGCTTTCCTCCTTATAAAGTTTGATGCCCAAAATCATTTCTAAAGCAATGAAAAAAATCACAAATGCACCAGCAACAGCAAAGGAATTAACATCAATACCAATGAATTTTAATAAACTTTCACCTATAAATAAAAATGAAATCATCAAAATCGCCGCCACAATGGATGCCTTTTCTGATTGAATATGACCCACTTTTTTACGTAAATCAATAATAATTGGCACGCTGCCAATGATATCTATCACAGCAAACAAAACCATGGTTGAGGTAAGAATTTGTTTAAAATCTATGTCCATTCTTTAAGTTTTTACTTTGTAAATTGTATATTGTAAACTGTATATTGTCTATCGTATATTGTAAACTGCCAATTTTTACCTTAAACTCCCCCTTCGGGGCTTGAGGGCCCTACAAATCCTTCGCCTTCTCTCTAATCTTATCCATATCAATTTGAAAATCAGAAAGTTTTTTATTTTTATAACGGTGATAAATAAACAACGGTAGAAACACAAAGGTAATGATTAGAACAGCAATGCCTACATATTTATCCCCAATTTTACCCACGGTTTCTTTCAAATAATAGCCATAGGCAATTAAGCCAAAAATAGCAACCAACAAAAGTCTAATGATATGTATCATGCTAAGTTTAATTTAATGTTGAGTTCTTTCAATTGCGCATCATCAATCATTGCTGGCGCATCAATCATCACATCTCTGCCTGAATTATTTTTCGGGAATGCAATAAAATCACGAATCGTTTCTTGACCACCCAAAATAGCTACCAAACGGTCTAAGCCAAAGGCCAAACCACCATGAGGTGGCGCGCCAAAAGTAAAGGCATTCATCAAAAAACCAAATTGAGCTTCTGCTTGTTCTTTAGAAAAACCTAATAAATCAAACATGCGACTTTGTAACGCTTTATCAAATATTCTGATGGAACCGCCGCCGATTTCATTACCGTTCAAAACCATATCATATGCATTGGCTCTTACCGCACCAGGATTGGTGTCAATAAGCTGCAAATCTTCTGGCTTTGGCGAAGTGAACGGATGATGCATGGCGTGGTATCTGCTGCTGTCTTCATCCCATTCTAATAAGGGAAAGTCAACCACCCAAAGTGGGGCAAATTCATCCGATTTACGCAAACCTAAACGTGTGGCAATTTCCATGCGTAAAGCACTCAATTGACTACGTGTTTTGTTGGCTTCACCAGCCATAATAATCATCAAGTCGCCCGGTTTTGCCTGAAACTTTTCTGCCCAAGTTTTCAAAACGTCTTCGCTATAAAACTTATCTACTGATGATTTCAAAGTGCCATCTAAATTATATTTCACATAAACAAAACCTGTGGCGCCAATTTGCGGACGTTTCACCCAATCAATCAATTCATCTATTTGTTTGCGTGTCCAATCTACACAATCCTCAACATTAATCCCTACAACCAATTCTGCAGCATCAAAAACTGGAAACCCAAGCCCCCCAGCCCCCGAAGGGGGCGTTTCTACCGTGTTTTTTAACTCCACAAAACGCATGTCAAATCTAATATCTGGCTTATCATTGCCATAGGTCCTCATCGCATAATCATAGGTGATTCTAGGAAATTTTTCTACCTCAACCCCTTTAATTTCTTTCAACAAATGACGGGTCAAACCCTCAAAAACATTTAAAATATCTTCTTGCTCAACAAACGCCATTTCACAATCAATTTGCGTAAATTCAGGCTGACGGTCGGCTCTTAAATCTTCATCTCTAAAACATTTTACAATTTGAAAATATTTATCCATGCCGCCCACCATCAAGAGTTGTTTAAAGGTTTGTGGCGATTGTGGCAAAGCGTAAAACTGCCCGGGATTCATGCGACTTGGCACCACAAAATCTCTGGCACCTTCAGGCGTTGATTTGATTAAATAGGGCGTTTCTATTTCGCAAAAACCTTCGTTTGACAGATAATTTCTAACGGCCATAGATACTTGATGACGAAACATCAAACTATTTTTTACGGGATTTCTTCTAATATCTAAATAGCGATATTTCATACGAATATCTTCACCACCATCTGTGTTGTCTTCAATCGTAAAAGGTGGCAACTCCGATTTATTTAAAATAACGAAACTTTTAACTAATATTTCTACATCGCCAGTTGGTATATTTGGGTTTTTGGATTCACGCGCAATGACTTCACCAACCACTTGGATAACAAATTCGCGGCCTAAAGTTTTGGCCAAATCCATTTGTGCTTGGTCTGTGCGAGATTCATCAAAAATCAACTGCGTGATGCCGTAACGGTCGCGCAAATCAACCCAAATGATAAAGCCTTTATCCCGAGTTTTTTGTACCCAGCCAGCCAAGGTAACCTCCTGACCAATATGTGTTTGACGTAATTCGCCACATGTATGCGATCTAAACATAAATAGTTTCTAAAAAATTTGTGCAAAAATACGGCTTTTTGATGGTTTTTTAAAGAGGAACATTAAAATGTTTTTTTGGAGGCTTGATCGCGTGTTTCGCTTTACTCCCCCAACCAAAAGCTAAGATTTGTTATGTCTTTTTCCAGCTTCAACCGTCGCTGTCAAAGTCAAACAAATCTAAAGCTTTTGGCCGGCGGCGGTATCGCTGCACCCACGGCTAGGGTTTGGTGCAGAAAAGGAACAGCTTTAAAACAATAAAACATAAGGAGGCATATTTATTCCATCAAATTAAAAACTAATCATTATTTTTGTTTATTAATTGATAAACTGGCAATTGTTTGCCAAACCGTTTTGAATAAAATCCAACTAATTTGTGGTTTTTTCACCTTCCTCATACTTTTGACTGGCTGCAGATACCATAACATGGATGGACAATATGGCCATTGGCTCAAGTTTGGCTCAAGTTAAAAAGAGTCAACCTGACTTTATAGTCATTGATTGGGATAATCCAGACACACTTGACCAAACCATTAGATTTCGAATTGAAAAAATAGAAGGGAACTTTGATGTTTTAAACATGACACATTATTTAGAATTTTCTGACAATAAATATGAGGGACGCTGGTCAACAAAGTAATTTTTTTGTGAGTTAATAAAGACAAAGTGTTGTCTATTTTTAATCCTGCGTGGCGAATATCAAATTTATATTTATATACCTAAAACAATTCCTGCAAAAAACATTTTCCACGCCAAGCGCTCAAAAAGCATTTCTTATATTTTTTTTGTAAATTCGCCACCTTATTTTTTATCTTTTTTATGCAAAAATATTCTGAATACAAAGGCTTAAATCTCCCGCAAATAGCAGAAGACATCTTAAAAGATTGGCGAAAAAACCAAATCTTTGAAAAAACTATTTCTTCAAAAGATAGCCAAAAACCTTTCGTTTTTTTTGAAGGGCCGCCTTCTGCCAATGGTATGCCTGGTATTCACCACGTGATGGCGCGCGCCATTAAAGATATTTTTTGCCGTTATAAAACACAAAAGGGTTATCAAGTCAATAGAAAAGCTGGTTGGGACACCCACGGTTTGCCTATAGAATTGAGTACTGAGAAAGAATTAGGCATCACCAAAGAAGACATCGGCACTAAAATCTCAGTTACTGAATACAATGAAGCCTGTAAAAAAACGGTGATGCGCTATACCGATGTATGGAACGACCTCACCGAAAAAATGGGCTATTGGGTAGACATGAGTAACCCTTATGTAACCTATGAACCCAAATACATGGAAAGCGTTTGGTGGTTACTCAAGCAAATCTATGATAAAGGCTTAATGTATAAAGGTTATACCATTCAGCCCTATTCGCCTAAAGCAGGAACGGGTTTAAGTGCCAATGAAGTAAACCAACCTGGGAGTTATCGAGATGTGACAGATACAACTGTGGTGGCGCAGTTCCGCACCCCAGCCTTCTCCGAAGGAGAGGGAGTAAACAGCATTGTTAAAGCGTTTCGTTTAGGCACCCCTCTTTTGGAGGGGCTGGAGGAGGCTTACTCCCTCACCTTTGGGGAGGGTTGGGGAGGGGTATATTTCCTGGCTTGGACAACAACGCCTTGGACTTTGCCTTCTAACACCGCGTTAACCGTAGGGCCAAAAATAAACTATGTTTTAGTTAAAACCTTTAATCAGTATACGTTTGAACCTATACATGTGATTTTGGCAAAAAATTTAGTTTCTAAACAATTTGATAAGAAGTTTAAAGCTGTTGAATCAAAGGAAGCTTTTGATGAATTAGAAGATAAATTTCTTATTGTTCCCCCTTCGGGGGTTAGGGGGCTTATTCCCTATCAAATTATAGCAGAATGTAAAGGTTCAGATTTAGAAGGTATTCGTTATGAACAGTTGCTACCATATACTTTGCCCTATCAAAATCCCGAAAATGCATTTAGAGTGATTTGTGGTGATTTTGTTACAACAGAAGATGGAACTGGTATCGTTCATACCGCACCAACTTTTGGCGCAGACGATGCCAAAGTAGCTAAAGAAGCCAAGCCAGAAGTGCCGCCCATGTTGGTTTTAGAGAAAAATGGTGTGGCAGTGCCTTTGGTTGACCTGCAAGGCCGTTTTGTAGATCAAATGGGTGAATTTGCAGGTAAATATGTAAAAAACGAATATTATAGTGATGGTGAAGCGCCAGAACGTTCGGTTGATGTAGAAATAGCGATCAAATTAAAAGAAGAAAATAAAGCCTTTAAGGTTGAAAAATATGTGCACAGTTATCCACATTGTTGGCGAACAGATAAGCCTATTTTGTATTATCCATTAGATTCTTGGTTCATAAAAATTACCGAGGTAAGAGATAGAATGTTTGATTTGAATGAAACCATTAATTGGAAGCCAAAAGCTACTGGAGAAGGACGTTTTGGCAATTGGTTAAAAAATTCTAATGATTGGAATTTGTCGCGATCTAGATATTGGGGAATTCCTTTACCGATTTGGAGAAATGAAGAAGGTACCGAAGAAGTTTTAATCGGTTCAATAGAAGAATTATATAACGAAATTGAAAAATCTATAGCAGCAGGTTTCATGACTGAAAATCCATATTATGGGTTTGAAATAGGAAATATGAGCGAAGCAAACTATGGCTTAGTAGATTTGCATAAAAATATAGTTGACAATATAGTTTTGGTTTCACCATCTGGTCAACCCATGAAGCGTGAATCAGATTTAATTGACGTTTGGTTTGATTCAGGTTCTATGCCTTATGCCCAATGGCATTATCCCTTTGAAAACAAAGAAAAAATAGATGGAAATGAAAGTTTTCCTGCTGATTTTATTGCTGAAGGGGTAGATCAAACGCGTGGTTGGTTTTATACTTTACATGCTATTGGAACTTTAGTTTTTGACCAAATTGCTTATAAAAATGTGGTGTCAAACGGTTTAGTTTTAGACAAAAACGGACAAAAAATGTCTAAACGATTAGGCAATGCGGTTGACCCATTTAAAACACTAAGCGAACATGGGCCAGATGCGACGCGTTGGTACATGATTGCTAATGCGAACCCGTGGGATAATTTAAAATTTGACGAAGAAGGTATTCATGAAGTGAAACGGAAATTCTTCGGCACACTCTATAATACTTATTCTTTCTTTAGTTTATATGCCAATATTGATGGCTTTAAACACCAAGAAGCACTAGTGCCTATGGCAGAAAGACCCGAAATTGACCGTTGGATATTGTCTGAACTCCAATCATTAATTGTCTTTGTTGATCAAGCTTACGAGGATTATGAACCTACAAAAGCCGCTAGAGCCATTTCAGACTTCGTTCAAGAAAATTTAAGTAATTGGTATGTGCGCCTATGCAGAAGAAGATTCTGGAAGGGTGACTATTCAACAGATAAAATAGCCGCTTATCAAACTTTGTATCAATGCATGGTAACCGTGTCTAAATTAATGGCACCTGTAGCACCTTTTTATGCGGATCAATTATTTAAAGATTTAAATGGCACAACAGGATTAGAAAACACTGAAAGCGTGCATTTAACAGATTTTCCAATAAGCAATGCGTCCATGATTGATGAGGCTTTAGAACAACGCATGCAAATGGCACAAACCATTTCATCATTGGTACTGTCAATTCGTAAAAAAGACATGCTCAAAGTACGTCAACCTCTGCAAAAAGTAATCGTGCCTGTTTTAGATTTATATCAAAAAGCTCAAATAGAGGCTGTTGCAGATTTGATAAAAGCTGAAGTAAATGTTAAAGACGTTGAAATCTTAGCTGATTCGTCCAACCTGTTTGTGAAGCAAATTAAACCAAACTTCAGAACTTTAGGGCCAAAATTTGGCAAAGACATGGGTCATATTGGCAAAATTATCACCGCTTTTTCTCAAGAAGACATCGCTCAAATTGAAAAAAACAACAGCATTAATGTTGACCTCAATGGTGTGGCAACTGATTTGTCAATGGATGACGTAGAAATCACCACCAAAGATATACCCGGCTGGAAAGTAGCAAGCCACGCAGGTCTAACGGTGGCACTAGATGTAACACTTAATGAAGATTTAATCCATGAAGGTGTAGCAAGAGAACTTGTCAATCGCATTCAAAACATTAGGAAAGACTCGGGCTTTGAAGTGACTGATAAGCTCAATGTTACCTTATTAAAGTCTGATGCTTTAGAAAAAGCTATTCTACCTCATCTGAACTATATTCAAAGTGAAACATTAACCAAAGACTTAAAGTTTGTTGATGAATTGACAAATGGTCTTGAAGTTAGTTTTGACGATATGACAACGCGTGTTTTGTTGGAAGTTTAATTTTTAATGCGGTTTCACAATAATACTGTAATTCGTCTAATTGTTATTTGATTATCTAATGAAATTGGTTTTTAATTATATTTTTTAGCTTTTTTTTAAGCTATATTTGTCCTTTAATTCTATTATGGATAATTTAATCAACCACCCATTTGTTCTATTAGCATTTGCTATAGTTGTCTTTTTTATGTTACTCCTTGATTTAGGAATATTTAACAAGAAAAACCATGTAATTTCCAACAAAGAAGCTGCTATTTGGTCAGTTGTGTGGATAAGTTTGTCAATGGTGTTTAGTATTTTTATTTATATCATAACCAACGAAACCTCTGGTATTGAAAAATTTGCCCAATTTCAATCGGCCTATTGGATAGAAAAAGCCCTATCTGTAGATAATCTCTTTGTTTTTATTTTGGTATTCAACTTTTTTCAAGTGCCTAGACAATATCAACACAAAGTGCTTTTTTGGGGTATTTTGGGGGCTATCGTTTTTCGTGCTATTTTTATATTTGCAGGGGTAGAATTGATTAAAATGACTTATTTGCCTGCCATGAATCTGTTTGGTCAGTTGGTTGAAATTAATGCCATTCTTACTATTTTCGGATTCTTCCTGATTTATGCGGGACTCAAATCTTGGTTTTCAAATGATGACGAAGAAGAGAAAGATTTTAGTAAAAATTTAGGCGCTAGATTAATCAATAAGTTTTATACCGTGAGTCCGACTTATGATGGCGGTAAATTTTTTACTGTGAAAAATGGGGTGAAAATGGCCACTCCATTACTGGTGGTAGTGGCTATCATTGAATTTACAGATCTTATATTTGCTATTGATTCCATTCCAGCCATATTCGCAATTGCACCAGATGATCCATTTATACTTTATACCTCAAATATTTTCGCGATTTTAGGTTTGAGAAGTTTATACTTTCTATTGGCAAATTCTTTACATCTATTTAGCCGATTAAAATATGGTGTGGCTATCATTTTAGCTTTTATTGGTATAAAAATGATTATTTCTCCTTTTTATCATTTTTCATCAACTTTGTCTTTGTCTATTGTTTTTGGTATCTTAGCCCTTTCAATAATCGCATCAATTATTTCTCCAATAAAAAATAAATAAGCATGAGTGTCTTTACAAAAATCATTAATGGCGAAATCCCATGCTATAAAATAACTGAAAACGAAACTTGTTTGGCTTTTTTAGACATTAACCCCAATGCGCCAGGACATACCTTATGTATTCCAAAAAAAGAAGTTGACAAACTTTTTGACCTAAGCGATGAAGCCTATTTAGACCTGATGTCGTTTTCTAAAAAAGTTGCTCATGCGTTAGAGCAAGCTGTCCCTTGTAAACGCATAGGTGTTGCGGTTATTGGACTAGAAGTGCCTCATGTGCATGTGCACCTTATCCCCTTGCGCGACATGCATGATATGCGTTTTGTGAATAAAGAAGCTTTGAAACCTGAAGAATTTGAAGAAATGGCCGAAAAAATAAAAACATTTTTGTAGAAGCTCATCTAGTGCCGACGATTTTATGTCCGCATAGAGGCATTAATCGCCTCTACTTTTCGCTGTAGTCCGCAACAAAAAAGTGGTTTTTGTTAGGTTGCTTTTCGGGCTATCGCTGCAATGGAAACGACCAAGTGTTTCTATGCAGATATTTATCGTCTGCATCTGGGTTGGCATCAACACTACTCCACAAAATCTAAATCTTTATTATGTGTTTCTTCAATGGTTAAGGTCGCCCAAATGGCTACCGCAAAAGAAATAGTTCCCACAATGGCTGCCGCATGAATTACACCCATAGAAACTTTGAAACCATCAAAAGCAAACAACAAAACCGGCAATAAACCTCTCACGACATTTGGCACCGTGGTGGTGGCAGTACTTCTGAGGTTGGTTCCAAATTGTTCTGATGCTACCGTAACAAACATGGCCCAATAACCCGTACCTAAACCTAACCAAAGGCAAAAAAAGTAATAACTCTTTTCTGATTGATTGGGCCCATAAAGCATTAATACAACACCAACTATAGTGAACAACATCATATAAAGGATGGCCTTTTTCCGAGAATGTAGTGCATGCGAAATAAATCCAGAGGCAAAATCGCCCAAAGAAATCCCAATATAAGCCCACATAATGGCTTTGCCTGGATCTAATTTAGTGATGCCTAAAGCTGGCGCAAACTGATTGGCCATGACTGCCAAAATGCCTATGCAAAACCAAG
>Ga0208222_1000136_pt1 | contig 19131 bp, 12 predicted proteins | sample LakMenEpi13Sep09_FD_150694 | JGI IMG/M metagenome (GOLD analysis project Ga0208222, IMG submission 150694) | Freshwater microbial communities from Lake Mendota, WI - 13SEP2009 deep hole epilimnion (SPAdes) | ecosystem: Environmental > Aquatic > Freshwater > Lentic | place: Lake Mendota, Madison...
TGCCCGCCTATATATATTCGCTGATCCTTTCCAATTGCCACCGATCGGGCGATCGTTCGGTTCGGAAGGGGGTGTAAATTCCAGAATTGCCCATCATAACAAAGCAACCCTTCGTTGTTCGCTATATATATAATACCTCTTTCATCTTGCTGGATATCCCAGTTTTGGAGCCCGGCCGCATAGGTTTTTTTTGGGTAGTTGACAATATCGGGTAGCCCAATGCTGTTTTGAGCTTGTAGCCCGATCGTACAGGTAAGCATTAAAAGGACGGGTAACCAGTGTTTCATAATTGATGTAATGTATATTTTTTTTTGATGTGTTCTATTTTTTGGTTTGATGTAGTGTTGATGTATTATAATATAATTGATAATCAGTTACTTAAATAATTAGATGTAGTATTGAAGAGGCAAAATCCTTGAGCGGGGTGTAGCTTCTGTATATTATTGCATCGTTATTTTTTCACTTTTAAACGAGTTGCTAAACCCTGCTGTATGAAAAAAAAGCACGTTCTTTTGTGCCTGTTGGCAATGGTTTTCGGAATATTTTCTGAGATCTACGCCCAAGGCATCACTCTTTCCGGTAAAGTTACCCGCCAGACCTCCGGCGAAGCCCTTTCGGGGGTAAGTATCAGCGTTAAAGGAAAATCCATTTCTGCCCAGACCGACGCAACGGGTATGTTTAGTGTGTCCGGTCTCTCAAAGGGCGATCTGCTGGTATTTAGTTATACGGGAACCAAATCACTTGAGCTTCCTGTAGGTGCCGCCAAATTTATTTCCGTTCAGTTAGAAGAGCTTGCCAGCAGCACGCTCTCCGATGTTGTGGTGCTGGGATATGGTACCCAAAAGGTAACCAAGGTTTCAGGTGCCATCTCGACCGTTAAAGGAGCGGATATAGACAAGCTCAGACCCGTTCGTACCGAGGAGGCCCTGCAAGGTAGAGCCTCGGGTGTCAATGTGATTCAAGGGGGCTCTCCAGGTTCTAAGCCTACAGTGCTCGTGCGTGGTATTCCTTCTTACTCCGGTACCGATCCGGTGGTGATCATTGATGGAGTACCCCAGACCCTTACCGACTTGAATGCCATCAATGCTTCTGAGATCGAGTCGATCAACGTATTGAAAGATGCAGCCACTACCGCTATATATGGAGTAAAGGGTGGTAATGGTGTTATCGTCGTAACTACCCGTTCAGGCCGCAAAAACCAGAAGACAGAAATTTCCGTTAATGCCAATTATGGAATGCAGGAGATAGCCAACACGGTCGGCGTTCTCAACGCGACAGAATATGCTGCGATGGTAAATGAAGGAAGCACTGTGGCCGGCGGCCCCGTTGTTTTTCCTAACCTCACCACCGTGGGCGTTGGAACCAACTGGCAAGACCAGATCTTCAAACAGGCTTCCTTGCAAACGCATAGTATCTCCGCCAGAGGCGGAAGTGAGAACATGACCTATTTTCTATCCGGAGGTTTTCTGAGCCAGGGTGGAATTGTAGGTGGTGACGATAAATCGTTGTTCCGTCGCGGAAACCTAACGGCCAATCTTGACATTGACCTGAGCCGTAAGGTAAAATTGATCCTCAACACCAGTGCTGTGGTACTCGACGGCAAAGGTATCCAGGAGAATTCATTCAATTCAGTAATAGGCAGTGCACTCAACTTTGATCCTACCGTGCCTGTTCTCAACACCGTTCCCAACACGGTTGGTCAATTCGGATTCAGTAATCTGATCCTTTCAGAGATCTTTAATCCTGTGACCAAGCTCGAGAATACTTACAATAAGAACACAGGTTCTAAGTTGTACGGAAAGTTCGAGTTGCAATATAGCCCCGTAAAGCAGCTTCGCTTTACCAGCCGTTTCGGTTATACGAAGTACGATGGTAACGCCAAGAGCTTTACGCCATTGGTTTTCTATGGCCCCAATAACGTAGACAACTCCATGAATGCGGATGGATCTGCCGTGTTAGGCAGAAACAACAGTGTCTCGCACGAGAAAATGAGCAACTTCAATTACACATGGGAGTCTTTTGCCAATTACGATTTTAATATTGGTGATGATCATCATTTTGAAACCGTAGCGGGTTTATCTGTTGCGAAGGTGTCAGGTAATACGGCCGGTGCGTTTCGTCAAGATGTGCCCTTTAATTCTTGGGAGTTCGCCGATTTTACAGCAGCTGTCGGTAATAATAACGCGACCAATTCAAATGCACTCAGCGGATATTACTACCAGTATTTTCGCCGCAATCTTTCTTCCTTCCTTCGCTTTAACTACGATTATCAAGAAAAATACCTGGCTTCGCTTACGGCCCGTCGAGATGGGTCTTATGCCTTTGGTAAAGAAAATAAGAATGCCAATTTCATCTCTGGTTCTGCAGGATGGGTCGTGAGTCGCGAGAAATTTTTCACGGTCGATTTTATCAACTATCTGAAGCTTCGCGGTAGCTACGGAACCATCGGTAACGAGAATGTAGATCCTCAATATGTCGGGATCATTACCGGCGGACCCAGCTATGGTCCTACAGCAAACAGCAACGGCTACAACTTCTCCGATATATTTTATCCTGGCTCAACGGTAGGTTCTGCGGCTAATGATGCACTGCGTTGGGAGAAACAAACGCAGGCTAACGTAGGATTCGAGATGGCGATCTTCAACAACCGCCTCAGCCTTACCGCCGACCTGTTCCAAAAAGAAGTGGATGGTCTGCTCTTTACACCCTCTGCATCGCTGTATCTCGGTACCGTACCGATCCCTACTGCCAATATCGGAGCCACTCGAAGCACTGGTTACGAGATCACATTAGGGTACAATACACTGCCCGGAAAAAAATTCAGGGTCAATACCACTGTTAACTTCACGGCCGCCAAAAATGAGGTGACCGCTACTAATTCAGATGGCACTGCCAAGATCTTCGGTGGTTATTATTTCAATGGGCAGAACCAAAGTGTAACCGTGTTTGAAAGAGGCTATACCCCTGGTTATTTCTATGGACACAGGGCAATTGGTATCTTTCAAAACGCAGCTGAGGTCGCAGCCGCTCCAACACAGGCCGGTGCGGTTCCTGGCGATATCCGGTATGCCGACCTAGATGGCAACGGAATCATCAATTCCAACGACAAGACCAAGATCGGCGATCCTTTCCCTGATTTTACCATTGGCTGGAATTTGAACCTCGATTATAAGAACTTCGATTTTACGGCCTTTACCTATGCATCTGTCGGCAATGACATATATAGTGCATGGGAAAGAAATGGAAACTACACCAACCGCAGTCGTATGGTGCTGGCCCGCTGGACCGGCGAGGGAACGACCAATGACCCCCGCAACCCCCGCTACAGCTTCACTGATGCGAACAGTAACATACGCGTCTCCGATCGCTATGTGCAAGATGGCTCCTTCATTAAGCTCAAGAACATTCAGTTGGGGTACACTTTGCCTGCCTCTTCTTTAAATAATCTTTGTAAGAGCCTGCGTGTCTACTTCCAGGTAAGAAATGCGATCACCCTCACGAAATACACCGGTTTGGATCCTGAGATTGCCGGTGGCATCATGGATACCGGTATCGACCGCGGAGCCTATCCACAGGCACGTACGTTTTCATTTGGACTAGACATCAAACTATAAACCCGAAAAACGATTTTGTATATGAAAAAGCAATTCATTTATTTTTTGAGTCTGGTCATAGGGCTTACCGGATTCGCAGGTTGCACCAAGTGGATTGATTATAATCCCAGAGAAGATTTTCGCATTACCGAAATGGATTATCTGCAGTCTGAATCAGACTACCGGACCATGGCCGTTAGCGTCTACACGCCGACGCAGTGGTTAACGCATGCGCCCATGATCGGTGATATCGCTACCAACGATGCCAATAGCGGTGGCGAGAACGCGTCGGATGTACTTTCTTTTCAGCAGATCGACGACTTTAGCCACACTCCCGTTAACAGCATCTTGACCGAATTGTGGCAAGCTGCGTACGAAGGGATCAACCGGGCCAATTACCTGCACCAATACAAGGCGCTCAATCCAGCAGGCAAGGCAGTCGATTTTGCTGGTAAGGAAGCGCTGTACGGCGAGGTATATTTCTTGCGCGCCTATTATTATTTTCATTTGGTTCGCTTTTTCGGTGATGTTCCATTGTTTACCGATCGTCGCCTTTCGTTAAGTGATTCCAGAAAGTTGCAACGCACTCCCAAGGCCGATGTTTATGCACAGATAGAGCGCGACCTTAATACAGCGATCGGAACACTTCCTGCCACACAGGTCATGAAGGGGCGTATTACAAAGTATGCCGCACAAGCATTGCTCGGAAAGGTGTTGCTCTACCAAGGAAAGTTCGCCACCGCTGCCACAACGCTGGATGCGGTCATCACTTCAAATGCTTTTTCACTGGTAAGCGACTTTGGTTCCATTTTTCTTTCCAGTGGAGAAAATGGTCCTGAATCTGTCTTTGAAATTCAATACTCCAATAACTCTCCCTACTATAATTGGGGAGGAAGCAACCGCGGTCAGGGCAATTTGGCGGTACAAATGTGTGGTGTACGCGGTTTAAATGGCAATGCTTCCATGCCTTACGCCAGCGGATGGAGTTTTAACTTGCCTACTACTTCATTGGCCAACGCGTTCGTGGCCGGCGATAAGAGAAAGGCCGTTACCATCTTGGAGATCGAGGCGTACAAGCAAGCCAATCCTGGCATGGGCATCACATACCAAGTGGCTCCGTACAAGAATACCGGAATGTACAATCAAAAGTATCATCCTCGTAAAGGAGAGACCTCCGGTCAGGTAGAGTTGAATTATCTTAATAATTACCGCGCTATTCGTTATGCCGATGTATTGCTGATGGCAGCCGAGGCTTACAACCGTTCCACTACACCCAACGATACAAAAGCACAACAATATCTGAATTTGGTTCGTGCAAGAGCGTTCGGTAATACCCAAAATAACATCAGCGCCACCGGTGCAGCATTGCGCCAGGCCATTTGGGATGAAAGACGTTTGGAATTGGCCATGGAAGGCGATCGTTTCTTCGATCTGGTTCGCACTGGTCAGGCTGCTTCTAAGATCACGGGTTTTGTGGCCGGAAAGCACGAGGTATTCCCCATTCCTCAAGCTGAGGTCGATATCTCTGTACTGACCCAAAATTCAGGTTATTAATCTCCAATCAAATAAATCGAAACGTATGAAATACATCCTCACCCTCAGCATCCTGTTAGCCACACTGGCCGGATGTCAAAAAGAAAAATTCGAGGACGTCTCTTTTGCACCCAATGGTAAGGCTCCCGATTCATTATCGGTGCTCTTTGAAATTACACAAGACAATACAGGTCTGGTAACCATCACACCCAACGGGGTGGGGGCCGTTAGTTATGATGTCTACTATGGACACGGGCCGGCTACTCCCACCAAGGTCACTGCGGGTAAGAATACTACGCATGTTTATCCCGAAGGTGCCTACAACGTAAAATTGGTAGGCTATGCCGTTAATGGTAAGATGACCGAGATGACCAAGCAGTTGACAGTCGCTTTCAGAGCGCCCGAGAACCTGCAGGTTACGGCTACTGTGGATCCTGCCAATAACTATAAGGTCAATGTGTCTGCTTCGGCACTGTATGAGACCAATTTCAAGGTCTATTTCGGCGAAAACCCCAATGAAACACCGGTTACCTTCTTAGAGGGGCAGACCGTTAGTTATGTGTACCGTGCCACCGGAACGTACAATGTAAGAGTGGTAGCGCAAAGTGGTGGAGCGGCTACCAGTCAGCAGATCGTTCCTGTTACCATTGTAGATCCTATTTTGCTGCCGCTTACGTTTGAATCACCCACTATCAATTACAATTGGTTCAATTTTGACGGGGGCAATGTGACCGTCATCAATAATCCCCAGGCCAATGGTATCAATACCAGTTCAAAGGTGGCCAGGATGGTAAAGAATGGCGGCCAGCCTTGGGGTGGAAGTTTTCTTACCCTTAGCGCTAACATCGATTTTAGCACGAACAAGATCTTCCGCATGAAAGTCTTTTCTCCTCGTGTGGGAGCCAGGGTATTACTGAAGGTAGAGAACAGTGCAAACGGCTCGATCAATTTTGAAAAAGAAGTTGCTACCACCGTTGCCAATGCCTGGGAGGATATGGTGTTCGACTACCGCGCCATCAATGCAGCTCAGAATTATAATCGTATTGTGATCATTTTCGATAACGGTACAGTAGGCGATGGCTCTGCCAACTTTACTTTCTTGATGGATGATATTCGTTTGGTCAATAGTTTGCCGCTTAGTTTGCCGCTCGATTTTGAATCTACTTCTACCAACTACAATTGGTTTGACTTTGACGGGGGCAATGCTACCGTTGTCAACAACCCGCAGGTCAATGGAATCAACACCAGCGCTCGCGTAGGTCGGATGATCAAAAATGCCGGTCAGCCTTGGGGAGGAAGTTTCCTGACCCTCAACCAGCCCATGGACTTCAGCACGAACAAGGTGTTTCGTATGAAGGTGTTCTCTCCCCGCGTAGGTGCCAAGGTCCTGCTGAAGGTAGAGAACTCGGCCAATGCAGGAATCAACTACGAAAAAGAGGTAACGACCTCTATTGCCAATGCATGGGAAGATCTGGTATTTGATTACAGTGGTATCAATGCCGCAAATGTGTACGATCGTGTAGTATTGATCTTTGAATTGGGTACACCCGGCGACGGATCGGCCAACTTTACTTTCTTGTTCGACGATATTCGTTTGACCAACACGTTCCCGGTTGCCATTCCACTCAATTTCGAATACCCCGTTACCTATGGATGGTTCGATTTTGATGGTGGTAATGTTACGGTGGTCAACAATTCACAGTCAGGAGGTATCAACACCAGTGCCAAAGTGGCCAAGATGGTCAAAAATCCGGGTCAGCCCTGGGGAGGAAGCTTCTTGACACTTTCAGAGCCGATCAATTTCGCGATCTCCCGCACCTTTAAGATGAAGGTCTTCTCTCCACGTGCAGGAGCGAGAGTGTTGCTAAAAGTAGAGAACTCATCTAATCCTTCTCAAAACTTTGAGCGTGAAGTGGCCACCACCGTAGCAGGAGCTTGGGAAGAGCTCACTTTTGACTACGGAGCTATCAATACGTCAAATGTATACGATCGGGTCGTGGTCATTTTCGAACTAGGCACGCCCGGAGACGGATCAGCCAATTTTACCTTCTTGTTCGATGATCTCAGACTTCATTAATCCTCTAAATAATTGATGTATGCTTACCATAAACAAAATACTAGTTGCTGCCGCTCTCTTGCTTACGTTGTCAGCTTGCGAAAAGCAGTCCTATTCTTTCGGTGAACTAAAGGCGCCCTCTGAGCTTACTCTCACCACTGCCGTAGCGGGAGTCGATGCCGCCAATCCTAATGGAAACGGTACCGGCAATGTTCAAATTACCGTTCGGGCCAAAGGTGCGCTGACCTATGTAATTGATTTTGGCGACGGCCAACAGCGTGTTGTACCCAGCGGCTCGCTGACTTACAAATATGGTAATCCCGGAACGTCAGACTACACCATTACCGTCAATGCGATCGGAACGGGTGGAAGTATGTCTACCATCAGCAAGCGCGTAAGGGTATTTGTGGCTTTTCAGATCCCTGCCAATATTTTGAGCGCACTCACAGGAGCGTCCTCTCGTGTGTGGATCACCGATAAGGAGGCACCCGGTCACTTTGGTGTAGGGCCCAGCGATGCCTTTTCGCCCATTTGGTATTCTGCCGGTCCCAATACCCGCGAAGCTTGTGCCTATGACGACGAGATCACCTTTAGTCGTGATGCGGTCAATCGCGTATCCATGACCGTCGACAACAAGGGAGCTTCTTTCTCCATTGGTGCGTCAAGTGCTTTTTATGGATTTAGCGGAGGTGATAACTGTTTTACCATTAACGCCGGTGGCACAAAGCTGCTAGTTTTTCAAGACGCCACATCCAGTTCTACGCCTGCCCAGTCTACGCGTATTCAGTTTACGGTACCCGGCAACGGTATCATTAATTTTGGTACCGGCGGAACCGTTTACGAGATATTGGAGATTACACCTACCACCATGCACATTCGCAACATTGGAACGGATGGTAACTCTTGGTATCAGAAACTAAAAGTGAAGCCATAACTGTTTTATGCGTGTTGTGTTGTGGTGCTTATGGATGAGTCTGTGCTTTTGGGCTTGTGGAGAGAAAAAACCACCTCCCAACAATACAGCCCCTACTAATCTTACGCTTACGGCGCAAGTAAGCAGCGATAATAGTGGCAATGTATCTTTTGTGGCTACTGCCACCAATGCAGTGAGCTATGATTTTGATTTTGGGAATGGGATCTTTCAAACCGTAGTATCCGGTACCACGACCTATCGTTATCCTGCCGCTGGCACTTATGTGGTCAATGTAATTGCCAAAAGTGCCGCGGGTCTCACGGCTTCCAAGTCGATCACGATCACCGTTTCGGTATCACAATCTCTTATTTGGTCCGATGAGTTCAATACTCCGGGTGCACCAGACCCTGCCAAGTGGGGATATGACCTGGGCGCCGGAGGATGGGGTAACAATGAGCTTCAGTATTACACAAACAGATCAGACAATGCCGTAGTCTCCGGAGGTACGCTAAAAATTATCGCCAAGCGAGAAAATTTCAGTGGCAGCGCCTTTACCTCTGCCAGGCTTTTGTCTCGCTCCAAGTTTTCTTTCAAGTATGGTAAGGTCGAGATCTCTGCCAAGTTACCAGTAGGGGTCGGCACCTGGCCTGCTACCTGGATGTTGGGAGATAATTTCTTGACCGCCGGTTGGCCGGCTTGTGGTGAGATCGATATCATGGAGCATCGTGGCAACGATCCCAATAGAATTCATGGCACCATTCATTATACCGGCAATTCCGGTGGCAATGGTATTGGTTCTACCACGGTGATCCAAAATGCCACTACCGAGTTTCACAAGTATGCTTGTGAGTGGAGTGCACAATCCATACGGTTTTTAGTCGATGACCGAGTCTATTTTACCACCGCCAATAGCGCCAACTTGCCTTTCAACCAGTCTTTCTTTTTGCTGCTGAATATCGCCATGGGAGGCAATTTTGGTGGCTCTGTCGATCCGGCGTTTACTTCGGGGGTCATGGAGATCGATTACGTGCGCGTGTACCAGTAAACAGCAATTTTATGCAGAGTAGATTCTTTCGTTATACATTTTTATGGATCGTTCTTTTCTCTGTTGCTTCAAGACCCGCTTCTTCGCAGCCCTTCACCAAGTTGGTTTGGGCCGAAGAATTTAGTTATACCGGCCTTCCTGATTCGGCCAAATGGGATTATGACCGAGGCAAAGGCTGTCCTGAATTATGTGGCTGGGGCAACAACGAGTGGCAGTATTATACCTGGAATCGCAAGGAAAATGCTCGTGTAGAGAAGGGGCATCTTATTATTGAAGCACGTAAAGAAGCGTTTGGAGATGCTCAGTATACTTCGGCCAGGTTAGTGACCCGCCACAGGGGAGATTGGAAGTATGGCCGCATAGAGGTTAGGGCACAGCTTCCGGATGGACTTGGTCTTTGGCCTGCCATTTGGATGTTACCAACGGAGAAGAAGTATGGTATTTGGCCCAAAAGTGGCGAGATCGATATTGCTGAAACGGTCGGATATACACCTGACTCGGTCTATCAGACCGTACACACCGGTTCTTTCAATGGGATGCTGGGTACCCAAAAGGTCTCTTTGATTCCTGTTAAAAGGTTATATGCCGACTTTCACACCTATGCCATCGAATGGGGCCCAGAGTCGATACAATTTATGATCGATGGTGTTGCGCAACAGGTATTTAAAAATTCTCATCAAAGTAAAGATGAGTGGCCCTTCGATCAACTTTTTCATTTGGTACTCAATGTGGCGGTGGGTGGTGATTTCGGTGGTAAGAAAGGGGTCAATCAGTCGGTCTTTCCCCGCCAGATGAAAGTTGACTTTGTACGTGTCTATCAATAAAGCCCCTTTTAATTTCTTTTCATGTTTTTATATAAGCGAACCAGTCTGATCCTCCTTGTTTGGGTAGTGACAGTTCATAGCTGCCTCGCTCAGCAACCCGCTGTGGATTCCGTCGAAAAGGCCATCGATCAATTGCTAAAGAAGATGACGCTCGACGAAAAGATCGGTCAGATGAATCAGTACAATGGGTTTTGGGATGTGACAGGTCCGGCACCACAGGCCGGCAACGACAAGTTCAAGTACGATCATTTCAAGCAAGGATTGGTAGGTTCGGTACTAAACGTACGAGGGGTAAAGCAAGTCAGAAAACTCCAGGAGCTTGTTGTAAAAGAATCCAGGTTAGGCATTCCGCTCTTATTTGGTTTTGATGCGGTTCATGGTTATAATACCGTTATGCCCATTCCGCTTGCTGAAGCGGCTAGTTGGGACCTGCCGGCCATTGAGCGTTCAGCGCGTGTTACGGCTACAGAGGCTGCTTCGTCTGGTATCAACTGGACCTTCGCTCCAATGGTCGATATTTCTCGTGATGCCCGCTGGGGTAGGGTGATGGAAGGCGCAGGCGAAGATCCCTTTTTGGGCTCCCGGATCGCTGCGGCTCGCGTAAAGGGATTTCAAGGAAGTGATTTTACTTCTCCGTTCAATGTAATGGCTACGGCTAAGCATTTTGCCGGCTATGGGTTTGCCGAGGGTGGACGCGATTATAATACGGTCGACGTAAGTGCACTGACTTTGCACAATGTTATTCTGCCCCCCTTTTATGCTGCAGTTGAGCAGGGAGTTGCTTCGGTGATGAACTCATTCAACATTCTCAACGGAGTACCCGCCACAGCCAATCGTTATTTGGTGCAAGATATCCTTAAGCGTAACTGGAAGTTCAAAGGAGTGGTCGTTTCCGATTGGGGCTCTGGCGTTGAGATGATCGATCATGGCTATGCAGAGAATCTCAGCCAGGTAGCGGCCCTTTCGGCCAATGCAGGGTCGGATGTCGACATGGAAAGTTATGCGTATGTGAACCATCTTAAAGAGCAAGTCACCAAAGGAAATGTCTCGGTTGCCACTATCGATCAGTCGGTTCGTCGTGTTCTGCGATTAAAGTTTATGCTCGGGTTATTTAAGGACCCTTACAAATATTGCGATAGTACCCGCGAACAAGTTTATTCCATGCATCCCGAGCATGCCACTGTTGCCAGAGACATGGCTCGTCGTTCATTGGTCTTGCTCAAAAATGAAAGACAGCTGTTACCGCTACGCCCAACGGGGAAAAAGGTCGCCGTAATTGGATCGCTGGCCGGCGATAAGAATAGTCCGTTGGGTAATTGGAGGCTTGCTGCTAAAGACAGTAGTGCCATTTCACTGCTCGAAGGGTTCGACGAGGCCGGTATTCAATACACCTATGCTCATGGGGTCAAATTAGTGAAGGAGGGTCCTGTGCACTTTGTACAGGAGTTAGCTATTAACAATAGCGATACCAGTGGCATGGCCCATGCCATTGCGATAGCCAAAACCGCCGATGTGGTAGTGATGATGCTGGGAGAGCACGGGCTGCAATCGGGAGAAGGCAGAAGTCGAGCGGCGTTAGATCTGCCCGGACTGCAGCAACAATTACTGGAGGCTGTGTATGCGGTAAACCCAAACATCGTTTTGGTGCTGACCACAGGACGACCCTTAGCCATCTCTTGGGCTGCAGCGCATATACCGAGTATATTGCTGGCCTGGCAACCCGGATCTCAAAGTGGTCACGCCATTGCAGATGTCTTATTGGGCAAGTATAATCCTTCGGGAAAACTTCCAATGACATTTCCTCGCAGCGATCGGCAATTGCCGATTTATTACAATCACTTCTCCACAGGACGTCCCGGTCCTAAAAAAGAGGTTTTTTGGTCACACTATATAGACGAGGCGCATACTCCGCTCTACGAATTCGGGTATGGAAAAAGTTATACCACGTTTTCTTATAGTGATCTTCAGGTTATTTCTCTTCGCGATACAGTTCGTGTAAAAGTTAAACTCACCAACACCGGATCGGTAGGTGGCGAAGAAGTGGCACAACTTTATATTCATGACCGGTTCTCTTCTATCGTTCGTCCGGTTAGGGAGCTGAAGGGTTTTAAAAAGCTACATCTTGCCTCCGGAGCAAGTACTACCATCGAATTCGATCTGCCCATTCATACATTGGGTTATTTTGATGCCGAAGGAAAGTCCGTTCTGGAGCCCGGCTGGTTCGACATCTATGTGGGCGGTAGCGCTGCTGCTTCTCTTTCAGGGTCTTTTTTATATACTAAGTAGGGTTGGTTGCCGTATGTTTTAATGGAGTGGCGCAATCGCTATGCTCCAAGCTGCTATTTTTCTTTTGTGAGTGCTTTTTTGAGTGCAGCAACGATGATCTTGTTCATTTCTTTGTTTTTCACGGCAACGCGTATAAAATTATTCTTTAACTGTGTGCTCATCGAAGTGCAGTCTCTAAGGTAAATTTTCTTTTTTCTTAGATCCTCAATTATTGTATCGGCTTTCATTCTCTTATCCAAAAGTTCAATAAGAAAGAAGTTAGCGATCGAGTCATAGATCGTTACGGAGTTTATTTTCTTGAGTTCGGCGATCATGCTTTTTCGTAGCGCATGCGTTTCTTTGTATTTTTTTGCATAGTAAGATCGGTCTCGTAATGCCTCAACACCGGCTATTTGCGCCACTAGGCTTACGGACCAGGGCGGAATAAAGGAAGCCACTTTGTCTATGATCTTCTCGTGCGCCACAATATATCCAACACGCGCTCCACTAAGGGCATAAACCTTTGACATTGATTTGATGATCGCCAAGTTTTTCCTTTTTACCGCTTCGCTTTCAAGCGAAAGGTTTTTGTCTATGTATTCGATATATGTTTCATCGATCACAAAAAGGGCTGCTGGAAAATCTTTAGTGAGGCGTATAATATTTTGTTTTTTCCAGTACTGCCCTGTTGGGCTGTTGGGGTTGACCAAGATCACTACATTTGGCTTCTCTCTTTCGATTTGCCGTGAAAGGTCAGCGTAGTTGATTTTGAATTGATCTTCTTTTCTCAGTCGATGCCTAATTATTCTGTTTTTTGTGACATGTGCGAATATGTGAGCATATTCTCCATAAGAAGGGTCAAGAATGAGAACGCGGTTTTTTTTCTTTAAAGTGTGAGGAAAGAAGGCGAACATCAGATCGGAAGATCCGCCCCCTACGATTATATTGGCTTGAGGAACCTTTCGGGTTTTTGCAATGGTTTTTATCAGGCCCTCACACTGAGTGGGAGGCGAAGTCTTGATGCTGAATGGCAAATGCTCTTTGATCTTGGAAAGTACTTTTGGTGAAGGGTCAAACCAGGCGTCCAACACATCAGCACTGATGATATCTTTTGCTTTTTTTAAGGTCGTAAATTCGTTGCCTATGGCATTGAAAAATGCCCCGCCATGATATGCTTTTTTGCCAATGTATTTTAACTATTCGTTTTTGAAGTCTCGTTGATTTAATTATTTTTTACTCCCTCCATTCAATGGCAATCACTACCTCGTTTTTCCGCCCAATGAATTCATAGGGAGCATTATAGCCGAGATAGGTCGGGTTACCGATCATTTTAATTCCGTTTTTTTTGAGGGATTGTGAAAGTTGGTCCGCGTATTGTTTGATCCTTTGATCGCTGGCGAAGCCACCAAACTCGATTGCAGCCATATAGACCGCCGGGTTTTCATGTAGCTCAACACGGCCATCTACCGGACGAGGCAGTTTATCAAGTGTGTATTCGGAAGGCATAACGAAACTCATGGATGACCCTTTTTCGCTGATGTCCATGTGAACCGGTGCCGTCATAGCGATCTTAGCGGACGATTCGTTATTTCCGAAAATGTAACCGGCAATTTTTCGGAACCCACTGTTTCCTAGTTCGCGGTAAGATTTTGCACTTGATCGTGTGGTGGCAAATATGGCTGGGGGGTAGTAGCGAATCTCAAATTCCTTTTCTTTTTTTATGACCCGATACTTCTGTTTTTCGATGCGTTTGCTTGCAAATGACATGAGGAGGGTGATGACGATAAAACCGAGGATTATGACTGCAAATAGTGCTCTCACGGATAATTAGTTTATATATTAAGCCAGTACGTAGCCTTTAAAACGAAGGCACTTCCCTTCGATCGAAATTGGTCTGCAAAATAGTTGTCTGTATATACAACAAATAAGTCAGATGCGGGTGCAAATCTCCATTGCAAACGAACATTCATGTTGATGTTGTTGATCTGGTTGTTGTATTGAATGAGAGTCGATAAAAATAAAGATCTCGTAAAGGTGAGATCTATTTTGGGTCCGATCAATATCAAGTCTCTGCTTGTATAGGGTTGTGGAAATCGCAATCTATTATACGAAAACACGGATGATATGCTGCCATAGGGTTGAACTCTGTAGTTCAGTTCAGCATCCAGATTGATCCTAGATCCATTGAAATATTGCCCAATTCTGGAATTTAGTCGTGCTGCAAATCTTTTTCGTTGGTCTGTTACAAGGTTACAGATGAACGACGTATAATTATAAGCAGTGTTGGCTTTAAGCTTTTCCCCTCCCGAATTGGTAGGATCGAAATCACTGGTGAGTTTGGTATAGTCGTTTCTTAACCGCATCAAAACCGTCATGTAATTCTTATACTGAATATTGAAGATGATATTTACGTCATAGTCTGTAATTCCAATTCTCGGAAAAATGGTTACGTCATAATCAAACATAGGCCCCCATCTGTTTACGCGTCCTCTTTTCGGGTAGAACTTTGGCTGTGCGTAGCCTGCCAAGCGATAAAGCCCCGTTCTTCTTAGAAAGCCTAGTTCCGGGTTAAAATTCTCTCCTACATAGTAAATCGTCTGCTTTGCCTCAAAAAAGCGTTTGTTATAAAACATGGTTGTTCCGAGTACTGCATTGTCATTCGTTTTATAGGGATCGAACGATTTCATAAAAAAGAACTTGCCATTCCATACATTGCTCTTGGAGGCAAGGTTATAATCTACTCCCGCTACTCTGTTGAAATCCTTTACGCCTATTCCATCTTTATTGGTGAATATAAAACTCAGGTTTGATCTGCCGAATATCCTTTGTTGAAGACTGAGCACCGAGTAATTGTAGGCAGGTTCGTTGATTCCCGGAATGGCTGCAGATTTCATTTCTAGCAGCCCTATTCTTAGGTTATTATTAATTTTTCCGCTGAGTCTAAAGCCTGCATCGATCTTGTTTTGAATATTTTGTCCGGTACCTTGATCTCTCGTTACTCCAATTCTTCTCGAAAAGAAGGGGCGTAAACCGTCCATTCCAAAATTGGCAAACAGATCTGCATTTTCTAAAAAAAATTGTCTTTTCTCCGGAAACAATATTTCAAATCTATCGAGGTTTGTAACCTGGTTATCAACCTCTACCTGAGAAAAATCTGGGTTTACGGTAAGATCAAGATTAAGTGACGAGCCTATCCCAATTTTAGCATCACCTCCCAGAGTAACGTTAGAAGAAGTAGTAAAACTATTCGAGCCTGGCTGGGGCTTTCTAAAAGTCCCTTGCGAAATGTAGGGGATGAGCGATATGTTCATCCCTTTTTTTTCAATTGGTGTTTCGAAAATTATAGGCTTTGAATACGCGAGTGAAATGGGAGAAAATTGATTTGGTATTCTCGACCAGCTCGATCTCTCTGCGTTGTAGCTGTCTAATTTATAAAAATTGATCAGCCATTTGTTAGTTCGGTTTTTATAGCGGATTGTATTCAACGGAATGGCCATTTCGGTCGTCCAGTAGTCATCTTCAATTTTCGCTTCACTGTACCATTTATTATCCCAAGATAGACTAAGGTCTTCGCCTACTACTCCGCCGTTCACAACAAGCCCCTCTCTTTGTACGCCATAGGGGTTGATGCCGAATGAAAATGCGTTCATGCGGTCCATGAATGGGTCAATGCTTACTACAAAAGCGTCAAATGCCTCGCCGCGAAAATCGCGTTTCAATGAGGGGGTGGTAAAACGCTGATCTTTTATACTTTTAAAGATCTTTGCTGCCACGTACAAAAATCTTTCATCGTAAGCAACCATGATCTCTTGCATGGCCTTGCTTGTGAGCGTATCAGTAGGAAAGTTCTGTATGAAATAGACCGTTTTTTGGGCATTTTTCCAGGTATGTTCAGCAAGGACGCCATCAATCTTTATCGGGTCCGTTATTTTTTTTGCCTGGTAGCTTGTATCTAGTCGATCCTGTATCGTTGCGTACGAAAGTTGCTGTGACTTTGCAGCCAAGACAATGGCAGTCCCTAAGAGTAAAAGCAAAAACCTCCGATTCATGCGCATGTATAAATGGAATGTAGGGTTTCCTTCCGCTGATTCTAACTTCTTGAAACTAGACTTAGAACTAATTCTTGAATTTTTTTACTTATTAAAAAATGATGCATCAAGATAAAAAACGGTATCAATAAAAAATGGAATGCCATTATTAGTTAGCACGTTTTCGTCGTGAAGATCTTCCAGAATAACGCCTAATTCTATGCTGAAGTAATCGTTATTCTTTTTCAGCTGAAATCCATTCTTATCTAAAAAATCTTTAACTGATTCAACATTGGTAATCTCAGTTAGCTCAATAAAGGGCTGTTTAACTACCGAATAAAGCGTTTTTCCCATCTGTTGAAAACCGATGAGCTCGTAAGAAGTTTCAGGGAAAAAATAATTATGGATTAAAAGGCTGTGAAAATAGTCAGCCCAATACTGATAGAAAATGGAATCATTTAGTTTGTAAACGTAACGCTCGTCCTGGTGTAAATAAACCCGTTGCTCAGCACCACTTGCTATAAATCGGCTTTCATCATGAGTAGTGAACCATAACCGATTTTGGTTGATCCAAGAGATTAGCTTCTCTGCTTCTTTTTCTTTTGTGAGCTCTGCTTCTTGAGAGATTCGACTTGTTTCCTTGCTTTCTCTAAGGTAGTGGGCCGCTGCACAGATAAGATTCGTTGCTGCATGATTGCCAATTCCTGAAATGATACTTTGTAACTCATGCTTCACATTCATTTAGTCAAAGGTAAAAAAAACAACCCATATGCCCATGAAGGGGGCATTTCAGACAATCAATTGGTTAACATAAAATTAAAACGGCTCCTAGATAGTATTTACAGCAACCATTATTATTTTCTAAAATAACATGTAGACTTGACTATCGCTGGTTCTAACTACATTAAGGTTGATCTTGAGACCCTCTTGATTTTTGAACCCATAGTTTAATGCAAGTTTCGATGTAAGGCTCTGATTTGACTCAAATACAAGTAATATAAGTCAATTAATGGCTTTTTTGACTTATATTTGAATAAAACAAGTCAAAATATGTCCCTTTTGCCATTACCAATAAAGCAAGACGTAGAAACCAACGCAGTGCTAAAAAAATTGGTTCAAGCGCATCGGGCATTAGCTGAACTGAAAGGTATTATTACCAGTATTCCTAATCAGTCTATTTTACTTGAAACGCTTACGCTCAGGGAAGCAAGGGAAAGTTCGGCTATTGAAAATATCATCAGCACATTTGATGAAGTATATCAAAGCAATTTAATCAGTAACATTTTTGCGAGTCCGGCAGCGAAAGAAGTACACCAGTATGCCGCAGCTCTAAAAAAAGGCTTTCAACTTGTAAAGCAACATAAGCTGCTCACCAACAATCATATTTTACAAATACAAGAAGTGGTGGACCAAAATAGTGCTGGTTTCCGTAAACTTCCTGGCACAAAATTGATGAATGATAAAACCGGAAAAGTAGTTTACACACCTCCTCAGGATTTGGACACTATAATATCGTTAATGAATAATTTAGAAACATTTATCAATGATGATAAAATGATGGAGGCGGATCCCCTGATTAAGATGGCAATCATACATCATCAATTTGAAAGCATACATCCTTTTTATGATGGCAATGGACGTACGGGGCGAATCATAAATATTTTATACCTGGTACAAAAAGGCCTGCTTCATTTGCCCGTATTATACCTTAGTCAGTATATTATTAAACATAAATCAGATTACTATCGACTATTGCAGGAGGTAAGAGAGGAAGGGGAATGGGAAGAATGGATATTATTTATGCTGAATGGAATAGAAAAAACGGCAGCAGCATCAGTTACATTAATTACTTCCATCAAAGAACTGATGCAACATTATAAGCAGCAGATACGCAGTAATCATTCCAAATTATATAGTCAGGATTTATTGAATAACCTGTTTAAATATCCGTATACAAAAATTGAGTTTTTGCAAAATGATTTGCAAATTAGCCGCAGTACAGCAATCCGTTATTTAGACACCTTAGTGAAGGCTGGCTTCTTAACGAAGCACAAAGTTGGCAGGGATAATTTTTTCCTGAATACAAAACTATTTGAGTTGCTGGCGGGTGACAGGTAATTATTATTTCCAACAACCAGTATTATTTCCTAAAACAAAATTGTAGACTTGACTATCGCTGGTTCTAACCCCTTGTCTTCCGACGTAGACGCCATACTTAAGCACTAAAAAAAGTAGAGGAAGATGTTGATTTACTGACTTTTTGGAAAAAAACGATGATCAAATTTATACGTGCTATTCAGCAATATTTCTAAATCGTTTTTCAATCCGGGCTCTTGTTAAAGGTCCTCCATGACCGACGTAGAATTTGTCGGAATCGAATTCTAATATTTTCTGAATGGATCGATGGACTTCCTCTATATCATCTATGAAATAGTGATAGTCGGGCAGATGCGGAAATATGGCTCCGCCCAGGTATCCGCCCATCAGCATATCGCCGATAATGGCTTCCTTGTTATCAAACTCTATGGAGATACTTCCATTGGTATGCCCTTTGGTTGAATGGATGTTTCCATTTATTCCAAACTCAGATAGGTCAGTATAATTATCCAGTAAGATATCGGCTTTGAATGGGGTATAGGGGACATCTACGAACGGCTTTATTATTTTGGCGAACAGGCCCCTTGTTTTTATCAAACCGTTCTTTCCGGTTTCGATCATTTTTTGGTCACCGGAATGAATGGCCGTAGGAATCTTGTGGTAGCTGATCAATTCGGCCGTACTACCGCAATGATCGGAATGTCCGTGTGTATGCAGTATCAATGCTATGTCAGCCAAGTCGACTCCAAGCTTTTTTAGCTCCTGCATGATCTTTTT
>Ga0208222_1000142_pt1 | contig 18733 bp, 14 predicted proteins | sample LakMenEpi13Sep09_FD_150694 | JGI IMG/M metagenome (GOLD analysis project Ga0208222, IMG submission 150694) | Freshwater microbial communities from Lake Mendota, WI - 13SEP2009 deep hole epilimnion (SPAdes) | ecosystem: Environmental > Aquatic > Freshwater > Lentic | place: Lake Mendota, Madison...
TGCGGGTGTTGGCCCTGGGACGCAGCTCAAGCCAAGCAGGCCGTGAACGAGCTTTGTCGTTCAGTCGCTTCAGTGTCAACCCTCTGGTGCAACGCAGCCTCACGCTTGGATCGCAAACCGTGCTGCCGGCGAACCGGTTTGTGAAGGTGCCTGTACAGAGTTCCCAGGCACTGCAGGCCATGAGTGCATCCGAAATCGCGGGTCAACGCATGGCTGGGATGGCTGGACTCCTGCATGACAATGACCCCCGCTTGGCAAGCACCCAGAGCCTGATTAACGCCTTGGTATTCGGTGAAGTGAGTCCAAAAGCAGCCGCCAAGGATCTGGTCCGTCTCGCGAGACAACAACCATGAAGGATCTACTGCTCGAAGTCCTTGGCTGGCTGGGCTATCTAGAACGACCCGCCGTATTGGCTCAGCTCCTGCTGGTCATGGTCGTGATCGTGGGGTCACGCCAGGCACGCAAGCGCAGGCTGATCCAACACTGGCCGCGCGAGGCCTACCCAGTGCTGGGGTTTACGCTTCTGGCCCTCGCCGGGCTCACGCTCGCCGCGACTGGCCTGCCCTTCGGGCTGACACTGCTGCTGGGCCTGTTATGGCTGGGCTGGTTCAGCCTGCAGCTCCTGCATCATCTGCTGCTGGTCTGGTTACCGGAGAAACCCGCCCACCAACTGGAAAGCAGGCTGCTGCGACCGGGCTATCTGTTGGCGGCCAGCGTGATCCTGATCAGCGAGGTAGACAGCCTCCAGGACCTTGCCGTGGCCCCACTCGGCGAACTCTTCGGGGTCTCCATCACAGCAGGAAAGCTCGTTGAGGCCCTGGTGGTGATTTATGTCGTGCTGGTGGGCTGCGGTCCGCCCGCTGCCGGCCTGGCCTGGGTGGTTCAGCGTGCCGTGGGCATGAGTGATGGCAGCCGCAAGGCCATGGAACTGATGCTCCGCTACACGGTGGTGGGCCTTGGCCTGGTAGTCGTTGCGGTACAGCTCGGGCTCAACACCACCGCTCTGATTGCCGTGGCCGGTGGCCTTTCGGTGGGTCTGGGCTTTGGCATCAAGGAAGTGTTCTCCAACTTCGTGAGCGGCCTTTGGCTGTTATTCGAAGGATCGGTGCGGCCTGGCGAAGTGCTGATGCTGGATGGCGACCCCTGTGAAGTGCGCCGTCTGGGGCTCAGGGCAACGCTGCTCTGGCGCGACCGAGACAACGCCGAATTACTGGTGCCCAACCAGACGTTTTTCACGGAGGCTGCCACCACCTTCACGGCCAGCGATCGGATGCGTCGCAGCCAGGTGAACGTGGGAGCGGCTTATCACCACGACCCCTCGGAAGTGATCGCCCTGCTCGAAACCACGGCGCTATCCGTATCGAGAGTGCTTCCCCATCCCGCACCGAAGGCGCTGCTGATGAACTATGGAGACTCCGCAATCAACTACGCCTTGCGGTTCTGGATCGCTAACCCCCTGGATAACAGCAGCATCAGCAGCGAGGTATATCAAGCGATCTGGCATGCTTTCAAGGCCAAGGACATCGAAATCCCCTTCCCGCAGCAGGTGGAATATTCGATGGTCTGGCCGCCGGAGCAACACCAGCCCAATACAGGTCGGCCTTAGGCGTTAGCCAGGCGTTGCAGATAACCATCGCGGCTGCCGGCATTGATCCAGCCGGTGGCAATGGTTTTGGTGTGGGTGTGGTTCACCCGGCCGCGGTGGATGTGCGAGGGCCCGGCAGGAAAGAGCACGAGCTTGCCGCGCTCAGCCGCTTCATGATGGCCCTGCCAATGAAACTCGGTGCCGGCTTCCTCCACACTGTTGCAGTAGAGGATCCAGGCCAGCACCCGGTGCACGGGCTCAGTGGCCTCATCGCTGATGGTCCAATCGCAATGCCAGCGCTTGAAGCCCTCACCCGGGGCATAGCGCTGCAGGTTGAAGATCGGATTCACAAACAGCTGATGCTCCGGGCAGCAGTCGCGAAACAGCGGCCGCTCCTGCAGGTAGCGCTCCAAGCCCGCTGTGACACCGCGCAGGATCACCTCGGCCAGGGCAAAGGCCTCGGGATCAGAGCGATCGATCGCCACCAGACTGATATCGGTGGACACCTTGGCCGGCTCACTGCCATCCGGACCGAAGGCCACACCGGGGCGCTGAAGATCCGGGCGTCGATCAAAGAACGCATTCACGCCATCGGCGAGGGCCTCGAAGCCGGCATTGCGGTAACGGGCAATCAAGTCCATCAGCGCTGCTCCTGCCAGGGCACAACCACAAGAGCATCCAAACGCTGCCAGCGCCCTGGCTCAGCCACCACTCGCGCGCTCAGAGCAACGCGCTCCAGAGCCCGGGCGATGCGGTCGTTCTCCAGCACCGCATCGGCAGGGCCCTGGGGCAGCACCAACACCTGTTGTTCAGCCGGATCGGCCATCAGCTGCAACTCCAGATCCACCAGCTCCCGTTCAAAGAACACCCGTCGCAACCGCCCCATCTGCAGCGGGCCGATGGCCTCAGCAAAGGCCTTCAGCCCGGCCTCATCGCCGCTGCAGCCGCAGTTGAGCGCCAACCAGATCAGCAGCTTGGCCCAGCTCTCCTGGCTCCACAGAGGAGGAAAGCTCTCGCGGTGCTGGCGCACCAGTTCCGCCAGGGCGAAGTCCACCAGGGTGGCCTGCAGGGCCAGAGGGTCAGGAGATGAGGTCGTCATGTTCCCCATCCTCCCCACTGGCCGGCAGACTGCAGTCAGATGCGCCCGCCTCTGCGATGGCCCTGGACCTCAACGATCCCGATCTGGAGTTCTCCGATCTGGTGTACGCCTACCAGAGCTGGGTGATGGCGGTGATCAACGATGAGAAGCTCGGTGGCGACGCCCTGCTCACCGACGAGATCGCCGAGGATGCCCTTAATGCGATGCGCTTCCTGCCCGGTGAGGTGACCGCAGCGATCGAAACCAGCCTGGCCCGCGTCTACGACGTGGATCCCGACGAGCTGGCCAGCCTGCTCTTCCCAGAGGACTGAGCGCCACCACCCCGATGGGCGACTCCAGCTATCTGCTCGGCACCCACACCGAGGAGCTGGATCGCCTGCGCTTCCAGCACGAGCTCTGGCTACCCGCTGCCCGGGCGGCCTGGCAGCGTGCCGGCCTCGCCCCTGGGATGCGGGTGCTCGATGTGGGCGCCGGCCCAGGCTTTGCGGCCATGGATCTGGCTCGGATCGTGGGGCCCACAGGCCGTGTGCTCGGGCTGGAACTCAGCGATGCCTACGTGGCCGCCGGCCAAGCCATGGCCCGCCGTGAGCAGCTGCCCCAGCTGGAGCTGCGTCAGCACAACCTGCTGCGCGATCCCTGGCCTACTGAAGGCTTTGATCGGGCCTGGTGCCGCTGGGTGGCGATGTTCCTGGCTGATCTGGATCCCCTGCTCGCGGGGCTGGAGCGGAGCCTGCGCCTCGGCGGCCAGCTGGTGCTGCATGAATACGTGCATTGGGACACCTTTGGGCTTCATCCCGGAGGCCGCGCCATCGCCCGCTTCGGCCAGGCCTGCCAGCGCAGTTTCCGCGAGGCCGGCGGCGATCCCGATGTGAACCGGCGGCTGCCCTCGCTGTTGGCTGCAAGGGGCTGGCGGATCGATGCGATGCAGCCGTTGCCCGTTGCCGGCGACAGCCGCTCGATGGCAGGCCAGTGGCTGCAGCGGTTTGTGGAGGTGTACGGCGTGCGGCTGCAGGAGCTGGGGCTGTGGAGCAGCAGCGATGCGGCCGAAGCCCGCGAGGAGATCGCTGCAGCCGCCGACGATCCAGGCAGCTTCTGGGTGGGACCCACACTGCTTGAGCTCAGGGCCAGTCGCGCTGCATGCCTTGACACTGCAGCGCTGCCTGAGGAGACGTCAAACCAGTTGGATGTCGGGAGCGCTCAGCAACACCCCGGGATCGAACTGGGCGAGTAATCCCCCATCGGCGCCCCAACCTCTGCCGTAGCCGTTGCTGTTGAGGTAGAGCGCACTGGTGCGGTCATCGAACACAAGGCTGGTGCCACCGCGCTTGGCCGATCGCAGAGCACGCCCGGACGCGACGATCTTGAGACGATTGGAGCCGCTGGGCACCAGATCGGCATTCAGCTGCAGTTGATCGCCCGCCTCAGGATCAAAGCCGGGCAACGACGTGCCGCCGCTGATCAAGACATCGATGCGAAAGCTGGCGTTGGTGGATCCGGAACCGCTGCCCGGTGCAGAAGCGGCCGCCCCCCAGATCCGCCGGAGGGCTTCCAGATCGCTGTCGCTGAACCAAGTGGCGGGCTGATCGCCAACGCTGTTGTACGACATGATCGTGTCGCGATCGCTGTAGGCGGGATCGTTGGGATTGCCGCCGGGATGGCTCAGACCAAAGGCATGACCCAGCTCATGCACGATCGTGCTCTGCTCCCAGCTGCTGAGGCCGGGATCGTCGCCCAGCTCCAGCTCAATCAGCAGATACGACTCCTCCGGCAACAGCTGTGGCGGAGAACCCTGGGTTGTGAAACCGGAGTAAGTGATCCCCGTGATGCTGTCTTCCCCCTGCACCCGGGCGACGGACGCCAACTGGAACGGTGATGCCACGCTTGTGGAGCGCTGGGGCTGGATGGCGATCACCCCGGCCAGACGATCCAGCACGCCCTGAATGAAGGCTTCCTCCTCCAGGGTGAAGGCCAGCGCTGCGGAGCCGGCTTGATCGCCATCGGCGAGCCGTCCCGTATCCACCCCAGCGGAGGCCAGGCCGTAGCGCACCAGATAGGTAGGGCCGCTGCGGACAAACAACTGGCGCAGCAAAGCCAGCGTGTCGGCCTCCTCCAGGATCAACTCGGGTGCAATCCCCACCGCAGCCGTCCCCTCAGTCCATTCAACCTAGGCAGGCTCCTGAACTGCACGCCATGGCCTGGACCTGCGCCGACATCCCCGATCAGAGCGGCCGCACCGCCCTGATCACGGGCGCCAACAGTGGCCTGGGTCTTGAAACCGCCCGTGCACTGGCGCAGCGAGGAGCACACGTGGTGCTGGCCTGCCGCAGCCTGGCTAAAGCGGAGGCCGCCTGCCAGGAGCTGGCCGCCGAGGGCGGGGGCGAGCTGATCCCGTTGGAGCTGAACCTGGCCGATCTGGCCAGCGTGCGCCGTGGAGCTGAGCAGGTGGCCGAACACTGCGGCGCCATCGATCTGTTGATCAACAACGCCGGGGTGATGGCCCCACCCCGCCAGTTGAGCGCCCAGGGGTTCGAGCTGCAGTTCGCCGTGAATCACCTGGGGCACTTCGCCCTCACCCAACAGCTCCTGCCCGTGCTGCGCCCGGGGGCGCGCGTGGTGCATGTGAGCTCCGGGGCGAGCTATTTCGGCCGCATTGCCTTCGAGGATCTTCAGGGCGAGCAGCGCTACGACGCCTGGGCCGCCTACGCCCAGAGCAAGCTGGCCAACGTGATGACAGCCCTGGAGCTGCAGCGCCGGCTGAACGGACAGGGCGCGGACGTGCTCTCGATCGCGGCCCATCCCGGCCTGGCCCGCACCAACCTCCAGCCCAGCTCCGTAGCCGCCCGCGGCTCCCGGGTGGAGGCCCTGGCCTACCGCCTGATGGACCCGCTGTTTCAAACCGCCGCCATGGGCGCCCTACCCCAGCTGTATGCCGCCACCGCGCCCAACGCCGAACCCGGCGGCTTCTACGGTCCCGGTGGCCTGGGCAACCTCAAGGGTTACCCCAAGGCCTGCCGCATTGCACCGGCCGCGCTGGATGCCGCGACCTGTGAACAACTGTGGGGGGTGAGCGCAGAGCTCTGCCACGGCTGAGGGCCTCTGGCCTGAACGAAGGGGAATGCTCTGATCAGTTCGCGATTCCTCCATGCCCCGACCTCTCACCCAACCGCAACCCTCGGTGCTTGAACTGCTGCGTCGCCCGGATGCCGAAGATTGGCTCGGCCCTCTGCGCCCCTGGGTGAACCTTTGCCATCGCGGCTTCGATCCCCAGGAAGCCTGGCGACAGCTGCAGCGTGAGTAACGGAGCCAAACTCAGCCGCGAACGCTAGGTTCCAGGCAGTGAAGCCCGAACCATGAGCTACACCGTTCTCAAGTTCAGCTCAGAAGACTGTGGCACCTGCCACCGCATGAGTCATTACGACGCGACGGTGTGCAGCGAACTGGGCTTCAGCTTCGTGAGCGTGATGCTGCAGGACACCGAGGCCTATCGCCGCTACCGCCGGGTCCTCCTGGCCCAATACCCCGACAAACAGGGTATGGGCTGGCCCACCTATCTCCTGGTCAGCGATCCCGAAGGCGAATTCACCATCCATGGTGAACTCAAAGGTGGAATGCCGAAGGGCGATTTCCGCACGCGACTCAGCAACTTGATCCCCTGATTCACAGCGCAACGCTCGAGTCAGTGCTGCTGCCAAGAGAACCATTCAGGCTTCTTTCCTAATCTCCACAGCTGTGGGATAGGGGATCTCGATCCCTTCTGCCGCAAAGCAGGCCAACAAGTCCTTGTTGAACTGGTTAATGGCATCTTTTAGCCCACCGAGAGTGGCGTGATGAGCATGAAATCTAAAACTAAATTCATAGCTGAATGCAGCAATCGTCATCAGGCGGCAGGACTGGAGCTTCAACAACGGATCACGCTCGACCAGTTCGCGAATCAGCGCCGGGATACGCTCAAGCTGCTCCATCGTGGTGTCGTAGCTCACCCCGATCGAGCGCTGAGACAGATGAACCTGCTCCACCACTTCTTCCAATCGGAGCAAGATGCGCTCACGCATAGCGATGTACTGATCCCAGGCCTGGACCGCCACCAGACAATGGCAGAGCAGAGTGCATCCTTCCGTATTTTCCTCTTCAAGACTAATGAGAGGCTCTTGCACACCCACAATCGCCACCACAGCCAAGCGGGAGAAATGCAGCAGATCCGCGACCTGATCAGGGTTGAACTTCCTGGTCACGGCAAGACGCAGCAATAAAGACTGCGTGGAGAAGGCATCCCCGCCGGACTGGCGACGGGAGAAGTTCACGATCGTCTGCTCATCAACAATCGCGTTAGGAATGGTGACCCTGCTTTCGAGAGTCTGAAGCTCGAGCGAGCGCATCCCGATCTTGCTCACAAAGCCAAGGTTTTCACCAATCCGGCAAAACTCACCCACACGCACGGGCCGGTCGGTCTGAATCGAAAGGCCGCCAAAAAGATTACCTAGCAACTTGGAGGCACCCAGGCCAATGGCCAGGCCCGGAACCGCCGAGAAGGCAAGCACGGTAGTCGGAGGGAGACCAAGCACGACCAGTAGGCGGTAGACCATCACCACGGCCACCAAGCCACCAAGGACTCGGCAGACCGGCATCACAAGGTTGCTAACCCGCCGCAACTGCAGCTCAGAGCCACCGCCGCGCCACTGAACCAGCCTCTTCGAAACAGTGCAGCCGAGAGCCTCAAAGAAATAGAAAAAGAAACAACCAGCGGCAATAAAATAGCAAATATACAAAAGATACGTGACAACCAGCAGCGGGATGCCAGTGAAATTCACATAATCATCGATAAAAACCTCGCTGAAGCGGGTCAGGGGCAACAGAGGAAACACAAGCAACACCCGATACCACGACACATTGGCTTGATGCCAAGGTCGAGAAGAAGAAGCGGTGCGCTCACCCCCACCTTGCCAATAGCGGTAGGTATGAAGAAAGCGCCGCAACAGCAGCAACAGCACCAATCCATACAGCAGAAGCGTGACCAGAGTTGCTACGATCTGAAAAATAGTTTGGCCGTCGAGAGCTATCTCGAAGAAACCTCGAATATTTGGAGGCAACTTCAAGTACCATAAGGGGGGAGTCAGGAATCCCGGCGTATAAATAAAACCCTTATAAAGGCCGGGAGACGCGAAGGGCTGATCCACGATTGGGAGGTCGCGGATGTGTCTATACATCCGCCCAACATGGCGCACAGTCGTACCCGAGAACAAGAAGCCTGGCTCGACCTCAAGATCCGTCACTTCCCCCGACAGTGCGATGGTCGTCAGTGGAAGCGTCCAAGTCTCACTGCTTTTACTGCGTTGTTCATTAAGAGATTTAAGCCCAACCTGATCAGGAATCCGGATCGGGACAGTGCTATGAGTCAGCACATAATCAAGCACCTCTTTAAGCTGAATTGCGGCTTCTTGTGCCATATCATCGCGAACACTTTCAGGAAAAACGCTGGCATCGAGAGCTTGTACAGCAAGAACAAACAGCTCGTCGGCCTCAGCGATGTGCTTACGGGCAGCAGAACTCCAAAAAAGACCAGCCTCTTGATCACGCAACTTGGTAGTGAACTGAAGCTCGTTATAAATCCGTGTCATCACGGCATAAAAGTTGAGCAGCGTCTCACGCGGACTATCACCAACCACCCTGCTCAAGGGTGCATCTCTCCAGCGCTGGGATACAGCCAGCAGCTCTGGATAGAAGGGCTGTTGGGTGATTGGAATGATTGGAGAACCGCTCGGAGATGGCATCTCCGCCTGGACTTGAGAGACAACCGCGTCAGACCTTGGCCCTGCTGCCTGAAGAGCCGTTCGAGGTCCAGCAATCACCAGTAACAGTGCCAGAAGAGCGACCAGAAGAGTCTTCAACCCGCGCAGTCTCATCGTCTCTTGATCAGGAGTTACCCCATGTTGCCACCCTCGAGAAGCTGTCACCAGTACCGAACAGACATCTATGGCTCGAGCGAGAACCCATGGCCGAAGCAGCCAGCAAATCACCAACAGGTCGGCAATCTCCACAGCCGATGAGAACCAAGCATCCCAATCGGCACGTTGGTTCAGATCACGACCACAGAGGGGCTCACGATGGCAATGTGGGAGCCTGGCACTCAGGCGGAGCATGAACAACGAACTCGACCCGGAAGCGTCCGGCGGCGGTCAACACACTGCAAGTCGGCGTATTCATTACCAAGATCAACGCAATTGGCCTCAAAGGAGACCTAGTCGCTGCAGATCGATTGATCTGGGTGCACTGAAACGGAAAGAGCACTCGCAATCCCAGCCCAGAACTGACGTCTTGAAAGGACCACCTCAGCGAAGGACAAAGCTCTCGAAGCAATCCACAAAAGCTACAGGGATGGACCGCGATATTATCTATCAGTGAAACTCCTTAGTCATACAATCTTAGCCATTGACTCAGCCCGCCGGACTCAATCATCACCTACAGTAGCGACAATCCAATCCTCAGACGACTAGAACCGTCAATCCCTCTTATAAACTTGACGAAGCTCCAGCGCAGTCGGATAAGGAATCTCGATATCATGCAAATCAAATGCAGCCAAGAGTCGGCGGTTAACCGCCGCCGCCGCATCTTTGAAGCGCCCATACTCTCGGTACGCACTCACGTAATGCATTGAGAAGTCATAGCTGTAGTCGGAGATCCTCACGAGCCTGCCCGCACGAAATGTGAGCGATGAGTCCTGCTCAACAACCTCTCGCATAATCTCTGGAATACGCTCAAGTTGAGAACTACTAGTATTGTATGAGACCCGGATGATGGTATTGCATTTCATCGTCTGATCAATGAGCTCTTTCAGTCTTAGAATCACAGCCTGGCGCAGCTCAAGGTAATCAGGCCACGAGCGCTGTTCTAAGCTTGCTATGCAATTCAGATTGATTTGCCCAGAGTCAACAAGCTCTAGATTAACGACAATATCACTGAGGCTTTCAATCAGCTGAAGCTCTCTTTTTGCGTAGTCCAAAAGATCTCGACACTGATCAGGACTGAAGCCAACTTGGATGGGCATGCGTATATCCATTGTCTGCATTAACGGCTCACCGGGCTTGGTGTCGCGATTGGAAAAGTTATGAATCGTTGCCGCGTCGACTTCTGAATTTGGAATCGTAATACGACTATCCTGAGTTTCTAGCAATAGAGACCGCAAGCCGATACGCCTGACATAGCCAGTGTGAACACCGATTCCACAGAATTCGCCAACGCGCAATGGTCGATCGGTCTGGATCGACAAAGCAGAAAACACATTCCCAAGGAGCTTGGAAGCACCAAGACCAACCGCCAATCCAGGCACAGCAGAAAAGGCGAGCACAGAATTAGCAGGAAGACCTATTCTAATGAGCAGCGTATACAAGAAGGCAACAATCACGAGGCTCGCCAGAATCCGACTGCCAGGGAGCGTAAGATTCGTGATTCGCGTTAATCTTAAATCAGACCGGATTGCATTGTTTCTCCTGAGTATCCATTCGGCCAAGCCATGACCTAGCGACTCAAAGAGGAAATACGTCGTAGCCGCACAAGCAGCAAACAAAATAACTTCGAAGAGATAAACCTTGACAACAAGAAGAGCACCGGTCAAATTAACATAGTCGTCCACGAACCACCTGGCCAAAAGCGTTAGCGGCAAAAACAACAATGCCAACAAAGTGCGCTGCCAACCGATGGGACCCTTACTCACGCGATTACCGAGATCACCCAAATCAGAAGAGATAGACTTACGATACCGAAAAGTACCGATGATAAGATTTAAGATTTTCAATACAATTGTGATGTAAATCAGAGCGGCCAGGGATGCAACCACAATCTGGATAAGACTTTGATCCCACAGTGAAATCTCCATCACTTGACGCGCCGATCGAGGAATATCCAGATACCACAGAGGAGGGATTAGATGGCCCGGGGTATGAGCGACACGCTCATAGAACCCCAGGGTTGCAAATGGTTGAGCCGGCAGGCTAACGCCTCTAATTTCTTCGAACATGCTGCCAATATTGGCAACAGTGTCAGCCGAGAAAAGATAATCTATTCTACCTGGATTTTCTATATCTTCATTCGACAGGGTGATCGCGCTACCCGGCAGCGTCCAGTCTCCGCTGGATTTGCTACGACGGTCAATGATTGCCTTCATCTCGGAAGAATCAGGAATAACAATCTTTCTCACCGAGGTGCCAAAGATATAGTCGATCACCTGCTTGAGTTGCAGTGCTCCCTCCTGAGCCAGGTCGAATCGAACACTCGCAGGAAAACTAGAACTATTCAGTGATTGAACTGACGCTTCAAAATCAGAAGTTAGCTCTTGTATTCTCTTTTTCTGGTCAGCAGTCCAGCGTAATTGCGGCTTCCTTGATATTTCGGCTTCGATCTTGTTGATTTCATTGTAAACCTTGGACATCCTTGCATAAAAATCGAGCAAGGTTGTGCGTGGGCTATCTCCTACGGTTGGATCAAGAGCAGCTTCGTTCAGATAGTGCGCCGTTGCCAGAAGATCAGGATAAAAGGGTTGCTGAGAAATGGGAACAAATGGCTGAGTCGACTGACTGGGGTCCGCTACGCCAGAGGGGGCAGGCCGAGCGTGCAACGCACCAAACAGGCACATTGGAGTCAACACAATGCTGACACCCAGCACAAAGGTGATGAGATTCTTGAAAGTCCGGTTCATACAGGCTGTGCTCCTAACAAGAAGGTGAGTGACCTGCCGCAATGAACTCGCCGATTAGAGAGACGCTGGAAAACCAGGCCCTCCGCGTGACAGTAGACTCGTGATTGCAGGTCAAGACTGAGGTGATGGGTGCAAGCAGCTCGGCTTGTCGGATTATGAGCTCACCACCGCCAAGAAGCAGACCAAGCGTGAGAATTCTTCCCGGAGAAGAAGATATTGGTCCCCTAGAAGGGCCTGACTGAGCAGCTCTGGCCCCAATACCTCTAAGTGACCAAGAAGGATGGTTGGTCTCCATATACCTTGGCCACAATCCTACGGATCCACTTGCAGCCGCAGTGGTATTCGCGCAGCGATTCTGCTATGGAAGTAGCCCTGATCGAGATTCCGACCCGACGCCGCCTTGCTGGCATTGATCTGATCAGTGATCGAACTCCGAATAAGGAAACAATTCCTACATTCTGTCACCTCCTGAAGAAGTGCGAGCTGGCTGGGCAGATCTTTGAGATCGCCAAGTCTTGCTAGCGGATTTTAGCTTGGTGGAGTCATTAGCTCAGAAGAGAGTCAACAGTTTTGGCGGCATCATATCCAGCCTGGATTGCACCCTCGTAATATCCGGCCCAGCGGGAGGATGACTCAGTCCCCGCCCATACGACTCGACCAACTGGCTCCTGCCATGCCTGACCAAATGTCGTCCAGGTTCCCGGTGTCAAATAAGAGGTGAATGCACCCGTGGTCCATGCTTCTTCTCCCCAGTTGACTTCGATATAATCAACGGGATTGCCCGCTTCCGGTCCCCAGAACTGAACCAAATCGGACAGGATTAATTCACGCCGATCCTTTGCATTCTTAAGGCCCAACTTTACGGCGCTATCCGCAGCAACGAATGACGCCAATATGCCTGGTTTTCCGCTTGGGGGCGAAGAGTCCGCTGTTAGTTCAACTGTTTGTAGGTTGCCCTGTGCGTAGCCATTGAGCCCCTTGTCGCGCCACCATGCTGTTGGATAAATGGTAAAGATCTTGAACATCGATCCCATGGGTGAGCGCTGCTGCAGGCCCGAAAACCGATGAGGTAGTCCTGGCTCAAATACGATGCGAGAGCGTAATGCTGGTGGCAATGCCACCACAACTGCGCGGCATCTATGGTTGCTTCCGTCAGCAGCTTTTACGATATAGCTTCCATCCGATTGCAGTGTTATGGCCTGAGCAGCAGCATTAGTCCTGATCTCTCCTTTGATCTGTTTGGCTAGAAGAGAAGGGATTTGTCCGACTGCTCCATAAAGAAGCAGGGCTTCAGGAGTCTCGTTTTGTGGTGAAGCTTTCTGGGTCTGGGCTAGGTGCAGAATTGATGAATCGCCTGGCTCAAAGCCTCCTGAGCCACCGACTCGCGTATACCACTTCAGGATGTAATGAGCAAGTTCAGAGTCTGTTTCGCCTCGCATCCAGCTTTCAATAGTCTGGGTGTCTAGCCGTCTTGCATTTGGCGAAAGCCAAGGCTGTTTTGCGTCGACTGTCTCCACGAGTTGAAGAAACTTTCGATGAAGTTGTCTCGCCGCTTCCCGTTCTTCCACTGGTGCGGGTAAATCTTCATAGGCGACGGCGAGAAAAGTATCATTCCAGTCGCCAAGCGTTGGAACGACAACTCGTTTGCCATTCCAGACAAAGACGGTTTTGCCATCGAAATAACTGTCAAATGTCTTGATCCCAAGTTCCGCTATTAGCGACTTGAACAAATAATGAGTTTTCCCGACCCACTGCCCGCCGAGGTCGAGCCACCATTGATCGATCGTCTGCTGACGTACACAGCGGCCGCCTAGGCGCTGGCGAGCTTCCAGTACGGCAGCGCTTTTCCCTTGCTTTTCCAGTGCCCGAGCTGCGATCAGGCCCGATACTCCGGCGCCAATCACGACCACATCGACCGCTCGCGGTTCGACAGATTTGGCGGGCTGTATCTGCGCCTCAGATCGACTCGTCAAGGTGGATCCCATGGCAGCGGCTCCGAGAGCTGCTGTCCCAGCACCTAGCAGTGAACGTCGCGTCAGTTGCATTTTGTAGGCACAATTCCTTTGATTCTGCCAATGAAATACCGCAGCCCGGCATTGCGCTTAACAAACTGAGTTGATAAAAGAATCTAAAGATAATTTAGAGGTTCTCTGCCAGTAAGTAGCCGTTGAGGTAGCAATGCGACTCTTGATTCCTGTGTTGGCGATTTTCTGGGTTGTCTGGCCCTCTTCATCTCTGCTTGTCGGTAGGCATCTCTGCGGCCTAGGGAGACTCGGAAACCATGCCTTCCGCGCGACAATAGAGCCGTAATCGCAGGCCAGGACAGGTTTGATGAGCGGTAAGCAGCTCAGCTTCTCGGATTACAAGCTCACCACCGCCAAGAAGTAGACCAAACGCGAAAAGTTTCTCTCTGAAATGAAGGCGGTCGTGCCATGGGCAGCGTTGATCGCCTTGATCGAGCCTCACTACCCCAAGGTGAGCAAGAAGGGTGGCCGACCTCCGTACCCACTGACGACGATGCTGCGCATCCACCTGCTTCAGCAGTGGTATTCGCTTGGCGATCCGGCCATGGAAGAGGCCCTGATTGAGGTGCCCACCATGCGCCGCTTTGCCGGCATCGAGCTGATCAACGATCGGATCCCTGATGAGACAACGATTCTGACCTGCCGCCACCTGCTGGAAAAGCACGAGCTGGGCGAGCAGATCTTTGAGACCGTCAAAGCCCACCTCAACGGAAGCGCCATAACGATGCGTCAGGGCATGCTCGTGGATGCCACTCTGATCGCTGCGCCTAGCTCAACCAAGAACCAGGAGGGGAAGCGCTATCCAGAGATGCACCAGACCAAGAAGGGCAACCAGTGGTATTTCGGAATGTAGCCGCAGGCCCGCGCAGCGGTAGGTCTATGCAGGCGTGGATAAGGATTCAATCTTGATCCACTCGGTCGCTGTCACGGCTGCGAACGTGCATGACCTCACCCCGGCCAGCGAGCTGCTGCATGGTGATGAGGAAGTGGTGTACGACGACGCTGGCTACCAGGGCATCGGCAAGAGACCCGAGATGGCAGGCAAGACAACCGAATTGAGAGTGGCGATGCGACCAGGCAAGCGGCGAGCCCTGCCGAATACGCCCGAGGGAAGACTGCAAAATCTGATAGAGACAGCCAAAGCCCACATCCGCTCGAAAGTCGAGCACCCATTCCGAGTGATCAAGCAGCAGTTCGGCTTTCAGAAAACCCGGCTGCGCGGCCTGGCCAAGAATCGGTGCAAGATCAATGTGCTGGCGGCATTGACGAATCTGTTCCTTGCTCGGCGCCGGTTGCTAACAACAGCATGAGCAGGGGAATGGGGTGACCGATCACCTCGATTCAGGCTTAGATGCCAGTCAGATGAGGTTGGAAACGAGCCGACAGAGCCATCACGAGATGGCCTCAGAGTCAAACCAGAACAAAACGCAGATTTGTCGAGCTCAGATAGCCCTCAAACACCTATTGCCCAGAGATGCCTTAGAGCAGCGCAGCGCTAAAGAATGAGCCCAGCAAAGATGCTTGCAATTCATGCCAGGCAATAAGATCTTCGACAAGATTTAGATTCTGGCCTCGCTTGCAATTTCCCCCCTAGCCATGGCTTCAATCAATCGTGAGTAATCGAAGGCATTGAGCTGAGCATGCTTGCTCGCTTCCTCAAGAATTGATTGCGCGAATCTCTTTGGCTTACCGATATGTGCTGAGATTGCAACCCTATCACCAGTTCTGGCATGGGCTTTTGCAATAGTCCATGCACATAACTGAGCATAATCACTGAGTCCATTACTGTCCAGACAGCTGACATCAACAGATCCCTTCCAATCGCGAAAGTGGCGAATGTAGGTATGTTCACCATTGGGATTAGAGGCCCAACCCAGGAAAAAATCACTTGCCGTCTGCATCAGTCGCTGCCCCTGCACAACTCGCTGCCCTTGATGCTCGGGGCTAGGATGATCGAGATATCTTGCCAAAACAGAAGGCGTCGCTTCTTTACCCTGCAAGATCAACAAATCATCAGGATGTTGACCTACAAATAAGCTGATGGCACAGCGGGTTCCAACTGAACCCACACCTACAACCTTGATCGCACTATCCACCAACCGATAATGCGAGAAAACATGCCTGACATCAGGTCGGACAGATTTGAAGTAACTAGCGAACATCTGTGGCCCCCACTCATCCCAGTCAAGCTTTTCTCTCCAGGAGTCAGGTAGCTCCTCGGCTCGCCAGATCAACGGTGGGTCATTTTTAAAACGATACTCGCCATCAAGGCCGATCTCACAGAGTTTTTTGACGGCTTGGCGGCTATCACGTTTAAGAGCTGCCGATACAACTTCCTTGAGATGATTTCTAAGGTTCTTACTTCCACCCTTGTCTAAAAGCCGTTGCCTGGAAAGATGAGACGGCCACATTGCCAAAAAGGACATTTCTGCGAACTCGGCCATCGCTTGGGCGTAAGCGCGCAAGGCAGTGATGCAGATCTCTTCCTGGTCTTCGCTTCCAAATCCGTTACTTTGTGCTGCCAGTAGAACACTCGTTGCGAGGCGAATAACATCCCATTCGTAAGGCCCAGGGAAGGTCTCGTCGAAATCATTAATATCAAACAGAAGTTGGCGCTCTGGCGATGCATAGAAGCCAAAGTTCAGAAGATGAGCGTCACCACATAACTGCACTATATGACCCGAATGTGGTTGCTGTGCGAGATCCGAAGCCATGACAATGGCTGCACCACGAAAATAGGTAAATGGGGTGACCGCCATTCGACTATGACGAACTCCAAGCAGCTCCTGGACACGGGTCTGCTCTTGCTCAATCAGTAGCCCCAGGGAATTCCTGTGCTGTTGCGCAAGCATCTTTGCAGTGTGCCAATATTTTATGATTTTACTATCGCCATCAAGATCAAATCGGAAGATTATCTAAAGCTTATTTCAGGGGTTCGCCACAAAAGGAATCTCTATATGGGTTGATTCAGCACGGCTACGATAGGTGCTAGTTGCCTGCGGCCTCTATCCCCACTGGATCTTGAACAGGGCTGATTGAAAGGATGAAATAGGCTTCCTTGCCAGAGCTGCAAAAGGGGTTGAGGTCGACTGGATTGCCTCCTCTCAGTGCGTCAGAGCGATTCCCGCAGATCCTGAGCAAGCGCGAGAGCCTATGGAATCTGGAGCGCTTTGCACGGCACCCATCACGGCGTGCTCAACGAGACACTCGGTACAAGGCTCAAGCCTCCGCCCTCGGATTCAACCTTTCGATACTGATTACTCCAGGTGGATGGAGCCGCAATCCGTGTGGGCATCCATGACTGGACGATCGCTCCAGTCCCCTCTGGCACGGCGGATCTCGATCAGTTGGTCTGCAGGGGCAAACCCTACGCGGCTCCAGCCGCCCGACCGCTGGCGGAGGAGTGCTCAGCGGTACCGAACTTGCGGATGATCGACTCGGGTCTATGGCGCTTGCGTTTCATCAGGCTTCTCCAAGCCAAGTCTGGCCGCTTGGGGAGCGCTCATTAGAGCTGGTTCCGTCGATCGCCCTATCCCACACCATGTGAAGTTTTCAATACGAAGCGTTGACGAATAGCCTTGCGCTGTCTTCCTTGGTAGTGATGGATAATCTTCGGCTCATCGCCCACTCGGGAGCCTTCGGACATCCCATTGCATACGCCGCTTGATCAACCGCCCTTCTTTCATGCTCTCGGTTGAATTTATCCAGTCTTAACCGATAGCCGCGATGACCTGAGCTTATTTGATCTCTTCAACCACTGCCCCCAATAGTTCTTGGCAGTTGCGCTCTGGTCCATCATAAATATCTTGCCCGAGATCAAATCCTTCCGGCCACATTGCACTCAGCAACCTCACCACTGATGTCAAACCCCGCCTCTTCGTCACAAGCCTCTGCCGCTAGCAATACCTTCACGACTGAGCGAGAATTCAGACAAGAAGTTATCTACTTTATCATTGTTGATCGTTTTTACGATGCCACAAGCGATGAAGAAGAGCGGCGAGGCCTTTGGGACCGCGGCGAAACAGCTGGTTTATACGATAAAACTTGGACACAATGGGGCAAGTATTGGGGCGGAAATCTCCTAGGAATTATTGACAGAATTCCATATTTGCAGGCACTTGGAGTGACCGCAGTTTGGCTGTCACCACTTTTTGAGCAGGTGGATGACATGCAATATGATCGAACGCCGATGCATGGCTACTGGACGAAAGATTTTAAGCGCATCAATCCTCGTTTCCTGCCGGCGGGAGAATCGAATAGTCTTGATCAATCGGAGACGATGAGGAAGCTGGTTGACTCGCTACATGCTGCCGATATCAAGTTAATCCTCGATGTTGTTTGCAACCATAGCTCGCCCGATATCAATGGTGCCAAGGGCGTCGTCTACGACGACGGCATACTTTTGTGCGATTACAATAATGATCACGACGGATTCTACCATCACAATCCAGAAATCACTGACTGGGAAGACGAATACCAGCTCATTAACTACGAGATGTGTGGGCTAGCTACATTCAACGAAAACAATCCCTCATACCGTCACTACATTAAACAGGCCATTCAAGAATGGCTGGATATCGGTGTCGATGCGCTTCGCGTCGACACGCTAAAGCACATGCCGGTTTGGTTCTGGCAAGAGTTTACAGCTGATATCAAGTCGCATAAACCGGGCACCTTTATGTTCGGTGAGTATGGCTTTGGCAAGCCTTGGGACTCTAGAACTGTGCAATATGCCAATCACTCTGGCATGTCTATCCTAGATTTCGGCCTTTGCGATGCCATCCGTTTTGCATTTAGTGGCCAACAAGAGGGCGGCTTCCGACTGATTGAAGCACTGCTTGAGCACGATCATGTTTACTATCGAGCCAATGAGCTTGTGACATTCATTGATAACCATGATATGCCCCGCTTCCTATCTATTTGCAATAGTCACCGCTCTCTTGAGCAGGCGCTGATTCTCTTGTTCTGCCTCCGTGGAGTTCCTTGCATCTTCTACGGCACAGAGCAGTATCTGGTGAATAATACTGACGGAGGCAATGACCCTTACAACAGGCCAATGATGGAATCATGGGATTCCAGCTCATCATGCTATAACTTACTTGACACGCTTATTTCTGTTCGTCGTCAAAATCAAGCGCTGACGTTTGGCTCCCATCAGCAGATCTATGTGTCGGAAAACATTTACGCATTTATCCGTTCCTATCGTGACTGCCATGCCTTGTGCATTCTAAATAAGGGGCCATCTGTGGAGATTACGCTTTCTCTGGGAGGTCGCTTTAGCGAATCAGAGATCACCTGCATGCTAACCGGGTCAACATTCTCCATCGCGGATGATC
>Ga0208222_1000144_pt1 | contig 18686 bp, 16 predicted proteins | sample LakMenEpi13Sep09_FD_150694 | JGI IMG/M metagenome (GOLD analysis project Ga0208222, IMG submission 150694) | Freshwater microbial communities from Lake Mendota, WI - 13SEP2009 deep hole epilimnion (SPAdes) | ecosystem: Environmental > Aquatic > Freshwater > Lentic | place: Lake Mendota, Madison...
CTTGAAGCGCCGCGTACACCGTAGCTTGGGAGGAAGTCGGTGCCTCCTGGTTTAAGTCTCTCAAAATTTGATCAACTGTAGGATGATCTTCCCTTGCTAATAGGTTGGCATAAACCCCAAATCTTTGGGGTGTGACTCTCAACCCTCTACTTTTCAGGGTTTTGATAATATCATTAGCTTTTTGCTGCATAGGATTTACTGGATTATATAAAGATATAAACCCCTATTATAACTTTTCCTTTTTCAGAATTAAAGCTTTTTAAAAAATACATTATAAAATAAGTATTTATAACTATTGACAAATTCCTAAATCAGAATTATTCTGATTTGTAAGTTAAAGACACGAGTTAAAATCTTCCATCTAAAAAAGAGGTATTTATGACTGCTATTACTCACGTTCCAAATGTAGTATTCAAGACTCGTGTTCGGGATGAATCTGTACCGGGATCCAATCCTTACCGTTGGCAAGATGTAACCACTGAAGAGATTTTTGGTGGTAAAAAAGTAGTATTATTTGCCCTTCCTGGTGCGTTCACCCCCACCTGTTCTTCCACCCATTTACCTCGTTACGAAGAACTCTTTGCAGAATTTAAAGCGCAAGGTGTTGATCAGATCATTTGTTTGTCAGTTAATGACGCATTTGTTATGTTCCAATGGGGTAAACAACAAGGTGCTAAAAATGTCTTTTTGTTACCCGATGGCAGTGGAGAATTTACCCGGAAAATGGGAATGTTAGTTGATAAATCTAACATCGGTTTCGGAATGCGTTCTTGGCGCTATGCAATGGTTGTTAATAACGGCGAAATTGAAAAAATGTTCGTTGAACCTGGTTTTGAAGACAACTGCGGTAGTGACCCCTTTGAAGTATCTGATGCTGATACTGTTCTTGCTTACCTCAAAGGTGTACAACGTCCTGCTGAAGTTGCACCTCGGTTAGCATTTGTTGGTTAATTAGTAAAGTTAGAAATTTCTAACTGGCGATAGAAGTTGATAGTTTTTAATTTATCTAAAGCGAAGGAAGTTACTCAAATAAACTTCCTTTGCTTTTTTTGTTTTCATAGACAAAACACCCTTAATTCTGTCTAATAAATTAGCTAAAAATCATTTGTTTTGTCAGATACTATTCCAAAATATAAGTAGGGGATAAATTGATAGTTTTATTCCAGGGAATAAAGTATTTGAGGAGGTAAACCAATAGTGAAAATCATAATTTCCGAATTAGGAAAAAGGATTCCAGAACCGATTCTGGATGAACTAACACCTTGGGAAATGAAAAATATCAACGGTGGTTACATGACCAGAAGACAAATGGCAAGATATAACATGACCAACAGTAACAATACTACTACCAATACTAATGATTTTTCCACCATGATCAAAGAAATAAACAGTAGTATAGCCGAATGGAAAATAACCCTCCAAGATACAACAGATAGTCTGGGAGTTAACTTTACTTTTTAAAAGATGCTGTTGTAAATTGAATATTTTCCTTGCTTTCGTGTATTTTCAGATGTTTTAATCTGAAGATCCACGATTTTCTTATTTAATTACAGCAGATTTCAACTTTGTCAGGCACAAAAATACCGGGGAGTGTGTAAGGGTGTAGTTCATAAACCTAAAATAGCCTGTAGCTTAAACTAGGAAGTTAACTTTTAATAAAAGACAAAATTCATCTATTTGTGTCTTTTTTACTAGGTTCAAAGCCTTGATTTTTCTATTTTTCTTAAATAAAAATAGGAGTAACAGTTAAGAAAACACAAACTTAACTGACTCACAAGTCTCATTTACAAAAACAAGGAAGTTATGGCAAGTATTACTCTTTCCCAATTAAATGTAACTGGTTCTGAATTATTCCAAGATTCTGAAAGCTATCTTGATGACCTCAATGATGCAAGTTCTGTAGCAGTACATGGTGGTGGTAGTAATTATAGCGGTTTTGGAGAATATGGCGATTTTGGTGTGAAATACCTTGAATACTTAGTTGGTGGCTATGCGATCGCTAGTATTAAGAGTATAGCTAAATCTTTTAGTCATAGCGACTCTGCTAGCCGACACTGGTAATAATAATTCCTTAGCTTTAGCAAGGCTGATTTAGCAATCCTCCAGGAATTGTGAACACCGATATAGATGTTTATAATTTCTGTCAGGATTGCTATATACCTATCCAGAATGAAAAAGTAAAAGAAACAATCTATTACTAATAATTCTGGATAGTTAATCAGATTGGTGTTGATATTTTGATCTGCGGGCAGATTAATTGACAATTTACAAAAATTAGAATTTAATTTTTCTCAAGGTGGTAAATGGCAACCATTAGAATTTATAATCTACCTATCTCCCAGGAAATAGAGTTTATTAAGGATCTGAATAATAGGGAATTATCATCTTCTTTTGGCGGTGGGGATAATGATATGAATCAAATATTTTATTACGGTGTTAAGGGGCTAGAATTTATGTTAGCAATTTTTGCTATAGATAGCATTTTATTCTTAACAAATAAAGTGAGAAACTTTTGGTGATCTTTGAAATAACACAACCAGTTTATTTCAGATTTTATTGGTTTGTAAAAGTAATTTCTTCACATATTATCATCAGCAATTATGCCATTTATTATCAGTTCTAGCAATGTGTTTGATTACTTAATTGAACACCAAATTTGTCATCCACAAGATAATTCAATCACTAAAATAGAGCTAAAACCTGCTAAAAACTTTAACTTATTAATCAGTTTAGCAGATGGTCGTCAACTCTTAGTAAAACAAGAACGTCATGATCGAAATGGTAAAACCTTGGGTGAATTTATAGATGAATGGAAAATTCATGATTTTTGTCAACAATTTCCAGAAATTAAGCATTTACAATCATCTTTTTCGGAAGTAATTCATTTTGACTTAGAAAACTCCATCATTATTTTTAATTACCTAAATCAATATCAAGATCTAGCAGAATTTTACGCTAAAGATCAAATATTTCCTGTGGAGATTTCCCAGATAATTGGTACAACTTTGGCAATGGTGCATTGCTTAACTATAAATAATAAAAACTATCGAGAATTTCTAGAAAATTCTCTCCAGCAGCAAAATATTACCAAAGGATTAGATAGAATTACCCCGCAAGTATTTGGTCAAGTTACTGCTGATGGTTTGAAGTTTTTTTCTCTCTATCAACGTTATGATAATTTAGGAAAAGCAATTAAAGAATTGAGTCAGGCTTTTACTCCTTGTTGTCTGACTCATAATGATCTCAAGCTTAATAATATTCTTTTATTTTTGAATTGGAAAGCAGAAATTGAGCAGAAACTAGTAGGAAATCAAAATATCATTAGGTTGATTGATTGGGAAAGAGGTAATTGGGGAGATCCTGCTAATGATTTAGGGACAATAATTGCTAGTTATTTACAAATTTGGTTGCATAGCATAGTCCCTAATAAAAGCATATCCATTGAAGAATGTTTGCGTTTAGCTGCTATTCCGTTATCAATGATTCAACCTTCTTTATCAACATTAGTTAGTAGTTACTTAAATACCTTTCCAGCAATTTTAGAAACTCGTCCAGACTTCTGCCAATTAGTTATGCAATTTAGCGGTTTAGCATTAATTAGAGCTATTCAAGCTAGAGTTCAACATGAAAAAATATTTGATAATTCTAGTATCTGTATGCTCCAAGTTGCTAAGAGTTTATTATGTCGTCCCCAAGCATCTATTCCCACCATTTTGGGAATGGAATTTTCAAAAATAACTTCTAAAAATTTATCTCTTGTTTAGAGAAGGAAAGCCTGTATGCAAGTATTAGATTCTATAAAGAGTCAACTTTTCCAATTACCAAAAGAGTTACAAACAGCACTGCAAAATATTGTTGATCATCTGGAAATTGAATCATTTTATGCAATTAAACATCCAGAATACAAGTTATTTGAATTACCAGAATCGGTAATCTCTCGCTTTAAAGATTTACCCTTGGATATTCAACATAAACATTTGAGTATGCAATTGCGTAATTTTCTTTATAGTGCTTATTATAACGGTTCTTGGAGTGATTTTTCTACCGCTGATTCGCAGACAAATAACCTGAGTAATAATAGCTTATTTGGCATAGATTTGGCTTTTTATGAACGACTACATACCAGTAATAAAGGTATAGGCTATTGGAGTCAAGATTGGTTAGTAGTTAATCAAGAAGAAGATGGATCTTTGGCAGTCCACAAAAATGGTTTAACCTTGCATATTGAGCGGGATTTATATTTATCAGAAGTTGATAAGTCTGCTACTGTCGGTAACTTAGTAGCGATCAAAATGCCAAAAAATTTAGTTCAAAATGGATTTTATATGGCAGCATCTAATTTAGGGACTGAACATAATCAAGATATTCTGAGAATTTACTTTAATGTATCACCAGAAGGTGCATTATCAGTGATGGAAAATATAACTACAGAACTCAATAATCTGCCAGTTGCTTTCTCATTCAAAGCCCTATATACCCCCGATGAATATAAACGTTATGATTCAGCCGTACTATATTTCAATAAACATGAATATAAGACTATTTACCCTATATTGCAAAAGGTATATTTAGCAAATCAAGAGATTTTTTCTCCACAAGTACCGTTGTTTACTAAACCACTAGCACCAGGATTGAGTTGTGCTGAAGAACCAGAAAATAAATTTGGTGAAAAAGAAAGTTTTGGTACTCATCGTTGTCAGATTATTGCTAATGGTTTAATTGCTGCTTGGCAAGCAGATCAAAATGATTCAGAAAGTCGAATGACAGCTATTTTTGAACAATTTGCATTACAAAAAATTAAATTACAATATCCTTATCTTAATACACATTCACAGGATATCTATACACCATTAGATAGATAGTTTTCCTGAAAATTATCTCATAATAAGATCCCTGGTTAAAACATTCAGGGATCTAACTCTTCTCAATTTTAACTGGCTTTATTCAATATTTCTGCTGGAGAAGAGGAAAAATTAAGACTTTGTCCTAGTGTAGCGACAATCTCTAATTTATTAACTTGATCTTTTAACCAATTAGTAAATAAATCTTCGAGTATTTGTACACGCATTTGTTCATTTAATTCGGGTTCAATTATTTCTTCAACTATGATAATATGCGCTCCTTTGGGTGTAATTACTGGTTTGAGAATTTGTGGGGGATTAGCTGCAAATACTAGAGAGGCAATTTCTGGCCTAAAATCACTACGTTTGCGAATACCTTGATATCCTCCAGCACGTCTTATTTCAGGATTTTGGATATATTGACGAGCGATTTCTTGAAAACTAATTTCTCCTTCTTGAAGAGCATAAAATATCTCTAACGCTAAGTCTTCATCATCTAATATCACTTCATAGGTAACAGCAGCACTGTAATTAAGTTGATGAGCATAAAAGAATGGTTCAACTTTATCAGCAAATAAATGATGAGCTAATTTTGTAGATAAGATATTGAGATGTGCTATTTCTTCAAAATTATCTAAGGAAAGATAATGTTTTTGTAACCATTCCCAGGTTTCTTCAGCTTTAATAAGTTTATTAGCTAATCGTAATCTATCTGCGGACTCTTGTAGCTCTGATATTTCCACAGTAATCCCTACTTTTTCAGATGTTTCAGTAATAACTTTTCTAGCGGCGATCGCCTCTAATAAACTAGGGATTTGACAAGATATTTTTAGATGATAAATAATATCTTCATTGGATATTTTTAAAATATCTGACATGGCGTAATTCCTCAATTTACTAACTCAATTAAGAATTTATTTGATCCTATTTAAATGAATTATCAGTGTATCTATTATATTTACCTGATATGTTATTTTCTTATCTCTATCTAATGATACTTTTAATATTTTTGATAATTTTATATGAGAAAAATTACCAGATTTATACCCCCGAATTATCTGAGAATCGGGGGATATGATTGTGATCAAGTTATTTGGTAACTAAATAAAGAGATGGATTGGAAAAATCAACACTAAAAATCTTGTTATTACGGGGATCTGAACCAAATAGCCCATTATCACTTGATGCCTGGTTAGTGATAAAATCCTGAATGGTAGTTACCAGAAAATTAAGATCAAAACCACCAGATAAAGGGAGAATATCAGTATCTAATATTTGTTGTATTTCCTCGGAATTTAAGTCATACAAGAATGTATTTTTATCAATAGTTTTCAAGTCAGAAATTATGATTTTAGCCATGACATGATTTCCTAATCACAAAGTGAACAGTTGTACAATTGTCACTGCGTAAGTATTCAGCTACAGCAATTATCATTCATGCCCAGATCCCCCAATTTAACAAAGCAATTTGTTAAATATTCAGATTACTAAATAGGCAGATATTTTGGAAAAGTCAATAGCAAAAATCTTGTTATCATGGAAACCAAATGGACCTTCATACGTTGTTTGAGGATTGTTCATTCCATCATAAACCGTTGATAACTGAACAGCAGGACGATCTCGATCCCATAAAGGCAGAAAAATACTACCTAATATTTGTGTAATTTCCTCTGAATTTAAGTCATGTAAAAATGTCTTTTTTTCAGAAGTTTTTAAATTAGAAATTATGATTGTAGCCATGATATTATTTTATTATCGAAAGTGAACATTTTGGTTGATCGCACCTTAAAATTAGGTGAAATAATTAATGATATACCCAAGCATTAACTGTCCGCGCATAATCTATCGTATGGAATTTATTATCATGAAAATTCCCCGCTCCTTCATAAGTTGTTGATATGGTATTTAAACCATCATAAATGGTCATGACAAAAACATTAGGGGTCTCTCCCCAATTTGGATAATCGCCCCAAACTGATCCTCCTAATACAATACTTGATTCTATTTGTTTTAAATCATAAATAAAGCTTTCTAAATCCGTGGAATCAAAGTTATTAATTACTATTCTTTCCATTATATTATCCCCTTAATCTTCACTCTACTCTTATATTTTTACATTATTCCCTCATGGATTATATAAAAGTTGCATATTAAATTATTTTTTTATTAGACATAATTCAGGGAATTATGTCTTTAATTTTTGTTTACATTAAAGTTCTAAACCATTTTTTTGTAACTTCTTAAATGGATCTAAAATAAAGTCAATAACTCGACGTTGACGGATAATTGCTTCGGCGCTTGCGGTTTGTCCAGGGGTAAGAGGAATCTGCTTGTTACCAACTTGAATATAAGGATTTTCCAAAGCAATATCTACCTCATAGGTTTCTAGACGATTGGCACTATTTTCCTGAATTTTAGAGTTAGGTGAAATCCAAGTAATTCGCCCTGATAAAATTCCATATTCTTGGAAAGGATAAGCATCAAATTTAATTTTTACTGGCATTCCTACCTGAACAAAACCACTATGTTGACTGGCCATGTGTGCCTTTAAAATCAAGTCCGCATTTTTGGGTGCAATTTGAGCAATCATTTGTCCTGGTTGCACTACAGAACCAGGTTTTTTAATGGGTAGTTCAAAAATTGTTCCATCAATAGGAGAGCGGATAATTCGCTGTTTTAATTGTAAATTAAGGGAGATGATCTGTCCTTCTGTTTGCATAATTTCTGATTGCAGGGAAGTAATTTGATTTTGTAGGTCTTTAAACTGTTCTTGACTTTTTAATAATGCTAATTCTCCTCCTTGGATAGCACTTTTATAACTACTTTCCTCTTGTTGTAATCGCAATTTTGCTTGTTCAATATCTGATTTAAATTGATTCATAAGCAATTGATAACTACTTTCTTGTTCTTTTAAACGTAACCGTGCTGTTTGAATATTAAATTTTGCTTCTTCTTGTAAACGTTGACTTTCTTCGGCAATCTTTTCTAATTCTACTAGTTTAGTGTTAGGAATTATGCCTTCGTCTAACAGGAGACGATAACGGGCAACTTCTGAAACATCTCGACGCAAACGGCTTGTAACTAACCGATAGTTACTTTGAGTAGATTTTACATTCTGTTTCATCTGATCAATTTGTGCTAATTTCTCCAAATTTTGGAAAGTATAAGCACTTTTTCTAGTTGCAAATGTTTGTCTGGCTTGATCAACTTGAGCCATTTTTTCTAATGATTGAGATTGGTTTTGCTGACGTTGAATATTAATCGCCATTAAAACTTGATTTTTCAATATTTCTAGTTGAGCTTTACGATTTTTTAAGCCTTCTAATTTAGCTTTTATTTGTTGTATTTCTGTTTCCATCACCTCAGATTCCATTTTCACTAAAACCTGCCCTGCTTTAACTATTTCTCCTTCTTTCACATTAACAGAAACAATAGTACCAGTCACCGCACTATCTAATTTTTGTGTTGCACCTTTTGGTTCTATTCGTCCAATAGCATTTCCAGTTTCATCAACTTTAGTTAACATCATCCAAGGTAAAATAATTGCTGCAAAACTGACCAGCAAATACAACATTGAACGAGTCCAGACTTTTGGTAAAGCATCTAATAATTCTTCTGTACCATAAAACCAATCCTGGGTTTTAACTAATGTCTGATTTTGATTTTGATCGGGGAGAAAAGCAGTAGATTCGGTTTGATTCTGCTGATTTATAGTAGTTGTTGGTTGTGTATAAACTGACTGGGGCATAAATAATTTTACAGTTCTCTATTTTTGTAGTTATATATCCCTAACTTCTTGCCGAAGTCAGGGATAGGTTGGCAATTAAACAATTAAAACAATTAAAACAATTAATTGGTTTGTGCTAATTGTTGTTGATTGAGATAAAAATAATGTCCTTTTTTGCTAATTAATTCGTCGTGAGTACCACTTTCCACTAAAACACCACGATCTAAAACTAAAATTAGATCAGCATGACGAACTGTAGAAAGACGGTGAGCAATAATTAAACTTGTACGTCCTTGGAGAATTTTTTTGAGGTTGTTTTGAATAATGCGTTCAGATTCAGAATCAAGGTGGCTCGTAGCTTCATCTAATATTAAAAGTCGAGGATTTCCTAATAAAGCGCGGGCAATTGCTAACCGTTGGCGTTGTCCTCCTGATAACATTCCTCCACCTTCACCAATTTGTGTTTCATACCCCATTGGCATTCTTTTAATAAACTCATCTGCCCCTGCAAGTTGGGCAGCTTCTATAATCTCTTCTAAAGAGGCTTCAGGATGGGCAATACTGATATTTTCCCGAATTGTTCCTCCAAATAAAAATGTATCTTGATCAACAACTCCAATTTGCGATCGCAGAGAATGCAAGGAAATACTAGTCACATCTTGATTGTCAATTAAAACTCTTCCATCTGTCGGTGGATATAAACCTAAAATCAATTTAGAAAGGGTGGTTTTCCCTGAACCGCTGCGCCCTACAACTGCTACAGTTTGCTCTGGTAAAATTTCAAAACTGAGATTTTCTAGAATGTTAATTTCACTTTCAGAGTGATAGCGAAATGTCACGTTATTAAAACGAATTTTACCGATTAATCTGGGTAAATATTGGCGAGGTTTATGTTCTAAATCTTCTTCTGGTTCTGCTTCTAAGACATCATTAATTCGTTCGGTGGCGACAATTACTTCTTGTAGTTGATTCCACAAGATAATTAACCGTTGGAAAGGTTGAATAATGTTGCCTAACAACATATTAAAAGCAACTAATTGACCAATAGTAAGTTGGTTTTGAATGACTAACCAAGCCCCAAACCATAGTAATCCTGTACTGGCTAAAGATTGAATGGTAGAGCTAACTAATTGCAGTTGGTTACTAACTACTTGACCACTAAAGTTCTTTTTAATTAAATTATTCAGCAATTCTTCCCAATGCCAACGCACCGTTTGTTCAATTGCCATTGAGCGAATGGAAGAAATCCCCGTCAAGCTTTGAATCAAATAGCTATTTTCTAGCGTTCCTGCGGCAAATACCTCTCGACTAATTCGACGTAAGAATGGGGTAGCAAATAATGTTAATAACACAAATGGTGGCACAATTGCTAATGTCATCCCCGCCATGGGTGGACTGTACCAAAACATTAATCCTACATAAACAACGACGGTTAATAAATCTAAGCCAATAGATAAAGCTTCACCAGTGAGAAAACGCTGAATTTTCTGATTTTCTTGGACACGGGAAACAATATCACCAACATATCGAGACTCAAAAAAGGACAGAGGTAAGCTAAATGTATGCTTAATAAATCCCACCATTAAGGCCACACTAATTCGGTTAGCTGTGTGGTCAAGTAAATATTGTCTTAACCCATTAATGGTGACACGAAATAAACCAAAAATTAATAATCCAAACCCTACAGTATTTAAGGTTAAGGTGCTACCTTGAACAATGACTCTATCTAATAAAAGTTGAGTAAATAGGGGTGTTACTAATCCAAATACCTGAATTAATAACGAAGCCATGAATACTTCTAGTAGGACTTGAAAGTGAGGTTTAACTAAATCCAATAACTGCCAAAATGGCGTATTAGCTTCTGGTGTTTTTTTGAGTGAAGCTGTGGGTTCTAGTAATAAAGCGTAGCCTGTCCAACCTGCTTGGAATTGATTAATAGTCAGATAGCGTTGACCAAGGGCAGGATCGGCGACAATTACCTGTTTTTTGGTAATTTCATAGACAACAATGTAATGTTTACCTTCCCAATGAGCGATCGCTGGTAAAGGTTGTTGAGCTAATTTATCTAAGCTGGCTTTTACGGGACGGGTGGCAAAACCAAGACTTTCCGCTGCTGCACTCAAACTTCGCATGGATGCACCGCTACGGTTAACATTAGCCAAATCCCGCAGACGATTAATACTGAAGTTTTTCCCCCAATAACGACCAATCATTACTAAACAAGCAGCGCCACAATCAGCAGCACTTTGTTGTTCAAAAAATGGATAGCGTTTGGTAAATTTACGCCACCAATTCCCAGCAGTTACAGTCGGAATAGGAAAGTATTTGGGGCGCTTTTTTGGTTGTGCAAGTGCGGGAATTGTCAGTTGGGTAAAATTGGCATTTTTTGCTGGTCTTGGTGTTTCTATAGGGGCAATTTCTGGAGGCTTAACAGTGCTAATTAATTGTGCTTTTTTCAGCAAAAGATCATAAGTATCAGGAAATTCTTCCATTACCTTTTTCACCATCTGTTGGGGAAGATAGGCAATTTTTAAATTCACAGAAGCTCTAGCAACATAACTACTAAATTCTTGTTCTGGAAATAAAGTTAACTCCCCAAATGATGACCCTGGCGCGAGAGTAGTAATTAAGTTATTAGAGTTATCAAGTAATCTCACCTTACCCGTTAGCACAATATAAATTCCCGGCTTTGCTGTCGTCCCTTGCCAAAATTGCTTTGCTACCGGTGGTTCAATAATTTCTAAAGCCTTGATACAATCTGCAACTGCTTGATTTGATAGGGAATCACCCAAGACTTGCTTAATGCTTGTAGCTAACTGTTCCTGAGAAAACGTTGACAGCATTTCCTAACCTCCCACTATTATTGATTGGCCTGCATGAGATTAAATGACCAATGAAAACTAGGTTCAGGTAAAGAATGCAAATCACTAATTGTAATTGTCATATCCTGATTTTCAGCAGTTGTCAATGGAGAATTTTTGCGTTTTGTGGAAAGTCCCATTTGTTTAAGTAAACGGTTAATATGACGATCACTAATTTTAATTCCCAACTCTTTAGCTAAATGTTTGCTCAACCATTGAGCCGTCCAATCACTAAAAGCATAGCCATATTCACGAGGACTAGAATTAACTAATTCTTTCAATCTTTCAATATATTGATGATTAACAATCTTGGGTCTACCCAATGGCCGCTGATTCCATTTATGCGCCATACCTGCCTCAGCAATACCTATCCAATACCTGGCCATTTCTTGAGAACAACCTATGATTTCACAAATATGAGTTTGTGATTTTCCCATATCTGCTAACAACATTATCTCAATGCGTCGCCGATATTCTGGTTGTGAATTATTTTGTAAGTTTTTTAGCAAGGCCTTCCGCTGAAAGGGTGTTAAAAACTTACTTTCATAAGTATCGTAAATATTAACAACCTGATCTTGATGAGAATAAGATGACATAATTCTTACCAGTTGCCTTCTACTTTCAAATTTTGGCAAATCTATCTGTTACATCTATTGCTCAAATACAGATGCAAAAAATTTCACAGATATTTAGTATTTAATCTCTAGGATATTTGCTGTTTTCCCCCCAAAAAACAGCATTGTCTGCTAAAATACCTACAGATAAACTCTATTCATTTCTATCCCTAATACTAAATTTATCCCCATTAGTTAATCATCGAAAAATCCACTTCAAGGATGATATTATTCCTAATTTAGATTTCAGGACATTCATAAACACTGGTATTTATATTTATCAATCAAGACTAGACTATTTAAGTTCATGCAGTTTTAATTCCCCAATAATTACGACACACCTATTCCAAATATTGCAGCCTCAAAGTAGATAAGTTCAGGAAGAATGTAATCTATCTCTTACAGTAGCCTAAAATCAAAAAATTCTCATCAGCAAACTTTCTAAATATGAAATTGTCTGTCTGATAACTTAGCGTTAGCCCTTCAGTTTAGATAAAAAAGTGACAAAGCTTGGACTGTTATTTTTAAATTTTGCTATATCTTCTTTGAAAATTTATGTAAAAAATCAAATCTTTATCTAAACTTCATGAAATCTTTACATAAAATTTATAGAAACTTCAATCTGGTAAAAATATGTTTAGTAAATTCCCATGATCAAATTCTTGTGGTGCGGGCATCTTGCCCGCTAATATTTTACCTTAGATAAATGCACCACGCTGAATATTAGATAAGATGCGTCAAATCTTAAATATCTGCTTATTGGCAGGGTTTAAAAAATATGACACACCTTACTAATATGCCAATTGCGTAAATCCTGATTTATTTAATTATTAAGAGACACAAGTGCTACAAGCAATCAGCTTTTTGGGAAAAATGCAGTCTGCCATGCACCTTTGTTTAGGCTGCTATTTCTAATTTATAAGATGTTACAAATGTATATTTACCATGCCGGCTGATAGGGATTCAGTAATTGCAGTTACTCACATTTCAGATCCAATTGTACTGGGTAACAAGCAATTACAGTATATTCAGCAACTATGCTGACTTTTTTTCCCTACTGTTAGCACGTGCTTCTGCTTTTTGCTTACCTCCCACTTCCAGATAAGCTATATCTTTAATCTTGCTTAAACAGCCAGAGGTCAGATTGCTTTCAGACTTGTCTGTGGTTGGTTTAGCAATTTTCAGACTTTCATTATTTTGTGAATTGGACCTATTTGTGCGGGCATTTTCTTTCAATATGCGGTTATAAGTGCGATAAGGAATATAGTGCATCGGATTATAACCAACAAACCGCAACATTAAAACACAAGCCCAAGAATACTTACCTGCTAAAATCGCTTCGACTACTTGGTCTAATTGTTCAGGATGGATTTTCGGTCCTAAGTTGTTACCACTGCCAGCAATATCTTGATTCATAATCTTAGTTGTCTTTAAATTGAGTAAATTAGTCCAGTTTCTGCATTGCACTTGATAAATAGCCTCAGCTAAGTTGCTGGTGCGGGAATGACCGGAATCTATAGGTAATCAATTGCTGGCAGATGTTGAAGAAAGCAAAAACCCGTTTTAAAAGTACGGTACTTGATAACATGAATACATGATGGGTATGGAATTGAGAGAACTGCATCTCTAAATTTACCCGCTCAACTAAGCTAAAAAGCGCATTTGACCTGATGATTTTTTTCATAACCTGACCTGTGATTGAAAACCTGACTTTTTTGAATTAATCAAGCTTCTGTACCGTTTTTGCCGTATATATCCTAGTTTTCTGGGCAGTTTTACAGTTTTCATTTAGTTGGTAAACCCTATTCCTTGTCTAAGTAATGTATATTAATCACTTTTAGGATTTAGGTTGGTACTTACTAATGAATCAAAGGTAAATATTTTCCTTTTGTCTGGTTTCTACTGAGAGAACTCGAATTTGACGTAGCTTTTCATAGATACAGTTGTCTGCTGTTGAAACTTCCAAGGGTTAATCTTCTGCTTTTCCTTAGTTACTGCTGTATAACTTCTTACCATTACTTTTGCTGCTTCTCTGTAAAAGCTCACAATTGCTGGATGGAATCAGGAAAACCGTTGATTTCTCAATTTCAAAAGCCACATTTTTATTTATACTATTTTTTCTCGCTAATGTCATCTGCCAAACTAGCAAAATTTAAGTTAAATTTACTCAAGTTATCTAGAGATTTACCCATCTCTTGTGCAGGTTTAAGTTTTGACCCCCCTGGGCAAAAAATGAGGGGTGTTACCCCCCACTTTAATCTCAATGGCGGATGCTATCATCGTTATGTAAAGCAAAAATACTAGCAATGTCTTCTATCTATGTTATTAGCATCTAGACAATGGCAAATACTATATATCTATCAACAAAAGATCCTATTTGTATTCAACAGTTTTTGATGTTTACAAAGTAGATTATTTATGGATTTCTTTAACAAAGTCTTTACTGCATAAGGACTACAAGGTTCTATGCTCTCAATAAATATCCTAAAAATAGGTGTAAATAACTGCTAAAAAAATAATTAAAGCATCGTTATTTTAATTTATTGTTAATGCCCAGATTGGGAATATTATTTTAATTTACTGGTAGATTTTTATTCAAATACAAAAATCCATCTGTTCATTTGTGAACAGGAAAAACCGTATCAGCAGAAACATTTAGTTATTATCTCATTTATTTATGAGATAATATTGCCATTTAATTAAATAACAGACTGAGTAATTATCTATATATAAGTTATAGGAATAAGTGAGATTGCAGTGATAGTTATTAAACTGATTGAGTAGGAATAACTATTATTATTTAATATCAATTATTGGTGATGATTCTGATAGCGGAGTGTGGTGTTAGCTATGAAAAGCGGATACTTCGGTATATAGGCCAGGTTAAATAAGTATATTTAAGTAACTATATAAATATGAATACTTCTAAAATTCTCAGTATATAAACTGCTGCTGTTTGACTTTGGGAATACAAAAGTAAATTGCTTGACAAATAACAATGAAGAGGTTAAGGTGTAACTCCCAAGGCTGTTGAAGTTTCTATAAATTTTTCAGTCACGGGACAAGAATTGCAGGGTGATATACGCTGCACTTAGTAAAAGCTAAATCAAGATCAAAATTTTCATGATCTTGAAACTAACCGGGAACTTATAACTGAAAATAGGTGTCATAGATACCAGCTGCATTTGAACCTGGCCAACCTGACCAAATAGATTGATAAAGCTGCTGCTGTCCTGGCCTTATTTATCTAACGTGCAACTACGTATATTTTTAGATAATTGAAGTCTACTGATAAATTCTGAATTTATTTCCAACTAGAGGAGAGAGTTTTTTTAAGTAGATAACTTCAATCTTTTTATCTCCCATAACCCGAAATAAAGTAGGGAATTGGTGATTATTTTTTGCGAACCTGGGTAAAAAATGTACTTTAACAGATCATCGCTCAAATGTGCCATTATAGGCACAAACTCTGTAAAACACAATTACTGATTTCTGATTTTTCAGTGGCTTTGGGAGTGAAAATCAAGAAAATTATACTTGAAAAGAACCCAGGAGGACAGGGGACACACTAGAGTAGGAGAGAAGATAAAGGTTTGAGATTTTTTGAGGAAACCCTGATTTAATTAGGGAAAAGAGACAGATTTTCCAACATAGGTTTTCAGATTAAAATTCCTTAACTCTTACCATTACTGATTTTTTCACTAAATTCCGGAAATAACAGGAAAATAAAAGAGCTTCAACGAATTAGAGTATCAGGACTTACGCAAAATCTCCGAAAAACTCTGTTTTATTAGTTTCCTTTGGGTCTGCGTGGTTTCTAATTCCGTGAATTGTGCGTAAGTCCTAAAAACACTAAAATTAACACATCAGCAAATAAATTCCCCAAATAGCCATAGCGCGGAGATAGGTACTAGCGCGGAAAGTAGCATTAGCGGTGATAGCTTCCGGGGTGCGAAATTGCAAACCATTGTCGTAAATTTGCCTCACCACAGCCTCAGTTAACCGCATTGCTTCATTTTTCATGTCCATTTGCACCAGGAAGGCTGCTAGACCAAAATTAATTCCAGTCCAAACCTCCAGAGGGTGGGTAGAATGAGGATTTTCTGGTAAACCATTGGGAAGAACACCATTAGCAGCGCCAAACTTACCATTTTGGAACTTGAGAAAACAGGAATCATAGACAGTTTTCAGAGCAGACAAAGCGCGATCGCTGGGGACAATATCTGGTAAACTCAATAAACGAGCGTAGAATTGCCCACACAATTGATCAGCCATAACCACATCAGAACCACTTTCACTATCTAAACGGTAATACTTGCCATTCCAAAGCTTTTCTTGGTATACTGACTTTGATTGATTTAACCAACCTTGATAAATTGACCCTTGCACCTCCACCTCCGTGACCTCTGTGCCTCTGTGGTTCGTTAAAATCCTAGAGATAGCAATAGCAGCTTCCAAAGCAGCTAACCACAAACCACCACAATAGGCACTAACACCATTTAAGCGCCAATCATCAAAAGTTTGGTCAGGTGCGCCAGAATTTTCCGGTATACTGTCCCCATCTAGATCAAAAGTTTTCACATAATCGAGAGTTTGCACAATAGCATCCCAACAATCTGCCAAAAAGTCAAGATCATTTGCACCTGTCAACAAAAAATCTCGATATACCTGTAAAACAAAGTCACAACCCAAATCTTTCCAAAGATTGCAATCTTGATAACTAGTGTAATTGGTTTTTTCCCAAACGTGTTCATTGGGAGCGCCTAAATCGTGAGGTGTCGCACCTGCGACTTTACGAACTGCCAGGGGACTTTGAGATTTAATTGTCAGATAATAACCAATAATTCTAGTTGTATCATCACTTTGGGGAATTGCTCTAGCAAAGGCGCGAATTACTGATTTTTCCAGTTCAGGAAATAACATTAATAACCCAAAAGAACCATATAACCGCACATCTAGACTTTCATACCAACGGTAATCCAAACATTCTAACACAGCAAACTGACCAACGGGGTCAATGTCTGAGGCTGCATTCCAAAGAGTTCCTCCACTAGTTAAATCATAGAGTTCGTTGAATAAAGCCATTTTAAACCAGTTGGGTAAATCTGGTCTTTCTAAAATAGGATTTTGCCAATTTTGAATGTGCGATCGCCAATTATGATATGATTTAAGAGCAGTAGTAGCAATTTGCCAAGCATTTTCACCATTACACCCAAAAAAGTCTGTATATCTGCGGTAATAGTTCACTCCTGCGGCAAATTCTGTTACCGGAAAATCCCAACTGAGGACAAAGGGAACTTCTAAAGTTTCTCCTGGTTGTAAAGTCAAACGCACCGCAATTGCAGCGCCCAATCTGGAATTTTCACTTGCGGGAGTTTCATCTATATAATTAGGTAAAGAACCATTTTCCGAGAAACTTTGCCAAATATCTGCACCATTACCTAAACAATTAAAACGGGAATGATAAAATATTTCAACCTGGTTATTTTTCGGGTAATTTTTTAAAGTCGCAATACACCAAGTTCCGTCCCCTTCTTGAACAGTTTGATGATCAGAAACTCGACCGAAAACACAACCAAAATATTGATCATCTTCTGCTAAACAATTATAATTTCCTTGACTTTTTCCCCAAGCTGGTTGATATTCATAAACAGGACTACCATCATCTCTAACTTGCACTTGGGGAGATTTTAAAGTATTAGTAAACCAACAGACCATATTTTCCCAAGTTAGCATAATGCTAATAGTAATTGGTGCATTGGTGGGGTTGTGCGCTTTCCACAAAAAAACCGCCACAGGGTAACTAGTTTCTTGATAATTATCTGCCCAAATTGGCGAAAATTGCTCACAGGTTAATTGAGTTTTGAAGACATTTTCATAAACAAACCAACTGCGAGGATAAAGTGCATGATAAGTTCCTGACCTCACCCCCAACCCCTCTTGGTCTCCAGAGGAAGGTGGATACCATTGCCAAGATTGTAGTGTATCATCTTCTGGAGGTTGGGTAGATAAAGCGTAGGCTTGGCCAGATTCAAAAATACTAAATTGACAAGCGGGAACAGTTTTAAAGGTATGTTCTCCCCCGTCAATGTGCCACAGGTTAAAGTCTCCCCGTGAAGAACGGCCTATACACCCCGCACCAAAGCCACCAAGGGGCATTCCGTGCCAGGGACCATCATCTATATTACTAGGATAACGGACGGTGTAGGGTTTATCCCAGCCTAGGCCAATGGGACGTTTCCAGGTACAGGGGGGTATTTGGGGGTGGTTGGTCATGGTTTGAGTTTTACAGGTTGACGCTAATGAAGACTAGCGCGATGTGTGATTTTTCTCAAGTCCTGGGGGAAAAATATTTTAAATATTTTTATTTCGCGCTCTATAATTTCAATAATTGTACTAATCATCTGATTTTCAACTTTTTAGAATATTTGTTTTAAAGCTGTTCTATTTTATTTCTCAATTCTATTAAATCAGGATGTTGAGCAATATCAATGTTATTAACTGCCCATTTAGAAAATTTATCCATAGAAATATATGATTTATATGGTCTTTTTTGATCTTGACTAATTTTGTGCATTGCTTTGTAAATATCTTTACCATTAAACCAAATTAAATAATGTTTTTGCTGCCAAAATTCCTGTTG
>Ga0208222_1000145_pt1 | contig 18671 bp, 13 predicted proteins | sample LakMenEpi13Sep09_FD_150694 | JGI IMG/M metagenome (GOLD analysis project Ga0208222, IMG submission 150694) | Freshwater microbial communities from Lake Mendota, WI - 13SEP2009 deep hole epilimnion (SPAdes) | ecosystem: Environmental > Aquatic > Freshwater > Lentic | place: Lake Mendota, Madison...
CGACTGGGGTTATGCCGGCGACTACGTGAAAGCAATGTGGATGATGTTGCAGCAAGACGAACCAGACGATTACGTAATTGCCACTGGAGAGACGCACTCTGTTGAAGAGTTTCTTACGCTTACCTTCGAAAAAGTCGGCCTAGGCGATTGGAAAAACTATGTTCGCCACGACCCCAAGTTCCTGCGCCCTGCAGAAGTCGACTTATTGATAGGCGACCCCTCGAAAGCAAAAACCAAGTTGGGCTGGCAGCCAGAAGTTGGTTTCGACAAGCTTGTTGAAATGATGGTTGAACACGACATTGCGTACGAAACGCGTCGGTTAAAAAAATAAGGTTTTCAGTCGAGCGGGCGCTCGGCAAACGCATCCAGAATTGACTCTGGGTCAAAAATCGCGTCACTCGCCATCAGTTTTCTTAATGCTGCACCAAATATCACGATCGCAATTAACGAGCTTCCGACGAGGGCCATTTCCACTCGAAGGTAGAGGTCGTTACTTGAGAGCCAAGCGATCAGCACGAAACCACTAAACGAAGCGAACCATCCCAGCGCAACGATTGCGTGGCCCCGCAGTGCAATCACGGCTTGCGCAGTTGCGAGACCGACCATATACATGGCGCTCGCAAGCGCAAGTAGTGTCATGGTTCGTCGATCGATGCCGCCCTGGTAGACCAAATCGAGCACTTGTGGACCAACAAGAAATGCGCCAATTGTTCCAACAACACCGACGCCACAAACCAAAATCATAAGTTGGCGGAAACCGCGTGAAAATTCAGAAAGGTTGCGTTGTGCGGCAAGTTTTGCAAGGCGAGGGAGTAGTGCGGCCTGAACTGCTTGAAACAGGAACAACGGGATACGTGCAAAAATCACAGCGTTGCCAAATCGTGTAACTACTTCGGCGGGCTCTGAGTTACCCAAAATATCAACAGTGATTGGCCCCGCGTTTACGAGCGCGGCAGCGAATAGTGATCCCATTAGTAGCCATCCCAAGTTGGGCGTTACTTCCGACCACGTTGCCTCTGGCCCGTCATCTACGCGAAGTTTCCCTGCCAAACCAACTGCGATAACGCCAACGATTGGGGAGAAACCAATCATGAACGCGTACGGCCCTACGTGAGTTACTCCTGCAAGCCAAAGCACAGCGCAACCAATTACGCGAACAGCACCGTCGGCACCGATGATGATCCCGTACGCCCCAAATCTTCCTGTGCCAGAACAGATGCCGCGCGCGAGGTGCATTGGCGCATAGGAAACCAGCGTCAACACCAGGCAGAAGGTGACCATTCCATAACCCTCAAACATGTTCGCGCTGATGCTTGAAGAAAAGACGGCGATGACCACCACAAGGGTGAGCAAAATGATTATGGCGAGGGGCGCAATCCGCTTGATAACTGGGAGGCCGCCCTGGCCGAGCGCTCGACGATGTGCAATTGCCCTGCTGACTTCCTGTTCAATGGGCAGGAAAAATCCGGGGGCCAGAGCAAACGCAATAAACCACATCGCGACAATTGGTTTGAAGCCATCTTGTCCAAGAGCTTGCTGCCCAATCTTGAAAAAGATATAGGCAGAGATGCCGGCAATGAACAGGCCGATGCCAACCGTGACGGTGCCTTCGGGCAGTGCAATTTTTGACGCCTGTGGCGTCGGATTGTCAGAAAGGGGTGCGGTACTCAAGCAACCGAAGGCTACTTGGTGCTGGAAGCGTCCTTAACTTCCGATGGCGTCGTTGCATTAGTGCGACGAGCATTGACAAGGGTCATTACTTGAGAAACCGCTGATTCTGCTTGTGCGATGGCCTGCTCGGTGACGCGAGGAACTTGTGCCTGGATCATTTCGGTAAGTTCACGGCGGCGAACTTGCGACTTTTGGAAGGCAAGTACACCGAAGCCGATGGTGGTGTATGCGAAGTCTTTTGCTGACTGAACCACTTTGTCGGCTGGGATTTGGGGAAGGGGGAAGCTCGGCAAGTTGACTTGTGGAACTTGAAACTTGGTGAGATCAATGCGGTGAATGGTTGGAAGCTTGATCGATGGCATGAGATGCTGCTTTCGTCGGTAGTGATGGGGTGCTAGCAAGTGTACCTTGCACTGCTAACTTTAGCAAGCACTTGATAGTTTGGCGGAAAATCGCGGAACTAGCCTGTATCCGTGGCCATTAACCCAACAGCTTCGCGCGGGTCGGCCGCGACCCAGGTTGCTCCGCCGGTTGTGGCGGCAGTGGTCGTGCACGAGCCCGGTGCTTGGTTTGGAGAGTCGTTGCAGGCCCTGGCGCAGCAGGATTACCCCAACCTGCAGACGCTGTTTTTCGTCACCTCCGGCTCGGAAGTGACCGCCGAGATTCGCCTGCACTTGCCCGATGCAATCGTCCGGACGGTGGACGGAAACCCGGGGTACGGGCCGTTGATGAACGAGATTGGTCGTCTTGTTGAGGGCGATGGAGGGTTCTTTTGTTTGCTTCACGATGACGTGGCCTTGGAGCCGAACGCCGTGAGCAGGTTGATGGAGGAGATGTTTCGATCCAATGCCGGCATCGTTGGCCCCAAGTTGGTGATGTGGGACGACCCGACCATTGTGCAAAGCGTGGGCTTTGGTGTCGACCGAATTGGTGAGGTCAGTTCGATTGCGGATGTGGGTGAAAAAGATCAAGAGCAACACGATGCAGTTCGCGACGTGTTTGCACTTCATTCGGCGTGCTTGCTTGTGCGCGCCGACTTGTTTCGCGAAATTGGCGGGTTTGCTCCTGATATTCGATTCTTCGGTGAAGACATTGACTTATGTTGGCGTGTTCATCTCAGCGGCGCGCGCGTCGTAATTGTTCCTGCGGCGAAAGCGCGTCACCTCAACAGTTTCGATAGCCGAACAAACGAGCCTTCACGTGCAGCGCTTGAAGCACGGCATCGCGTGCGAACGATCGCCACGCTGTCCGGCAGATTTCAATTGCCATTTGTGCTTGTGCAGTTGCTTCTTGCCACACTCATTCAAACTGTTGTCAGTGTTTTTGGCGGTGGGCTCCGTAATGCATTGATCTCGATGCGGGCTGCACTTGCAGTGGTTGTCGATGTCCCGTACATCATTCGGCGGCGCGCGCAGGTTCGTCCATATCGCCGCATTGCTCCTCGCGAAATTCACGAATTGCAAATTCGGGGTAGTGCGCGGCTTGCTTCGTTCATCCGAAAGCGCAGAATGCGATTTACGCAAAATCCACTTGCTCTCGAGCGCGATGGTGAAACGTCCAACACGAAGGGCGTCGTGGTTGGCATTCTGGCGACGGTGGCGCTCATTATTCTCGGCAGTCGTGGTTTGATCGCCAGTGGTGTTGCGCCGGTTGGCGAGTTTCTTCCTCTTCGTGGCGTAACCGAATCGCCTTCGGCGTTGTTGTCTTCGTACCTGAGCGGATGGTGGCAGGCTGGTTTTGGTCACGCGGGTGCAAACCCAACTGGCGTTGCATTGTTGGCCCTGGCAGGAATTGGTTTTCTTGGTCGACTGGGTGCACTGCAGACATATTCCGTTATCGGTGCATTGTTGGTGGGCTGTTGGGGAATGTGGAGTATTGCGAAAGGATTCTTTACCGTTCGCGCCCGCGCGATTGGCATGGCAACCTACGCGGCTGCTCCGTTGCCGTATGTGGCAATTGAGGGCGGGCGGTGGGGCGTCTTACTGTCTTATGCGGCATTGCCGTGGATGATTCGAATGTTTGTCAAAGTCGGCGCGCGCCCTTCCGGCGCGGCGCTTACAAAGCTGCTCGCAGGTGCGGTATTGCTCACTGCAGTCGTTACATCGTTTACGCCTGCGTTTGCGTTGGTCATTATTTGGCTGGGCGTTGTGTGGGTCATCTCAGACGCCATTAGTCGCGTTGCCGCGTCATCTGCCATTGGAGTTCTTCGGCTCGTGCTGGTCGGTGTAGTCGGGGCGTTTGTGTTGCATTCGCCATGGTCTGGCGAGTTCTTTGTCGCCGATTGGTTAAACAAAGTTATTGGTCGGCATCCAGGAGCCGCCGAGCATGTTGGAATGTTGAATCTGTCCCGACTCGATGGTGGGCTATGGGCGATCGGCGCTCTTGCATTAGGTCTTTATGCGCCAACGTTCATTTCAATCGTGGTTGCACGTGCGCAAATGGTGGTGTGGTCCACTCGAGCACTGTTGATGGTGGTACTCACTGGCGCAGTGCTCATACTTGACGATTCGGGGACAATCAACCTGTCCCTTCCAGAAACCGGTTTGATGCTTTCAATCGTTGCATGCGGCTTGGCACTCGGTGCCGCGACGTTGGCAAACATTATGTTTGATGAAACCGCGATACAACCGAACGGTTTGTGGAAGTCGCTCGGCGCACTTTCGCTTGTTGCGGCGTCGGTTGGAATGGTGCCAGCAATTACTGGAGTAGTTGATGGCAGATGGGGTCAACCTGAGACAACGTTGGCGCAGTTGCTCACGCAACTACCCACGAATCCAGCAAGCGGTGATTACAACGTCGTATTTGTTGGGCGAAGCGAAGTGCTACCAATGGCAGGGAAAACGATCAATGACGCAATTGCATTTGCGGTGTCCGATGACGGCGAGTTGACGCTCCGCGACCATTGGATGCCAATCTCAAGCTCGCTTGATGATTCAGTTAGTTCGGCATTTAATGCAGTTATCTCCGATCAGACGGTGCGAGCAGGCAGGCTGCTTGCGCCGTTGGCTATTCGATACATCGTTGTGCCCATTGTCGATGGAGGGGCATCAACGGTAGAGCGGCCGTTACCTGCACCCGACGGATTGCTTGCAAGCTTGTCTGCTCAACTTGATTTTCGCAGGGTGTACACAGCGAACGATCTGGTGATATTCGAAAACGTTGCGTATCTTCCATCGTTGGCCGTGGTCGATGAAAACACTTCGCTCGTCAGCCAACAGGCTGGTTCGGAAGTGCTGCTCTCAAGCCAGCTGACAAGCGTCTCCCCGTTGGCCCGAAGTGGAGATGTCGAAAGTGTTCCTTCGCTGATCGGTGTCGGCACAGTTCACGCAGCGGTGCCATTTGATGATGGTCTCGCGTTAGATATTCAGGGAGTCAAAGTTAAAGCACGCGTTGCTTTCGGTGGCACCTCGGCTTTTGATTTACCAATTGAAGGTGTTGCACGCCTTACGTTTGACACGCCGTTTCTGCACTTCGTACTGGTTGCGTTTCAGGCGCTGTTGTGGGCGGCTGTAGTTATTGCATTGTTTGACTTGGGAAGATTTAAGCGCCGAATTGCTTCCACTCGGTTGGGCGAGATCGTTTTCCACGAGGAAACAGAGGAACAAAAGTGACACGCAAACGACCGTCTTGGGTGTCGCACATGACCTTGCGTCAATTGATTCTGTTGGCTGCCTCCGTATCTGCAGTACTCGCTTTGATTTTTGTTGACGGTCGGTCGACGGTTGAACCGATTGGCGAAGTGGAGGAGACAACGCAAGAGGTGGCCATGCCTTCCGTATCTTCAGCCGACATGCTGGCGACAAGTTGGTTCTGCCCGGGCGTGCCAGGAAACGATGACGGCATTAACTCGGCTATCGCCATTGCCAATCCATCTGATGCAGAAATATCTGCGACGGTGACATTGCTGAGCAGCGGGCAGGCCCCTATATCGAGTTCCGTATCGGTTCCTGCACGATCGAAAACTCTCGTCGATGCGCGCGGCGGAATCTCCTCAACGTTTATCAGTGCCCTTGTAGAAATTCTTGGGTCGGTCGGCACGGTCGAACAACTGATTGGTCATCCAGCGGGTTCTGTCGTGACATTGTGTGCAAACCGGCCATCTGCCGAGTGGTACTTCGCGGATGGTTTCACTGGCGCAGACAGCATTGAACAGATTGTGCTGACGAACCCGTTTAGTGATGCGACTGTTGTTGACATTTCATTTGTTACAAGCGAAACCGAACGCACTCCTGCAAACTTGCAGGGCTTCGTCATTCCGCCGCAGTCGGTGATCACGTTGTCGATGGATGAGCAGGGTGCTCGAAACGAACCAGTCTTAGCTGTATCGGTGCGTGCTTCGTCCGGCATGTTGATTGCCGGTCGTTCGCAGCATTACTTGGGTCAGGGACGTCTGGGCTACTCAATGAGCCTGGGTGCTTCTGCTCTCAGCACTCAGTGGTCGTTTCCTGATGGCGAGAAGATTGAAGGGAACAGCGAACAACTCGTTATCTACAACCCAACGAAGATCGACCGTTCGCTGAGCGTTGTCTTTGTCAACGGATCCGACTCGGCAAATAGTCTTGAGCCAGCGGTAGTCACTGCGCCTGCTGGTCGTGTGACGGTGCTGAATACAGCCAACATTCCTGGTCTGCCATCGGGCTACTACGGAATTGTGATTTCTACAAACGACCTCGTCGATGGAGGCGGGGTTGTGGTGGAGCAAGTCGTCAATCGTCGTGTTGGCAACAGCGTCGGTACTTCTGTCTTGCTGGGCGCACCGACAGGTGCTGCATCTACGCTTTGGAGTGCACCAAGTGGCGTCTCTGCAGGTTTGGTTGATTCGCTAGTCGTTCTTAATGCAACTCCCGTCGAAGGGTTTGTGACCGTGTCGCAAGTTGGTCCGGCAGGCACGGTTGCGCTGAGTGGTTTGGAGTCCATTCCAGTTCCCGCAAGCGGCGTTGTTGTCGTCGCTGTTCCGGCAGGGTTGCCGCAGTCCGAAATAGTGATTCAGTCCACAGTGCAGGTAGTTGTTCAGCGACTGTTGTCGAGGGGTAACGACCTCGTCGGTCGGGCAGCGGTGCTCGCGCTTCCGCATCTTCCTTCGCCGGATGTTGGCAAATGATTCGTTTCATCATTGTTGGTGCAGTTCTCGTTGTTGCTGTAGTCACAAGTTTGATCATGCGTCGCCGCGCGCCGCAGGCACCAACTGGGGGAGGCTCGTCGCTGCCGATGCAGGTTGATCGAAACGATTTCGTCAACCCCGGTCACGAGTGGCTTGTCGTTGCATTTACGTCTGCCACGTGCAATACGTGTGCCGACATTCAGCGGAAGGTTTCGGTGCTTGAAACGAAATCGGTTGCAGTACACATCGCCGAATTCACTGAACAGCGTGCTGTGCACGAAAAGTATTCAATTGACGCTGTCCCTGCTGTGCTCATGGTCGATTCGCAGGGTGTGGTGCACGCAAGTTTTCTTGGCCCAGTCAGCGCAACCGATTTATGGGCTGCACTTGCCCGTGCGCGTGACGGTCTAGCTCAAAAGACCGCCGACGAACACTGCCACTAATTGTTTGGTGTGGTTTGGCGAGAAGGTTCGCCGAGGCCTTGCTGAATCAAACGAGAGACGAGTGCGGCATCGATAGTTTCTTGCTCGAGTAGCGCTTGAGCAACGAGATCGAGACCTGCGCGGTGCTTCTCGAGCGTTACACGTGCACGCTCTTCTTGTTCGCGAAGGATGCGACCAATTTCGTTGTCGATCGTGCGGGCCATCTCGTCGGAGTATTCGCGTCCGCTGGTCATTAGATCTTCACCGAGGAAGACTTGTTGCTGGCCAGCAAAGGCCATTGGGCCAACTGCTTCGCTCATGCCCCATTCGCGAACCATTCTTCGAGCGATGCCCGTTGCCTGCTCGAGATCGTTTGCGGCACCACTGTTGAGGTTTCCGAAAACCATCATTTCGGCTACACGGCCACCCATTGCTTTGCAGATGACATCTTGGAAATACTCGCGTGAATACGTGTGACGCTCTTCAGGGAGCGACCAGGTAACACCGAGCGCCATGCCTCGAGGCAGGATGGTCACTTTGTGAAGAGGATCGCTGTGCGGCAAGACAGTGGCGAGCACGGCGTGGCCGCCTTCGTGATACGCGGTGGCACGCTTTTCTTCTGCATTGAGCACAAGGCTTTCGCGACGGGCGCCAAGAACCACTCGGTCGCGCGCATTTTCAAAGTCGATTCGCTCGATGTGCGTTGAACCGCGGCGAACCGCGAACAGCGCTGCTTCGTTAACAAGGTTGGCCAAGTCGGCGCCACTCATGCCTGGTGTTGCGCGGGCCATGGTGTCGAGATCGACGTCTTGTCCCATGCGCTTGCCGGTGGAGTGCACCTTCAGAATGGCAAGGCGCTCGTCGGACTCTGGCAGCGGAACAATGATCTGACGATCGAAGCGGCCTGGTCGGAGAAGCGCGGCGTCCAAAATATCGGGGCGGTTGGTTGCTGCAAGAACAACAATTCCTTCTGTTGCTTCGAAGCCGTCCATTTCTGCCAACAACTGATTGAGTGTCTGTTCGCGCTCGTCGTGTCCGCCGCCAAGCCCAGCACCACGCTTACGACCGATCGAATCGATTTCGTCAATGAAGATGATTGCGCGCCCCATTTTCGCTGCCTGTTGGAACAGGTCGCGAACACGGCTTGCTCCGACACCGACAAACATTTCCATGAAGTCGGAACCAGTTACCGACATAAAGCCAACGCCTGCTTCACCAGCAACCGCACGAGCAAACAGTGTCTTGCCGGTACCCGGAGGGCCTACAAGCAAAATTCCTTTTGGCACCCTGGCGCCGATTTCTTTAAAGCGTTCTGGCATTCGAAGAAAGTCGACGACTTCTTTGATTTCTTGTTTCACGCCCTCGTATCCGGCAACGTCGGCGAAAGTGGTGCTTGGGTTGTCAGCGTTGTAGTTTTTCGCACGGCTACGACCAATTGACATGATGTTGCCGGCTTGGCCCATGGCGCGACGTTGCATCCAGATGAAAAAGCCCATAATCAAAAAGAATGGCAACAGGATGGGAATCAAGTTGGTGAAGAAGTTGCCGGTTGGCGTGGAGAAGCCGTAGTCCACTCCTTTTTGTTTCAGCAGTTGTTCATCGGCATCGGACAACGTAATTGCGCCCGTTGTGGTGAAATCGGTTCCGTCAGCCAACTTGCCACTGATGGTGTTGCTGAGGTTATTGATGTCAACACTTTGCACCTCGCCCTTGGCGACTGCGTCAAGGAACTCGGTGTATGTCAATTTTGTGGCCGTAGATGTTGGCCAGAGTTGCGGCCCAACGATGAGCGCTGCTGCTACGGCGATGAGTGCCCAAACTGCCCAGCGAGGCATTGAGGAGCGAGCGCCTGGTTGAGGCGCAGTGCTCTTATTGTTTTTACCCGTTCGACCAGTAACGCCTCGTCGCGGGGGTTGCTTTCCGGATGGTGGGGGTGGTGGTGGAAGTTTGCTCACGTTGCTTATGTTACGGCCAGAAGTTGCACGGTTCCCATCGTGCTCGGCGGCGTCCGTCACTGTCGTGAATCCACCAACGGCGCGGGTGAAATGGTTAGCGTTTGGTCGTGGCAAGAAAGTGTTCCAAGACGGCGTGCAAGCACGAGTCAAGTCTGACCCTGACGTATCAATACAGCCGAGCCTTGGTTTGGATTGACGACTTGGCAGAGGAGCGCGACCCGCACGCTTACGATCTCTGTGAGCAGCATGGAAAGCGACTGACCGTGCCCAGTGGCTGGCGGTTAGAAGACCGCCGTAACCGCTTTCGAATGGTCATTCCCAATCGCCTCGCTGGATGACAAACAACGATTGGCCCGCGCCGCACGCTAGCGACGTAGTCGGGTCTGACAGAAACGCAAAGCAAATTGCATTTCCTCCAGCGCTCATTGGCTGGTTAATTGCCTACGCGGCAGCTGTTGTCTTCGGCGTATCGCTTTCTGCAGCAGCTGGTCAAACCGACCCAGACAATGTCCCAACATGGTTCGTCGGGCTCTCCGCATTAACGCTGTGGGTTCCTTTTTTCTGTGTGTTGCTGTATCTCTCGCGAACAAGGGGACATGGCAATTTTCGCGCGGATTATTCGCTGCGCTTTGCATGGTCGGATCTCATCGGAATTCCACTTGGTGTTGTTTCGCAACTTGTGATTGTCAATTTGGCAACGTGGCCATTTCGGCAGCTATTCCCTGAAACTTTTGATCCCGAACAGGTTTCGCAACGAGCAAAAAATCTCGTCGACGGTGCAGACGGCGCGTGGTTATTGCTCCTTGCTGTCGTTGTCGTCGTTGGTGCACCGTTAATTGAGGAACTGGTGTATCGAGGTTTACTGCAGCAATCGATGGCGCGCAGTTTCGGTTCTATCGCAGCGGTGTTTTTGTGCTCTGCTTTTTTCACCGTTGTCCATTTGGCGCCAGTTGAGTTTCCCGGTTTGTTCGCCTTTGCGCTGATACTTGGGTTTGCATTCCGTCGAACGAAGCGAACTGGATTTACCATCGTGACCCATATGTCATTTAACGCCGCGGGTCTCCTGCTGGTGCTTCTGACCTAGGCTCAACTGCGCGTGAGTAACGACCTAACTTTCCCGAGTGACAGTGGCATAGAGGCCGAAGCGAAAACATTGGGCGGATGGGCGGGCTTTGCTCAACGCTTCGAGGAGAATTCGGCATATTGGAAGCGACTGTCGGCGATCATCGCTGTCGGCGGCGCAACAATTTTGCTGTTCCTCACCATGCAACCCGAATTGATTTTCAGGAACAACACCCCTACTGGTGGGGATATGGGTGCCCATGTATGGGCCCCCGCGTTTCTTCGTGACCATTTGCTGACGCAGTTCAAGTTGTCTGGCTGGAGCATGGATTGGTATTCCGGTTTGCCGGTGTATCGCTTTTACATGGTGATCCCGGCGCTCTTGATCGTTCTGATCGATGTGGTGCTTCCATACGGCATTGCGATCAAAATTGTGGCGGTACTTGGCATCTTGACGTTGCCATTTTGCACGTGGCTATTTGGTCGGTTTGCCCGACTCGCATATCCATTCCCTGAATTGATGGCGATTGGCGCCACGATCTTTTTGTACGACGAAAGCTTCACCATCTATGGCGGAAACATTGCCTCAACAATGGCGGGGGAGTTTTCATTTTCCATTTCGCTTTCGTTAGCGGTGCTTGCATTCGCATTTTTCGCCCGAGGTTTGTACACGGGCAAACACTTCGTCACGTCGTCGGTGTTGGTTGCGCTCTCGGCGCTGAGCCACGGCATTGTTTTACTGTTCGTCTTTGGCGGCGTAGCGCTCATGCTTGTGGTGTGGGCCAAGCGCGAGCAGCTGGGGCTTGGTCTCAAGGTGTTGACGCTTGCCACACTGTTGTCGTCGTTTTGGATTGTGCCTTTTGTTGGCAGTCACGCGTACATGACCGACATGAAGTACGAGCCACGACCAAGTGGTGCAACTGATTCGTTCGTAGCGATGTTTTTCCCATTGCACATTGTTTGGGACATCTTGATCACGGCATTTGCGGTGATTGGTTTCTTCGTTCATTTGAGAAAGAGAAATCGAATTATCACGTGGATGGGCGTGTACTGCATACTGCTTGCGATAGGCGTTTTTATTGCGCAAAACAGTCTTCCGATTATTGGGTTGTTGTGGAACCCGCGAATACTCCCATTCTTCTATTTGCTTCGATACTTCTTGTTTGCAATTGGCGTATTCGAATTCTTGGTTTTTGTCAGTCGTATCTTGACGCTCGAGAAAATGGTGCGTGGAAACACGGCAAGTGTTCCATCTGACGAGGGAGCACCCAGAAAAATTCCTTCTGCGCGCGACAAGTTTGGTTTTAACTTCTCGGTACTTGCAGTGTTCGCTCTGTTGACAGCGCTCGTTCTTGGTTTTCGGTTTCAGCAGTTGCCTTTTGGTGGCGTACAAGTTTCGGCAGAAGGAAAATCGCAATATGTGTGGGGTCCATTTAGGGGCCCGTCAGCAAATGATGGTTTTGTCGATGGCTGGGCGCGATGGAATTTCACTGGCTACGAGGGCAAGGCGGCCTACGGCGAATACTTCGGCGTAGTGCAAACCATGAAGGCACTCGGGCAGGATCCACAACAGGGTTGCGGTCGCGCGCTGTGGGAGAACAATGGTGAACTGAACAAATATGGAACGACAATGTCGTTGATGCTCCTTCCGTTTTGGACCGATGGTTGCATCGGATCGATGGAGGGATTGTTCTTCGAAGCGGCGGGCTCCACCCCGTACCACTTCATTACTGCTGCAGCAATGTCTAAACAAAGCAGCAATCCTGTACGCGAATTGCGCTACGACAACAATGACGCAGTCAAGGGCGTTCGTTATCTACAGGAGCTTGGCGTTAAGTACTTCATGGGTTTCACACCAGAGGCGATTGCATCCGCATCGGAGCAAGAGGCGCTGACCGAAGTTGCCCGTTCTGGCCCGTGGGTGGTGTATCGAGTTGCCCAGAGCGAAGTTGTTATGCCGTTGGCTGTGCAGCCGGTGGTTGTCGATCTTGCCGATAGCGATCCGCGTGAGCGTTGGCTCGAAGTTGGAACGAGCTGGTTCCAGCAACCTGATTTGTGGACTACTCCTGTTGCCGATGACGGCCCCGACGATTGGCAGCGTGTCGAAGCTGTTGTCGATATGGAAAAGCGAGATGGCGAACCAGGTGCTGCCAGTAGGCGAGTGGATGTTGTTGGGCCTAGTGCCCCCATTGCACAAGTTGCACTTGATCCGGTCGTGGTGAGCAATGTTGATATCGGTCAGGATTCGATCAACTTCAGTGTGGACAAAGTTGGCGTACCTGTGTTGGTGCGTGTGAGTTATTTTCCAAACTGGAATGTGAGTGGCGCCGAGGGGCCATACCGGGTGGCGCCAAACTTGATGGTGGTCATCCCAACTTCGACTGAAGTTTCGATGAACTTTGGTTGGTCGGTGCGCGACGTATTTGCTTACCTGCTTACCTTTGCTGGAATTGCTTGGATCGTCGTTTATCGACGCAACTTGAAGCGCGTTTATTAGTAGCCTGACTCGTTGTGGCCAATCTTGATGCAATCGTAAAGGCGTATGACATTCGCGGCGTTGTGCCAGACCAACTGGACGCGCAAGCCGCTTATGCCTTGGGTGTCTCGTTTGCAAAGTTCACTGGTTCCTCGGCCGTTGTTGTTGCGCACGATATGCGTCCGAGTGGGCCCGAATTGGTCGATGCGTTTCAGCGTGGTTTGCTCGCACATGGAGTAAGTGTCACCAATCTTGGGCTCGCCTCGAGCGACTTGCTTTACTACGCCTCCGGCAAGTTGGACATGCCAGGCGCAATGTTTACTGCCTCGCACAATCCGGCACAGTACAACGGCATCAAGTGTTGTCTTTCGGGTGCTCGCTCAATTGGCATCGACAATGGTTTGCGCGAAATGAAAGCAATTGCTGCAGAGGTGCTGGCAGGTCGCGAACCTGCGCCGGCTGCAACTGCAGGCAAACTCGATCACGTCAATATGTTGTCCGAGTTTGCCGACCATGTAGTTCGGTTTATTGCAGGCGACACGCTTCGGCCGCTCAAAATTGTTGCCGATACGGCTAATGGGATGGGCGGTCTTGTCGTGCCAGCCATATTCGATCGGTTGAGCGCCTTTGAACTTGAAGTGATGTACGGCGAATTGGATGGAACGTTTCCTAATCACCCAGCCGACCCACTTCAGCCAGCAAACCAGCGCGACTTGCAGGCGCGAGTCTTGTCGGGTGGTTTCGACGTAGGGCTGGCATTTGACGGCGACGCAGACCGAGTATTCGTTGTCGATGAATTAGGCAAGGGCATGTCGGGTAGCACCACGACGGCGTTGCTCGCATCACGATTTTTGCGACTAAATCCTGGCGCAACGATTTTGTACAACCTCATTTGTTCGCGCGCAGTGCCTGAAGTAATTAGCGAACTTGGCGGCACCGCAATCAGAACAAAGAATGGTCACAGTTACATGAAGCAAATCATGGCCGAGACCGGCGCCGTCTTTGCGGGTGAGCACTCTGGTCACTATTACTTCGCCGACAACTATCGAGCAGACAGTGGCCTCATCGCGACGATGGGTGTTTTGGGCGAAATGTGCACGAGTGGCAAGTCGCTTTCCGAATTGCGTAAGCCTCTCGAGCGCTATGCCTCCAGTGGAGAAATCAACACCACGGTTGCCGACATCGGCAAAGTGATCGACCAGATCGCGAAAGACTATTCGGCGTTCGACCAGGATCACCTCGACGGCCTTACGGTTGACTGTGGCTCTTGGTGGTTCAATGTTCGCCCATCGAACACCGAGCCATTGCTGCGCCTCAACCTTGAGGCCGCAACGCGTGACGAATGCGACACGCAAGTAATGGCTCTCCTCGCCACGATCACGGCGGGATAGGGAAGTAGTTTGTGACTATGTCTTTAGATGCGAAACTGCTCGAAATACTGGCCTGTCCACAAGACAAGGGCGCCCTGTACTACTTCTCGGCAGACGGGTTTTTGTACAACCCTCGCCTCGCACGGAAGTACCTTGTGCGCGACGGAATACCAGTCATGCTGATCGACGAAGCGGTGGCAGCCAGCGCCGATGAGCAAGCACTCTTGCAACAGCGCATCCACGACGAGAAAATCGCACCTACCTTCTCTTAGTTGGTCTATGCTGGCGGCTCTAGATGGGCTGTCTCGACTCGGAGCCAGCAGGCCCCTGCCCATAGATGTTCACTACCTACTAAGGAGACCTCTATGTCCTCATTCGCACAACGTCGTGACTGGCGCGTTGCCGATCTTTCAATGGCACCGTTTGGCCGCAAAGAAATTCACTTGGCCGAACATGAAATGCCAGGCTTGCGCGCACTGCGCAAAGAGTTTGGCAAGACAAAGCCGCTGAAGGGCGCACGCATTTCCGGTTCGCTGCACATGACTATTCAAACTGCAGTGTTGATCGAGACCTTGATCGAGCTTGGTGCAGAAGTTCGCTGGGCTAGTTGCAACATTTTTTCTACTCAAGATCACGCAGCAGCAGCGGTGGTTGTTGGGCCAAATGGAACGGTTGACGAGCCAAACGGCGTTCCTGTTTTTGCTTGGAAGGGCGAGACGCTTGAGGAGTATTGGTGGGCAACCGATCAGATGATGACATGGCCAGACGGCGATGGCCCAAACATGATCTTGGACGATGGCGGCGATGCCACCATGTTGTTGCACAAGGGTGTCGAGTTTGAAAAGGCTGGTGCAGTGCCAGACCCAACGACCGCGTCAAACCCAGAGCTTGCAATCGTGCTCGGCCTCTTGCAGCGCACGCTGAAGACCGAACCAAACAAGTGGACGAAGATGGCGAAACCGATCAAGGGCGTCACCGAGGAAACGACCACTGGCGTCAAGCGTTTGTACAAAATGGCCGAGCGCAACGAGTTGCTCTTTCCGGCTATCAACGTCAACGACAGCGTCACCAAGTCCAAGTTCGACAATCTCTACGGTTGCCGCCATTCATTGATTGATGCAATCAACCGTGCGACCGACGTGATGCTTGCTGGCAAGACTGCAGTGGTCTGCGGCTACGGCGACGTTGGCAAGGGTTGTGCACAAAGCCTCCGCGGCCAAGGTGCACGAGTGATTGTCACCGAAATCGACCCGATCAATGCGTTGCAGGCGGCAATGGAGGGTTACCAGGTGGACACACTTGAAAAAATGACCCCGATTGCAGACGTTTTTGTGACGGCCACCGGCAACGAAGCAATCATCACCGTCGAACACATGGCCAAAATGAAACACAATGCCATCGTCTGCAACATCGGCCACTTCGATAACGAAATCGACATGGCAGGCCTTGCACGAAGTGGCGCAACTCGCGACGAGTTAAAGCCAGGCACCGACTTGTGGACATTCCAGGATGGACACGCTGTCATTGTTCTGGCAGAGGGTCGTTTGGTCAATCTTGGTTGCGCAACAGGGCACCCAAGTTTCGTGATGAGTTGCTCATTTTCTAACCAAGTGATTGCTCAGATCGAATTGTTCCAAAACACCGAGAAGTATCCACTCGGTGTGTACGTGCTGCCAAAACACTTGGACGAAAAGGTTGCATCACTGCACCTTGACGCACTGGGCGCAGTGCTCACCAAGATGACAGACGAACAGGCCGAGTACTTGGGCATTGCACCAAGTGGCCCGTTCAAGCCAGACGCATACCGTTACTAATTGGTTTAGACGCGCGGGCGTATCTGTAACAACGGAAGCGCCCGCGCAACAATTGGGCCAATCAGTAGCGCAAATGCGAGCGTCCCCACGCCGATAGAACCACCCAAAATCACTCCGGTGATCATGATGGTTACTTCAACCGAGGTGCGCGCAACTGCCAAGTTCATTCCGCGTTTCGCAAGCCCCGTCATTAACCCATCACGTGGGCCTGGGCCCAAACCGGCGCCAATGTAAAAGCCCGAACCAATGCCGGTGACGACAATGCCTCCAAGCATGAGTGCAACACGCGCCGGCATCCAGGTTGCGGTTGGAACGATCGATAAGAAAATGTCGGCGACAACACCTATTTGTACTGCGTTCAAAAGCGTGGCGAATCCTGGCGCCTGACGCAATGGAATCCACAAGAGCATGACGAAAGCACTTGTCAAGATGATGGTTCGGCCAAACGGCCAACCAATGATTCCGCTGAGTCCGTCGTGGAATACGTCCCATGGCGGCAACCCAAGGTTGCCGCGCTTTTGCATACCAATTCCCACGCCGAACAACGTCAAGCCGAACACACATCGTGTGAGGCGTTGCGCTGGTCGATCTTTGAACGGGCGCAAGAAGTAGTTCGGCACCTCGTCAGGGTAACTGTTTCAACGAGGGGGAATGCAATGCTTTTTTCTTACAAGTGTGATGGCTGTTTTCGTCATATTCGGGGCGTGTGTGCACACTGCATGCACGAGATGTTGCAGGAAGATCTACCTGGCGTTCCGGGTGTGCTCGCTGCCGTTCGCTACGACAACACAGCACGTCAGCTCGTTCACGGTCTCAAGTTTCATAATCATCGGGGGATCGCAGCGCTGTTTGCCGAAGTGATGGTGGAGCGACTGTCACTCAGCCTCGAGCTAGTCAATGTTGTGACATGGGCACCAACTAGCAAGTATCGCGCTCACGAGCGTGGGCACGATCAGGCGGAGCTGATTGCTCGCGCCGTGTCATTTCGGCTGGGTGTTCCGTGCAGGAAGCTCCTCAGACGAACTTCATCCACTTCACAAACTGGACAGTCTCGCAATGCGCGACTTATCGGCCCCACATTTGTTGCTCGGGCATGTGGCAGCGTGGGGCGAGTGTTGCTGGTCGATGATGTCGTAACAACAGGGTCAACCCTCGGACGTGCTGCAACCGCGCTTCGCGAAGCAGGCGCCATTCGCGTGACGTGTGCGGCATTTGCTGCTACTCCGGCACCATCCGAGCGCAGGTAGAGTCAATGGTCGCATGGCCCTTCTAGATCGCATTCTTCGTGCCGGTGAGGGCAAAAAGGTCAAAGCCCTGGCGGCCATTGTCCCGGACATCAACGCGCTCGAGCCCGAGATCAAGGCCCTAAGCGACACGGCATTGCAGGCCAAGACCATCGAGTTCCGCCAGCGCATCGAGCGCGGCGAGGATGTCGACGATCTCATGATCGAGGCATTCGCCGTTGTGCGGGAGGCCTCGTCGCGTGTCATTGGCCAGCGGCATTTCGATGTGCAGTTGATGGGTGGCGCTGCGCTTCACGCAGGTTGGGTTGCAGAAATGCGCACGGGTGAGGGAAAGACACTTGTCTCCACATTGCCCGCTTATCTCAACGCGCTCAGTGGCAACGGAGTGCACGTCATCACGGTCAACGACTATCTTGCGCGCTTTCACGCCGAATGGATGGGTCGCATTCATCGCTTCATGGGCTTGGAAGTTGGTTTGGTAATCCCTGGCGTTCGCACATCTCCTGCAGAGAAGCGTGTCGACTACGCAGCCGACATCACCTACGGAACGAATAACGAATTTGGTTTCGACTACTTGCGCGACAACATGGCCGGCACAAAAGACGACAAGGTGCAGCGCGGTCATCATTTTGCTGTCGTCGACGAAGTCGACTCCATTCTGATTGACGAGGCGCGTACGCCGTTGATTATCTCCGGTCGTTTGGCCGATGCCGCAAAGATGTATTACCGCTTTGCGAGCATCGTTCGTTCGCTAAAACGTGATGTCGACTTCGAAGTGGAAGAAGACAAACGAATTGTTGTGCCCACCGAAGCCGGTATCGAGAAAGTCGAACAACAATTAGGCATCGACAACTTGTACGACGAAGTGCAGCAAAACTTGGTCCACCAATTGCAGGTTGCTCTGAAAGCTGCAGTGCTGTATCACCGCGACAAGGACTACATCGTTCAAGACGGCGAAGTAAAAATCGTCGACGAGTTCACCGGACGAATTCTTGAAGGTCGCCGATGGAGCGAGGGCATTCACCAGGCGGTCGAGGCCAAAGAGGGCGTCAAGATTAAAGAAGAGAATCAGACTCTTGCAACGATCACGTTGCAGAACTACTTCCGCATGTACGACAAACTCAGCGGAATGACCGGAACGGCTCAAACCGAAGCAGCCGAACTGATGAACACATACGGCCTGCAGGTGGTGCCAATTCCAACCAACCGCGCCATGGTCCGAGTCGACAACGCCGACCTTATCTACAAGTCGGAAACAGCAAAGTTCACTGCGGTGGTAGACGACATCGAAGCAAGGCACAAAACAGGCCAGCCAATCTTGGTCGGTACTGTCAGCGTCGAAAAGAGCGAGTTGTTGTCGCGCAAATTGGATCAGCGCGGCATTAAGCACGAAGTGTTGAACGCAAAACAGCACACGCGCGAGGCCATCATTGTCACTCAGGCTGGAAGGCTTGGCTCTGTAACGGTCGCAACAAACATGGCTGGTCGAGGCGTCGACATCTTGCTGGGCGGCAATCCCGAGGGTCTTGCTCAGCAACATGTTCTTCGCGAGGGCT
>Ga0208222_1000146_pt1 | contig 18598 bp, 16 predicted proteins | sample LakMenEpi13Sep09_FD_150694 | JGI IMG/M metagenome (GOLD analysis project Ga0208222, IMG submission 150694) | Freshwater microbial communities from Lake Mendota, WI - 13SEP2009 deep hole epilimnion (SPAdes) | ecosystem: Environmental > Aquatic > Freshwater > Lentic | place: Lake Mendota, Madison...
CTTTTTGTGGCGACCAAAGAAGCCAACAAAAAGTTATAGAAAAACCGCTTGAAGCCAACAAGCTATAGCGAACAGCCCGCTCGAACGCTAAAACTAAAATAAATCTAAAAACAAGGTCACAATTTTTGAATTTTATTATCTTCGCACCCAAATGAAAAAAGGGTTTTTGCTTTTACTTATTTTAAATCTTGTCTTTGTATTTGCACAGGACAAACCAGCGGTGTCTAAAAATGTTAGAGGTGGTGTAAATCAAGAAAAGACTAATGAAGAAAATGACAAATCTTCTAAATCTTTAAGAAATTCTATAAAAAAGGTTAAGCGAGCCAAATATAATCAGTATCAAATATTTGGTGTTGCAAAGGATACCGTTTTAGTTGATACTTCGTTGACCATAAAAAAAGACTATAAATTTAATTTATTAAGAAAAGATATTTTTGGCCTACTCCCATTTGCTAATGATGGCCACACCTATAATACTTTAGATTTTAATTTAAACCGGTCTGTTTTGTTTCCTCAATCTGGTTTTAGAGCCAAGCATTTTAATTATTTGCAAGTGGAAGACATGCGTTATTTTAAAGTGGCCACGCCTTTGAGTGATTTGTATTTTAAAACGGTTTTGGGCCAAGGTCAGTCTTTAGATGCATTCGTAACGATGAACCTCAATAAAGAATTGAATTTTTCGATTGCTTATAAAGGCATCCGTTCGCTTGGTCGCTATTTTAATGAATTGACCAGCGCTGGTAATTTTAGGTTTACATCAAATTACGATTCTAAAAACGGAAAGTATAGTTTAAAAACACATATCACAGCACAAGATATAAGTAATCAGGAAAATGGCGGTTTGCTCAATATAGAAGATTTTACCTCAGATAGTCCTGATTTTTCTGATCGTGGCAGACTATCAACTTTTTTAAATGATGCTAAATCATATTTGGATGGGACACGTTTTTATTTGAATCAAACCTATAAATTGCGTGAAAATAAAAAACAAAATAACATCGTTTTGAACCTTGAATCTACTTATGAATCTAAAGTTTACTCATTTACCCAAGAGACTTTAGAAACTTCACAAGATAATGTACAATACAGACGATTTGGCGATTCACCCATAACCTCTAAATTGAGAGATTCGGTTTTCTACGCCTCTTTGCAAAATAAACTGAGTGCCTCTTTTGAAACCAAAAAATATGGTCAATTAACTGGTTTTGTAGAAAACATGAGGTATCATACAGAATATGACCGAACCATTTCATTGAACCAGCAAATTATACCTAATCGTTTGTTTGAAAATATATTATTAGTAGGTGGACAGATCAAAACTACTTTTAAAAAATTTGATTTTGAAGGGAAAATTGCACAAGCGATTACTGATCAAGGCATCAATGTGATTGATTTAAAAGCCAAAACACAAATTCGTGAAAAAATTGAATTGTTGGTTGGTTTAAAAAGAGAGCAGCTCATGCCAAATATTAACATGGCTTATCACCAAAGTAGCTATACCAACTATATCTGGTTTAATGACTTCAAAAATACTGAAACCACGACTTTTTTTGGTGAAATAAACACCAAATATGGTCAGGTTAAGGCTACCTATAAAAACTTAGTCAACCACATCTATTTTGAAAACATTGCAACAGACTCAAGATTTGAATTGATTAAACCTCTTCAGGCATCAAGCGCCATCAACTATCTGTCCGTAGAGCTCAATAAAGAGATTAAATTTAGAAAATGGGCACTAGATAATCGTGTCCTTTTTCAACAAGTTGACCAATCGGCCAATATTTTAAACTTGCCACAATTGGTTAACCGTCATACCATTTATTACAGCAGTGAAATGTTTAAAAAAGCCCTGTTTTTTCAAACAGGTGTAACGGTCAATTATTTTACAGCTTATCATGCTGATGGTTTTAACCCCGTTTTAAATGAATTTTTCACACAAAATGAAACCAAAATAGGCAATTTCCCAATAATTGATGTGTTTTTTAATGCCCGTGTCAGACAAACCCGCATTTATTTCAAAGCTGAACATATTAATGTTTTTTGGGATAAAACCAACTACTTTTCAGCACCAAACCATCCTTATAGTGATTTTGTTTTTAGGTTTGGTTTGGTTTGGAATTTTTTTCAATAATTGAAGACTATCTTTATAGCATATCTTAGACCCTGTGGCCTTTTCTCAATTTTAAAAATTCTTTAACTATTCCGCTCATTTGCGCACAATGTGACCCCGAAATCAACAACAAAATTGTAGTTGTTTTCAACATAAACTAGTGAAAAAATCAGCAATCTTTCGGTCATTGCTCAATCTTGGCACTTTGTTTTGCCCACCTAATTTACCGATAGATTTCATATAAGATTGAAAAGCGTTTTTTTGTAATGGATAAATAACTAATGTGCGCAAAACGTTTCCAACAATTAAATCATCGTAATAAGTGTTTTGCTTTCGCATGGCTTGATCGATTTTTAAAGCAAATGATTCCAAATCATCAGGCGCTTGATTAAATTCAATAAACCATTCGTGATAAGGCAAACCTGAGATTGGCGTAATTTGAGGCGCAACGGTAAACTCATTGACTTGAATTTTTGTGTCGGTCATCGCTTCTTGCAAAGCATGCTCTACTTCTTTCCCAATCACATGTTCACCAAAAGCAGAAATATAGTGCTTGATTCTTCCTGAAACAATCACCCGATAGGGTTTTGTAGATGTAAACTGAACGGTATCGCCGATATTATAGCCCCATAAACCTGCATTGGTATTTAATATCAAAACGTAATTGATGCCAATTTTCACATCCTTGATGGTATATCTTTTGGGGTTTTCGGTATAAAATTCGTCTGCTTTTATAAATTCATAGAAAATGCCCGCATTTAAAAGGAGTAACATCCCTTTTTCATTTTGATCATCTTGATAAGCAAAAAAACCTTCAGAGGCTGGAAATAATTCGATACTGTCAACTTTTCTGCCAATTAAACTTTCAAATTTTGCCCGATAAGGTTCATAATTGACGCCACCGTATATGAACAGGTTAAAGTTTTTAAAAATTTCACCGACAGGTTTCTGACCTTTTTCTACCAATTTTTCAAAATACATCTGCACCCAAGAAGGAATGCCAGAAATGACCGTCATATTTTGAGGAAAAGTTTCTTCTACCACTGCATCTACTTTGGTTTCCCAATCTTCAATACAATTGGTTTCCCAGCTTGGCAGCCGATTTTTTTGCAAATATTTAGGAACAAAATGTGCAACAATGCCAGATAATCGACCGAGTTTTATGCCATTTGCTTCCTCCAAAATGGGACTTCCTTGCAAAAAAATCATTTTACCACTTACAAAGCTAGATTTTTTCGTTTGATGGATATAAGCTAAAATGGCATTGCGGGCCGCAGAAATATGAAAAGGCAAACTTTCTTTGGTTAATGGAATGTACTTTGCGCCAGAAGTCGTGCCAGAAGTTTTGGCAAAATAGATAGGCTTGCCTGGCCAAAGCACATCACGCTCACCAGTTTTTATGCGTTCTACATATTTTTTTAAACCCTCATAATCTTGCACAGGCACATTTTTTTTAAAGTCAGCATACGTTTTGATAAATTCAAAATCATGATCTTTTCCAAAAGCCGTATTTTTCGCTTGTTGAATTAAATCATCAAATACTTTTTTTTGGGTTTCAACAGGATGATTAATCCACTTTTGATTTTGGCGATGAATAATATAAGCAAAAATACGTGCAGCGAAGGCTTTCATTATTTATTAGTTTCAGGTTGTTTTTGTTTCAGGTTGTCATTGCGATTTCGATAGCTATCGGAAAAGCAATCTTTTGAAATTTAAATGTTTATAGATTAAAGGCTTCAGCTTTTATATTATTCAAAATTGATATAGTTTTTTGGGTCTATCGGCAAACCATCTTTCCACAGTTCAAAATGAAGATGAATCCCCGTTGAATCCAAACCTGTGTTGCCTGCCAGCGCAATGACTTCACCTGTTCGAACAAAATCACCTTGTTTTTTGGTGGCTATGGCCAAATGCTTGTAAACAGACATAATGCCTTGCTGATGACTAACAATTACTACATGACCCGTATTTGGTGTCCATTCAGAAAAAATTACGTGGCCATTAGTTATAGATTTTATGGGCGTGTCTTTTGGTAGGGCAATATCCATAGCGAAATGCTTTTTCTTTGGACTAAAACCATCTGTTACAATGCCTTTGGCGGGTGAAAAAAACACCATGCTCAATTTTGATTCTGCCTTTTCAAAATAATTGTATTGGTCTTCTTTATCTACATTTTCTCTCAATTTTTTTTCTTCTGTGGAGGCTTTTAAATCTTTTTCACTAACTGATGCATTATTTTCATAAACGGAATCTTTATGAAAACGGGCGTAATCTAATTCACCTGTTAAGATTTTAGTTACAGAGCTAATATAATGATCATTATCGGCAACTTTCTTTTCAATTTTATCATATTTCAATGCCAATTCTGTTGCTTCGGTTTTTAATTTCGAGGAGGCATAACCAGGTATGAACTCCCTCAATGGCGTAAAAGCAATTATAAAAGAAGTAATTAAGATAAGCAAAATAATAGAAACGCCTACAACTACAAAAACATTCATAAGCGTAAGCTGCATCGCAAATTTTTCTTCAAAGGTCTCTTCATCTAGAATGACAAAACGGCTTTTTGAATAAAATTTATCCTTTAAAGATTGATTAAAGATTTTTTTGATCATAAATACATGAAATCTATCGTTCCGCAAAGATATAAAATTTGTTAGTGTTAAAACAAAGGACGATAAATTATAATGAAACAGTAAAAATATCAGCAAAACATTTTTTTAATTTAATAATTTTTCATTACTTTTGCACCCTGAAAATGAGAATCTTTTTCTCATCTATATAAATTTATAAATTCTTTATAATCATATGGCACAGTTTTCTGGCAAAGTAGCACAAATCATCGGCCCTGTAGTTGACGTTGTTTTCTCAGGCGAGACTATTGAATTACCAAAAATTTACGACTCCCTAGAGATCACTAAAGCAGACGGCACAATATTAGTTCTGGAAGTTCAATCACATATTGGTCAAAATATGGTGAGAACAGTTTCTATGGACTCAACAGACGGTTTGAGCAGAGGTGTTGAAGTGGTTGCAACAGGTGCACCAATTCAAATGCCAATTGGCGCTGATATTTATGGGCGTTTGTTTAATGTTATTGGCGATGCTATTGATGGTTTAGGTGATTTACCAAAAGCTGGTGCAAATGGTATGTCGATTCACAAAGAGGCGCCAAAATTTGAGGACCTTTCTACTTCTACTGAAGTTTTATTTACTGGTATCAAAGTTATCGACTTAATTGAGCCTTATGCAAAAGGTGGTAAAATTGGTCTATTTGGTGGTGCTGGTGTTGGTAAAACCGTTTTAATTCAAGAATTAATTAATAATATTGCAAAAGGTCACGGTGGTTTATCTGTATTTGCTGGTGTTGGTGAAAGAACACGTGAAGGAAATGACCTTTTGAGAGAAATGCTTGAGTCAGGCATCATTAAGTATGGTGACGAATTTATGCATTCAATGGAAAATGGTGGTTGGGATTTATCTAAAGTTGATAAAACTTTAATGAGAGAATCTAAAGCAACCTTCGTTTTCGGTCAGATGAATGAACCACCAGGAGCTAGAGCTCGTGTGGCTTTATCTGGTTTATCTATTGCTGAATATTTTAGAGATGGAGCTGGTTCAGACCAAGGAAAAGACGTTCTTTTCTTTGTGGACAACATTTTCCGTTTTACACAAGCTGGATCAGAAGTGTCTGCGCTTTTAGGCCGTATGCCTTCTGCTGTAGGTTATCAACCAACTTTATCTTCAGAAATGGGCGCGATGCAAGAGCGTATCACCTCAACAAATAAAGGATCTATTACTTCTGTTCAAGCGGTTTATGTACCTGCGGACGACTTAACTGACCCTGCGCCTGCTACAACTTTTGCGCACTTAGATGCTACAACGGTATTATCGCGTAAGATTGCTGAGCTTGGTATTTACCCTGCGGTTGACCCTTTGGATTCAACTTCAAGAATTTTAACGCCAGACATCTTAGGTGCTGAACATTATGATTGTGCACAACGCGTAAAAGAAATTTTACAAAAATATAAGCAACTTCAAGACATTATTGCCATTCTTGGTATGGAAGAGTTATCTGAAGAAGATAAATTATCTGTATCTCGTGCAAGACGTGTGCAACGTTTCTTATCACAACCATTCCACGTTGCTGAGCAATTTACAGGTATTCCTGGGGTTTTGGTTGATATTAAAGATACCATCAGAGGTTTTAACATGATTATTGATGGTGAATTAGACCATTTGCCTGAAGCAGCGTTCAACTTAAAAGGAACTATTGAAGATGCTATTGAAGCCGGTGAGAAAATGTTGGCTGAAGTTTAATCATTAAAAGAAACCCTATGTTTGTAGAAATTGTATCACCAGAAACCACTTTGTTTAAAGGCGAAGTCGAATCATTGTACGTGCCTGGCATCAATGGTGAGTTTCAAATGCTGAATAATCACGCAGCAATTGTTTCTCTATTGGGCAAAGGTCAAGTGAAATTGATTGGACAAAACCTTTCTTTTGATGAAACAAACGTCAATAAATTTGAAAAATTAGATGCTAGAACCTTTGGTATTTCGATCAATTCTGGTACTTTAGAATTTAATAACAACAAAGCTATTGTTTTGGCTGATTAGATAATAATTCAAAATATATATAAAAACACGTTCAAATGAGCGTGTTTTTTTTTATATTTACATTTGAAAAAATTATTAGTCTTATGCAAATCAAATTTTGTGGTGCAGCTGGCACTGTTACAGGAAGTTCACATCTGCTTACCCTTGATAGTGGTCAGAAAATTCTTTTAGATTGTGGTCTATATCAAGGGAATGAAGAGGCCTATGAAGACTTTAACAACAAATGGATTTTTGACCCAAAAAGTATTGATGTATTGATCTTATCGCATGCCCATATTGACCATATAGGGCGCGTGCCAAAATTAGTCAAAGACGGTTATGCTGGACCTATCTATTGCACACCAGCCACACGTAGTCTGGCGCAAATCATGTTAATGGATAGCGCCTTGATTCAAGAGGTTGAAACAGAAAAAATCAATCGTCGAAAAGCGCTGCATGAGGTACAACTAAAACCTCTTTATACCACAAAAGATGTTGAATTAGCCATGCAACAATTTGTTACTATAAACTATGAAAAATGGTTTAACTTAATAAATGGTGTTGAATTATATTTTGCTGATGCCGGTCATATCCTGGGCAGTGCATCAATTACACTTAAGATTAATCAAAATGGTAATGAAACCTTTTTTGGTTTTAGTGGTGACATTGGCCGACCAAATAGACCAATCATCAAAGACCCTGTGCCCATTCAGGCTGTTGATTATTTAATCATGGAATCTACCTATGGTGATAAACTTCATCATAATTTAACCATTGACTGTAACCATTTTTTAGACCTCATTATTGAAACCTGTATCAAAAACAAGGGGAAGTTAATGATTCCCGCCTTTAGCGTTGGCCGCACGCAGGAAATAGCCTATTTGCTCAATGAACTCTATAATGGTGGTAAACTGCCTAAAATTCCCATTTATATTGACAGTCCACTTGCAACCAATGCCACCGATATTTTTATGCTTCATTCTGAATGCTTTGATGAAAGCACCAATAAGATTTTGCTTTATGATGAAGACCCTTTTGGGTTCTACGGGCTTCAATATACCAAGTCTGTTGAAGCTTCAAAAGCGATTACCCGTTCAAATGAACCGTGCATCATCATTAGTTCATCTGGGATGATGACAGCAGGACGCATCAGACATCATATGGCCAACGAAATTGAAAACCCAAAAAATACTTTGTTAATTATTGGTTTTTGCTCTCCTGGTACTCTAGGCAGACGTCTCATTGATGGCGCAAAATCGATTAGAATTAAAGGTGAAGAAAGGCATGTAAAAGCCAAAGTTAAAATCATGAACTCATTTAGCGCCCATGCCGACCAACAAGAAATGATTGATTTTTTAGCTAATCAAGATACTGAGCGACTTAAAAAAATATATTTGGTTCACGGTGAGCCAGACCGACAGTTGCCATTTGTTGAAAAATTGGAAAGTTTAGGTTTTCAAGAGGTTGTGATGCCTAGATTATTTGAAGTGGACACGATTTAAATCGCTTCAACCACTATTTTCTCATCATTAAGCATCTGCTTCAATAGGTTTTCCATACCATTTTTTAAGGTGAAAGTAGATGATGGACAGCCATTACACGACCCTTGCAAAATAACTTTCACTAATTTGCTTTGTTCATCGTAAGAATCAAACAAAATATTACCGCCATCTTGCTGAACCGCTGGCTTGATATACTCTTCAATAATGTTTACAATTTGTTGCGAGGTCGCGTCTAATTGCTCAAAATGAGTCAACGTTTGCTTTTCTTGCGCCGGCTTTTGTGCTAATTTTTCGTTGATAACCACAGGGTTGTCATTTTCTAAATAGTTTTTGATGAAACCTCTTACCTCTGGGCTTAATTCACCCCAATCAAAAGCGTCATGCTTGGTGATTGAAATAAAATTTTCATCAATAAAAACTTCTTTCACAAATGGAAAATTAAACAAACTGGCAGCTAAAGGCGAGCTTTCTGTGTTATCACCACTTTGATATGAGGCTATTTGCGTAGTCAACACTTTATTTGCCACAAACTTTAATACCTGAGGATTTGGGGTGCTTTCCGTATAAATTGAAAAAGGTTGCTTTTTTTGCTTTTCTTCTGTGTTAACAATCACTTCTTTAGACAAATAATAATCTTCTAATTGTTGCGCAATTTGGTCTTTAATTTCATCCCATTCTACAATATTAAACTTTTCTATGGCAACAAAATTTCTAGAAATATAAACAGTTTTAACAAATGGCAAGAAAAAAAGCTTTTTAGCTAAGGGGCTATTGGCAGTTTCGTCGATATTTTTAAATTCAAAACTATCTCGAGTAATCATTTCTGGAAACTCAAACTTAAAAATATTGACATGATTTGTCGCAATGATTTTTATTAAACTCATTGAAATAAGCAGATTAAAGATTAAGAATTAAACTTGTTGTTCAACAAGATTGATTAAAGAATTGGCATCCATTGTTCCTGCTTGACGCCAAACCATTTGACCTGATTTATAAATCATAAAAGTTGGTACACCTTTGATTCTCAGCGCATCAGCTAATGGTTGATTTTTTTCAACATCAATTTTTATAACTTTAGCTTTATCTCCTAGAGCTGCAGCTACATGACGAATTACGTGGTTCATATCTTCTGTGTGCTCGTTCCAGTCTGTATAAAAATCAAGTAGAACAGGCACGTTTGAATCTATTAGTTCTCCAAATTTTGACATAATCCTATGTGTATGAAAAATATACTACAAATATACAGTTTTTACTATAACTAACGCATTATTTTTAAATAATTATTAACATTTTGACAGGTGCAAATTTTATTGTATTTTTGAAAACTATTAATCAAAGGCTATTTTGAAATATTTTTTTTTCTTTTGTGGTTTGTTTCTTTGCGGCTGTCAATATTTTGAAAAGACCGTGCCAAACCCCGACACTATCGCTGATGATAAAATAAAAACCATTGATTTTAAAGACATTACCACATATCCTTCCACGCAATTATGTGATACGCTAACTGATAAAAATGCCAAGAAAGACTGTTTTTATCAATACATCTCGCAACTGATTCAAGACAAATTTAATGAGCAACAGTCTCTCGTTCAAACCCGTGATAAAGACACGCTTAAAGTTCTTGTAACCGTAGATTACAATGGAGAAATCAACATAAAAGCGCCAGAACAAGCCATCGACCGCGCCATGTTTGACAGTCTATTTATGATTCAATCCAATCAATTTCCAAAAATTAATCCGGCAACAAAAGAAGGTGTCCCCGTCACCATTCAATTTGAATTACCAGTTATTTTAAAAAAGAAAATATAATTTACCTCACAGATATTTCGTAATTTTGCCGCATGTCAAAAAGAGTAATCGTTGGTTTGTCTGGTGGCGTTGATTCTAGTGTTGCGGCCTATTTGTTAAAGGCGCAAGGCTATGAAGTCATTGGTTTATTTATGAAAAATTGGCATGATGACAGCGTGACTATTTCTGATGAATGTCCTTGGCTTGAGGACTCAAATGATGCGCTTTTAGTGGCGCAAAAACTAAACATTCCCTTTCAAACCGTTGATTTAAGTGAGCAGTATAAATCGCGCATCGTTGATTATATGTTTAATGAATATGAAAAAGGAAGAACGCCAAATCCTGATGTGCTCTGCAATAGAGAAATTAAGTTTGATGTGTTTTTAGATATTGCACTGAGTTTAGGTGCAGATTTTGTAGCCACCGGTCATTATTGTCAAAAACAAACCATCTTTAAAGACGGGCAGCCTATCTATCAATTAATGGCTGGTCACGACAAAAACAAAGACCAATCTTACTTTTTATGTCAGCTTTCTCAACAGCAATTAAGCAAGGCTTTGTTTCCAATTGGTCATCTTAATAAATCTGAGGTTAGAGACATTGCGCAAGCCTTGGATTTAATTACTGCCGAAAAAAAGGATTCACAAGGTCTTTGTTTCATAGGCAAAGTGCGCCTGCCAGAATTTTTGCAACAAAAACTTCAGCCAAAAATTGGTCAGATTATCCAAATTTCATCAGATCATCAGATTTATCAGGCGGCAGATTCGGCATCAAAAACAGCCGAAGAGCAACTTATCGCATTAGCTAAACCCTTTGATTATCAACAGGATATGGGCATTAATAAAGGTCCACATCAAGGCGCACATTACTACACCATTGGGCAAAGAAAAGGTTTAAATGTTGGTGGCACCAAGGAACCCTTGTTTGTTATTTCAACGGATGTTACTGAAAATATCATTTATGTTGGCGAAGGCGCTTCTCACCCAGGTTTATTTAGACAAGCACTACTCATTAAGCCAAACGAAACCCATTGGGTAAGAGAAGATTTGAAACTGCAAATAGGCGAAAAAATGTCTGTACTAGCGCGTATTCGCTATAGACAAGCCTTACAAAAAGCGGTTTTACACCAATTAACAGCTGGTTTAATCATCCTTTTTGAAGAGGCCCAATCCGCCATTACGGCTGGTCAATTTGCCGCTTGGTATATTGATAATGAATTAATTGGTTCTGGTGTGATTGCAGAATGAAAAAAAATATCTAATTTTACGCAAAACATTAGTCCTTCATGAAAAAAGCCACCCTCAAACAAATAGCAAAAGACTTAAACGTTTCTATTTCTACTGTTTCCAAAGCTTTGAATGATAGCTACGAAATTGGAGAAAAAACTAAGCGAAAGATCAAGGAATATGCCGAATTAGTTAATTATAAACCCAATTTGCTGGCGAAAAGTTTGAAAAGTAGAGTAACCAAAACCCTTGGTGTTGTGGTCCCAAATATGATGAACCCTTTTTTTGCCAAAGTGTTTAGCGGTATTGAGAAAGAAGCCAAAAGTCAAGGTTATACCGTTATTTCCTATATCTCCAATGAATCTTTTGAAAATGAAAAACACGCTTTAGAGTTGTTGAGCAATGGCGTCGTTGATGGCTTTATTGTTTCTGTCGCAGAGGAAACCCAGCGCTTAAATGAAATTTCTCACTTCAACAAAGTGATGCAAAACGACTTAGCTTTGGTGCTTTTTGACCGTGTTTTAGACCAGGTGAATTGCAATAAAGTCATTGTAAATGATTTAGAATCAACCTTTAGTGCAACAGATTATCTCATAAAAACAGGTTTAAAAAACATTGCTTTGGTATCTTGCATTAATGGCTTAAGTGTGGCCAAACTGCGAAAAGAAGGTTATATTAAAGGTTTACAAAACAACAGCTTACCATTTGATGCCAATTATGTGATTGAAACCAATAATGAAGATGAATTTAATACGTTATTTGAAGACTTCTTAAATAAAGACTTGCCTTTGGATGGTATTATTGGCTTGGATGAACATGCCTCCAGTTATGCCCACAAGCAAATGGTAAAAAGAAATAAATTGATGCCAGATGAAGTGTCTATTATTGGATTTGCTGATGGCATTTGGTCTAGACGGTTAACCCCGGGTATGGCTACCATCAGTCAGCATGGACCAGAAATTGGTGCTGAAGCCGCCAGACTAGTCATTGACCAAATTAAGTATGTTGGTGATTATTACAAACCAAAAACGGTTTCTATCAAAACAGAATTAAGAAAAAGAGAAACGGTTAGACAATAAATATTTTAAATTTACTATTCTCGCAAAGGCGCAGAGGCGCTAAGAAAAGGATAAATTACTGCCATGTCTTGAATTCAATAAATGACGATTAACACTTTCTTCTAGATTGATAGTTATTGTCAAAACCCCACAACTAGTTGTAGGTAAAAGTTTTGCACCTTTGCGTCTTTGCAAGAGAAAATCTCGTTTTCAATCAAAAATTTCCTTTAAAATATCTAGTGATTTTGGCCATTTAAAATCGGCGATATGCCATTGATAGTATTCTAAAATCGTTGTTAGCAGCATTTGTCGGTCAATTTTATTAAAGCTCATTGGTGCTTCATAAGATGAGCAAAGAAGTTGGTTAAAGGTCACCGAATCAGTTTCACTTAAACAAGATGAACTTAAATTAGATTGAAAAACACCTTCTATTTTTTCAAAATATTTCTCATTTGCTGTTTTTCTGGTGGGTAAAAAGCCTAAATATTTGGTTGAAAACAGCATGAATTGGAGATGAAATTCTGGATAATAAGGTTGGCTGTCTAACCACATCAGAGAGGTCTCAATAAAGGTAAACATGCCTTGGTTTTGTCCATCTTCCTTCAAAGCAGATTTTAAAAAATCAACAATAAAAATAAGCTGTGTTTGTTTGTGAATGCTCTGCGAAATGCCATTGAAGGCATAGCTCATTTTCACTTCCTTAAATTTATCTAAAGCCTCTTTATTTTTATGGTCGGCTTCAATGTCTAAAATTTGACCGATTTGAAAGAAAGAAATTTTTTGTTTACTGGCTGATGAATAGGCATTATGAACAAAGTAACTCTTTAAGCCATCTGATATCGTATAGCATTTGACGATCAAGCTTTTATCTTGATATCTGATGGTATTTAATACAACAGCTTTGGTTTTGACGAGCATTTTTAAATATAAATTTCAAAAATACGCTTTTTTTTAACCTGAATGACTATTTGCGTTTCTTGTAAATGGTTTTGGGTCATTGAATACGCAGAGCAATAGTGCCAATGATTCAAACTTCGTGAAATGAGTTACCCCACGAGAGGATTACTTCATGAGTTAACTGCGCTCGTGTGGTGCGCGAGCGGGGAGACCATCGCAGAGTCTGCTAAAAATTAGTCTTCGGAGAGCTGAGCCCAAGCTGTTGATGTCATGTATTTCTTTGAGCCATAAAAAAACTTATTTTTTTACAGTTGGGTTTTTTAATTTATTGACAACCCACACGAAAGGATTCGTGCGGGAGCGGGGCTTTTTTATTCACAATTGGTTTTTGTTTTTTATGCTGCGAGGTCGGGGTTCTTATTTAATAGTTTCTTATTTTTTAACCTAAACAAATGTGTCAAGTTTTGTCTGTTCGACAAATATAACAATTAATTTTATGCCATACAAAAGGATTACTTCGGCAGTTTGCTGCGCTCTTGTGGTGCGGGAGCGAGGAGACCGTCGCAGAGTCTGCTAAAAATTAGTCTTCGAAGAGCTGATCCCAAGCTGTTGATGTCATTTATTTCTTTGAGCTATAATAAAATTTGCTTTTTTACAGTTGGGTTTTTTATTTTATTAACAACCCGCACGAATCCTTTCGTGTGGGTTCTTATTTAATAGTTTCTTATTTTTTAACCTAAACACATGTGTCAAGTTTTATCTGTTCAACAAATATAACAAATAATTTTATGCCATACGAAAGAAATACTTCATGAGTTAGCTGCGCTCGTGTGTTACGGGAGCGAGGGCCTTTTGATAAATATGTTATTACAAGAAGCCTTTATTCCAATTTTACATATGCATTATTTTCTTTAAAAAATCAACTGGAACATAATGTAAAGTGTCTCTATTCAAATAGGTTGCTGTTTTTTTATTGTCTATTTTTATTTTTACAATACCGTTTTCAGTTAAACTTGGATTGCATTCAAATAACAACTTGTATATAAATTCTGAGCAATAGAATTTGTCGGCACTCGTTAAATCAAAAAGATAATCATATAAAATATTTTTATTCAAATCATATACTACAAATATATCTTATATTTTTTTTTCTTGAAGTGGATTTAATGACCTGATTTTCCATATTTCCGCAATATCATCTTCGTAAATATTCATAAAATCTAATTTATTGCGTCTAACTATACAATGGCTTGATTGCAAAGGTAAAACTTCAAATGATTCAAAATAACAATTATTAACAAATACTATTGCAATGTGCGAATAATTTCCGGTTTTATCTAAGTTATAATTCTTCACATAATTTGAAATTTTACCTTCACCATTGATTAGATATATAAAAACACCGTTATTACAATCATTCTTAAAATTACAATTTAAAACCGAAGGAAAAATTAATAGAAGAAATCCTGTCAAAACCAATTTTTTCATTTTCAAAAATCTTGCTGTTTTCAAACTGTCGTAAATAAGAAATACGAACAAACATTGCTTTTGTTAAATCTATTTGAGTCCCTATTTTGATTGAGTATCCAAATGATTTTTCAGATTTCATTGTAGAGGGGGCGTTTAAAACATCTCTCATATAGCCACCTGCCTCAATGTTAAAGTTAACACTTTTACTTATACTTTCTCCTACATTTATATTGCTGCCGAAATAAAGTGGAATTTCATAGGAGTTAAACGCAATATTGTTGACATTGATTACTTCATTATATTTATAACCCGCGCCAACATAAATACCCTTATAAAAATCATAATTAATATCAATACCGTAATAACTATTTGATTGGTTTTGTTTCGGAGTAGAATTTACCAATGTGTTTGAAATTCCTAAATTTGCTATTAATGAAATTTTACTTTCGCTATTTTGGCTAAACGTAAAATTAAAAGCAAACACTAAAATTAATTTATAAATTATTTTCATGCTTATTTAGTTTTAAATTTCTATAACACTACTTTTATCAAAGCAGTGTTATAGAAAAAATTATGTTAATTTGATTTTTCACCAATAATTCCACCTATTTGCGGTTCCTAGTACAGCGCCAACAATTGCGCCTGTTCCTCCAAATGCAGCGCCAATAGCAGCGCCAGTTAGCCCTCCAGCAATCCAACATGGGAACGGCAAGCCATTTATATCGCATGCCCCTCTATTGCCATAACCTTCTACAAAAAGATAATTAGACAATTGTAATTTTTCTTTTTCACTAAAGCTTAGGTTATTATAGTTGCTAAAATTTCTAATATCGACACTTTGATCACCATTCACAATGTATGAAAACCCGTCTTTAAAGTTAATAGAAAAAGACACTTCGTTTTGAACATAGTCAACAACATTCACATTATTTGTCATTTCATTAAAAACGGCAATATATATTTGATTAATTTCAGCTAACGACAAATCAATAACAATGCCTGTTTGATTTTGAATATCATCAACCATTTCTTGTGTAATCGCATAATTGTTTCTGTCATCGAAAAAAGATTTGCTGTTTTTTTTTGCAAAATCATCACTTTGAACGTAGCTCAATAGCTTTTTAAAATTATCAACAGATTTAAATTGTAAATCGTCAAAATCAACCTTATTTTCGCTACATGAGAACGAAACAAAAAACATTCCTGCGGTAATGATACCAATTACTATTTTCTTCATAAATTTTATTATTAAACATTTTGCCTACTATCATTTAAAAGGGTGTCTGTTCGGCTTATTTTCACCGCCTTAACCTCATCTAGTGTCGTTTTTCACTAAAATCGCACCTTATTTTCTGATGTTTCAAATTATTTATTTGAGATTTTTATCAGTTTTTTGCGTATCGATTGTCAAAAGGTTTCTTGCAACATAATTGAATAATGTAAACTGTATTATATATTGTATAGGGTCACCTATGCCTGAAAACTGCAAACTTCAAAAGAATGCTTCGTTTTTTCCACAGGCAAACAGGCCCCATTCAGCGCGTATTTTTATTTCAAATAATTTAAAAAGAAATTTTTTTTTCTAACTTATCCCAAATTGATCTTGGGTCTCTCTTTTCAATTTAAAATTTCCTTTTTAATCCTTTTCAATTTCATAAGTCAAACTTATTAAAAAAATTTTAGTCAAAAAAATTTAGTTGATATTTTGGCAATTAACCACAAAAAAGCGAAAAATATTACACAAAACGTATAGTTTGGGTAAGAAGTTTAGACAATGACTTTGGTTTTGACGAGCATTTTTAAATATAATTTTCAAAAACACGGTGTTTTCTAGAAAACCTCTTGAGCTATCGCTTTGATGTTGTCTGGTTTTCCCATAGAATAATAATGCAAAACGGGAATGCCAGCAGCAAGTAATTCTTTGCTTTGCGCAATACACCATTCAATGCCTATTTGCTTGACCGCATCGTTGTCTTTTGCTTTTACCACGGCCATAATCAAATCATCTGGTATTTCTAATGAAAACCTATGCGGAATTAAATTGAGTTGTTTTTTGGTGGCAATAGGTTTTAAACCAGGAATAATTGGAACTGTGATGCCTGCTTTTCTACATTTTTTTACAAAATCAAAGTACTTTTTATTGTCAAAAAACATTTGTGTAATAATATATTCAGCGCCATTTTTGATTTTTTGCTTTAAAAAATGAATGTCGCTATCTAGACTTGGTGCTTCCATGTGTTTTTCTGGATAACCCGCGACGCCTACACAAAAATTGGTTTTAGCAGAGTTTTTTAAATCTTCATCTAAATAAATGCCGTTATTCAAATTGGTTATTTGCAAGACTAAGTCGGTCGCGTATTCATTACCGTCTTTTTCGGGTTTAAAGTAGGTTTCGTTTTTAAGTGCGTCGCCTCGCAAAGCAACTACATTTTCTATACCAAGAAAATCTAAATCGATTAATAAATTTTCTGTGTCTTCTTTAGTAAATCCTCCACACAATATATGCGGAATGGCATCTACATTATACTTATTTTGAATGGCTGCACAAATACCAACCGTTCCAGGTCGTTTTTTTACCACTTTCTTTTGCAATAAGCCATTAGCGAGTTCTTTAAATTCATACTCTTCTCTATGATAAGTAACGTCTATAAATGGCGGATTAAAGGCCATTAATGGATCTATACTATCAAAAATAGATTGGATGTTTTGACCTTTTAAAGGTGGTAAAATTTCAAAAGAAAACAATGGTTTTCCTTTTGCGTTTTCTATATGTTGCGTTACTTTCATTTTAGCCCCCTAGCCCCCGAAAGGGAAATTCCTATTAGGGGTAAATAGGGTTTTAATTTTATAAATAAATCTTTTTTTAAGGTTTTTTGTTCCCCCTTCGGGGGCTAGGGGGCCTATTCTGCCATATTTGGTGCTAACCATTTTTGCGCTAGTTCTTCCGTGATTCCTCTTCTTTTGGCGTAGTCTGCCACCTGATCGTCTTTAATTTTACCTAAGCCAAAATATTTACTTTGTGGATGGGCAAAGTAATAACCTGAAACCGACGAAGCTGGCCACATGGCCATACTTTCAGTCAAAGTGACGCCTATTTCTTGTTCAACATTTAATAATTTCCAAATGGTTGGTTTTTCTAAATGATCTGGACACGCTGGATAACCTGGCGCTGGACGAATACCTTTATATTTTTCCTTAATTAATTCTTCATTTGATAGATTTTCATCTGAATCATAACCCCAATAGTCTTTTCTGACCTTTAAATGAAGATATTCTGCATAAGCTTCTGCTAATCGATCACCTAAGGATTTAACCAAAATTGAATTGTAATCGTCTAAATTATTTTCAAAAGCTTTGGCTCTTTCTTCTACGCCAAAACCGATTGAAACGCAGAAACACCCTATGTAATCCGTTAAGCCAGATTCTAATGGCGCAATGAAATCTGCTAAAGCGATATTTGGTGCGCCCGCTGTCTTAACACTTTGTTGTCGAAGGGTAAGAAAAGCCCCCCCCGCCCCCGAAGGGGGGGCTACGTAGGCTTCGTTAATGTGTTTCTTTATATGATCGATGCTGTTGGAAAAATCATTTAAAATTTGTTTGTTTGTATATCTAACAATTTTAAAGCCTTTAGATTCAAGCCATTCTGTTCGCGTTTTATCATGATCTATTTGTTTTGGTTCGTTATGAATCGAGCCATCAACCTCTATTATAAGTCTTTTTTCTAAACAAACAAAATCAACAATATATTCTCCAATGATGTGCTGTCTTCGGAATTTTAAACCCTCAAGTCCTTTATTTGACAAGACATTCCAAAGCATTTTTTCTGCATCAGTTGGCTTGTTTCGCATGTCTTTAGCTTTTTCCTTGAGCAGATTATATAAAGCTGGACTTGCTGTTTCCCAAGTTTGCTTAGAATCCCCCGGAACAGTTATAGGGTTAGTTGAACTTGCCT
>Ga0208222_1000148_pt1 | contig 18512 bp, 25 predicted proteins | sample LakMenEpi13Sep09_FD_150694 | JGI IMG/M metagenome (GOLD analysis project Ga0208222, IMG submission 150694) | Freshwater microbial communities from Lake Mendota, WI - 13SEP2009 deep hole epilimnion (SPAdes) | ecosystem: Environmental > Aquatic > Freshwater > Lentic | place: Lake Mendota, Madison...
TGAGCCACAGTCACTCCTAAGCAAAGGTCACGGTGTCAGAGGCACCGGCAGCGGTGATCGTGTAGATGCGGCGACCACCCGAGGTAGTTGAGGTCTGCGTCACGCCGCCAGAAAAGGTCGCGGTATTGGCATCGGGGATAGACAGGATGACCACACCGGAGCCGCCCTGCCCACCTGTGGCAGTAGGGGTAGAAAATGTTCCGCTGGCGGCACCGCCGCCACCGCCTCCGGTGTTTGCTGACCCATTGGAGCCGTTGGCCCTACCATCAGACACACTTTGCCCGCCGTTACCACCGCCAGCGGTAGCTGTTCCTCGCGTAGTCCGAGAGCCTCCTCCTCCACCCCCACCCCGAGCAACCGACGATCCAGTAATTGAGGATGAAACGCCAGCGCCGCCGTTTCCCGCGCGAGTGCCGTTGATCGCCGTTTCCCCCACACCGCCGGCACCACCGCCACCGCCACCGCCTTGGTTCGCTAAGACACTACTGCTGCCGATTCCATTTCCACCAGCGTAACCTTCGTTACTGGTTCCTGATCCTCCGTTACTTGCCGTCGCCAATCCTGCGCCACCACCACCGCTGCCTCCAGATGAACCAGTTGCGGGTGTACTCGAATCGACATTGCCACCCTTGCCGCCGCCCGTGGACGAAACAGTGGCAAACGTGCTGGTGTTGCCGTTAGTGGCGCTGCCTCCTCCCGCGCCGACGGTCAACGAATACGCCGAAGCCAAGGTCGCATTGAACGCTGCCTCCGCGCTGGCACCGCCTCCAGAGTTTTCCCCCGACACATTGCATCGGTAACCGCCAGCGCCGCCGCCGCCACAGCCCCCGCCGACTGTCTGACCACCGCCAGCGCCGCCAGCGATGACAAGGTAACGAACGTCAATTGTTGAAGGCTGAACAAGAAAAGAGTTGATGAAAAGGACTGTCATGCCCTTGTCCCGATGATGTATACCTTTGCGCCCTTGGCTCCTGTGCCAGCGGTGTCGATGTCGATAGTGATCTCGGCATCGTCAGCGAGCGCGGAGTCGCTGATCGAGGTTGCGGTCGCGGCCGTCGTCGACGTCTTTTCGTTTGCGTCGATGCTGAGCTTATTTGCACCGAGGATCGACGTACCGCCCTCATTTATGTCGAATGTGGGATTACCTGACGTAGATGCCGTAGCAAGTGACGCCCGTACGGATGTCACCGTCATCGCAAATGGCATCCGGAAAGTTACTTTTGCTGTACCTGTCGTGATGTTTGTCGTTTCGTCGCTGACGGCGATTGCCAGCACGACGGGATCCGATGCCCACCGGAGGCCGGTGGTCTCACCCGATGCCGCCTCGAGGCGCTGCCCGTTTGTGCCGACGGCGAGCCGTGCGGGGGTGTCATTCGCTGAGGCGGCGATGAGGTCGCCCTTAGCGTCGACGAGGCTATTTGCGATGGCACCGATGCCGGCGGGGGTGACGGCGGCGTCGACATCGGAGAACGTCGATCCGTTCGATACTTGGAGCTTGCCGGTCGTGCTATTCCACACGACGCGGCCGGCCCATTTGGCGCCGGCGGCGAGTCCGGAGATTTGCGTCGACGTGTAGGACGTGATCCCGGGGGCGGCGTCGACGGCGTCGGCGAGTGCCTGTACGTCGCCGGGGATGTCGACGGGGTCGGTGCCCTCGGGGTAGGGGTAGCCCTTGGTCGTGGTGAGCGCCATGTGTCAGCTCCTAGGGGGTGGGCGGGGTCCAGTCCCCGAGATCGTCGTAATCGGTGAACGCGGCGGCGACCGCGTCATAGTCGGCATATTCGAGGGCGACCTCGGCGTAGGTGGCGCCGGTGACGGTTTGCAGCTCGAGGTCGATGCCGGCGGGCTTTTCGCTGACGGCGGCCGCGAGGGTGGCGACGCTGTCCGGGGTCTGCGCGGTGACGGTGACCACGGTGAGGAGGTATGGCGAGGACCCGTCGAGATTCCAGTAGACGCGGCAGGAGCGCGCCCCGGTGAGGGTTTGCTGTGTCGAGCGGATGATCGCCCGGATAGATCCGCGGCGCTGCAGCGTGGCGGAGTCCGAGATCGCGGCGCGCTTGTCGGCGTCGGCGATGGTGTCGAGGTTGATGCCGACGAGGTATCCGAGCCACCGGAGCCACGTGCGCGGGGCGGCGGCGGGGTTCGCGAGCTCGGCGGTGCCGGTGACGGAGGTGTCGGGGTCGGCGACGTCGGCGATGCGGAGCGTCGGCCCCATCGCCGAAAGGGTCGCCTTGCCGAGGAAGGTCTCGAGGTTGCCGTTATCGTCGTCGCGGACGTAGTCGGGCAGGAGTCGCCACACGTACCGCTCGAGCTCGGTGTCGGTGCGGGGTGCCATTAGGTGACCGTGATCGTGACGGTCCCGGCGGTGGCGAGGCCGGCGGGGGTGGTGATCGTGGTCGTGCCGCTCGGGGTGACGGTGCCGCTGACGACGTAGTCGACGCCGGGCACGTCGTCGAGGAGGGCGATGATCTCGGTGTCGATGACGCTCGCGTCCCATTCCCACGTGGCCGGGTTCACGTAGGCGCGGATCGCGGCGATGCACGCGTCGCGGACCTCGGTCGTGTCATAGCCGGCGAGCGCCTCGACGGTCGCGGCGATGTTCACGGTCGTAATGGTCGCCGGGATGACGACGGGGGTAATCATGGCGGCGGCGCGCTCGTCCATTTCGGCGGCGAGGGCGGTGCGCTTGCCGGCGGCGACCTGTGCGGCGTTGCCATACACGGCGACGGTGACGTACCCGAGATCGGTGGTCGCAAGGGCACCGGTCCCGTCCCATTGGTCATAGGCGACGGCGCGGGTGACGGCCGGGTCCTCGAGGCAGTAGGCGACGAAATGGTCGGCGACGACGAGGCTCGAGGTGACGCGGGCGAGGCGGGTGGCGGCGCGCTCGAGATAGGCGGTATCGGTTTCGGGGTCAGCTCCGCCCGACAGGGTGCCGGACAGGGCGACGGATACGGCGAACGGGATGGAATCGAGGACGTCGAGGGCGGCACCGGAGGCGACGGCGTTAGGGGCGGCGCCGGCCTCGAGGGCGCGGACGGGAACGGTGAGGCTCGCGCCGGTGCCGGTCGTGGTCGTCGTGACCTCGAGGACGATGTCGGTGCCGGGGACCTCGAATCGGAGGCCGGCGGTCACGGTCGCGGTGCGGGAGGTGTCCCACGTGATGACGGCGTTCCCGGTGGCGACAGCTCCGGGGAACCGGGCGACGTCATAGAGCGCGAGGATGTCCTCCTCGATCCGGCCCGGGAGCCGGTTCACCGAATAGATGACATCGGCGGCGCCGGTCGCCCATGCCTCGAGGAGCACGGTCTCGAGGGCGCCGTTCCGGGCTTCCCACGTGGGGAGGGCGGCGCGGATGCTCGCGAGCATCGCGTCGAAAGTTGCCTGCGGGTCGCGGTCGTCGGGGGTGATCTCTACCCGGGATAGCCCGAGGTCGCTCATGCGTAGCTCCTCCACGTCGCGTCGACGGATATGTCGCTGTCACCGGTCGGGGATCCCGCGATGCTGACGGCGATGACCTCGATATCGGGCTCGCAGTAGTCGATCGCGGAGCGGACATCGAGCTCGTCGACCCCGTCGGCGAGGGGATCGGACAACCCCCACAGGGGGGCGAGAGGCCGCTCACCGATGCGGCACGCGATGACGTGATTCACGGTTTCGGCGGCGTGGGCGGCCGTGCCTTGCTTCACGGTCGCGACGGCACCGGCGGCGTCGATGCGGAACGGGTGACGGAGGGTGATGCTCACGCGTTCACCCCGGTCTCGATGCGCCCGACGATGACCCAGTCGCCGGGGCCGACGGTGGCGACGAGGACACGGTCGCCGGTGGCGAACCGGTCGACGTTTGTGTCGACCTGTGCGAGTGAGTGAGTGTGGGCGTCGGGGCCGTTCGCGGACGCGGTCGACCTCGAGGGCCGGCGGAGCTTAGGCACCACGGCGTCGAGGGGACCGATCTCCGAGCTGCCATACAGCGCGGGAATCTGTACGTACACGCCCGAGCTATTGGCTCGAGTGACGGTGCCGCGATTCATTCCCGAGGCTAGGCTCACGTGCTGCCTCCCTTTTTACGTGGCTTCCGCGGCCGGCGGCTCTGAACATTGACGGGGCCGACGTTGTCGAGCGGGTAGGTAACGGATTCGACGAGCCACTCACCGGCATACCGGCCGACGTCGCTGACGCGGAGCCGGTCCCACGGCCGGATCCGCTGACCGGCGAGGTAGGGCAGGGTCACGTCGAGGGTGCCGGCCGATTCGCGGTCGTCGTCGGACAGGCTCACCGAGAGGGACAGGGCGTCCGATGCCGGGTCGCGTTTCCACGTCACCGGCCACGTCGCCGTTTTCGCACCACCGGTGTACGCCCAATAGGGGTCCCCGAAATACAGCACGCCGTCGCGCTCGAGCCATTCCCACTCAAGCTCACCGGCGAGCTCCTCGATGATGTCGAGTGAGCTCTGCGCCTCATCGTTCCCAGCCTGCCCGATCGCGACACGTTTCGCGGATTTCTGTGCGACGACGCGTCCGCCGACATCCTTCACGCGGCGGGTGACCCATTCGGTCGGGGATACCTCGCGCTCGCTCCCGACCTTGTATCGCTTGCGAAGCTGTCGGGCGATCTTGGACCGGCACCGGTACGACCACACGATCCCGGCGCCGTATTCGGCATCTATCGCGCCGACCTCCCACGCGCCGGCGGTCCCGGTGACGGTGACCTCGGCGCCGGGCTCGGCGAGGGGGGTGTTATCGAGGAGGCCGGTCGGGTCGGCGACGGCGATCGTGAGCTCATTGACTTGACCGACGCCGTAGTCGAGGGATATCTCGGTGATGAAATCGGTCACGTCGGCGCGGATCTTGCCGCCGGTGACGCGGATGAGATCGGCCGACGGGGTGCGGGTGGGCGGCTTGCTCATGCGAGGTCGGCGGGTTGCTTAGGCAGGAGATCGGGGCGCCGGCCGCCGAGGCGCTGAGCTGCCCGCACCTGTGGGGAGCGGCGGGCCGGGGATCCGGCCTCGGCGGGCGGGAGGCCGGCGGGAGCCTCGGGGGCAGGGACGCCCTCGGGGGAGGGCTCGGCGAATGTTGAGCTCATCGGCGCGGCCTCTTGATCGGGCCGACGGGGATCGCCGCGTCGGACGCTTGCACGAGGGTCAGGGACACCTCGGCGACGATGGGCTGACCACCGCCGTCCCACTCGAGCTCGGTGATGCCGAGATCGGTGATCCGGTAGGTCGCGCTACGGCCGGCGATCGACGCGGTACACGGGGCGACCGCTCGGGACATTTCCCGCAACGTGTCGAGCACCTGACTCACGGCGACGCCCATCTCACCCTTGCTCGAGGTGACGAGGTCCGCGGGGCGCACGACGGTCCCGATGCGGAGCTCCTCGAGGCCGACGCCCTGACGGAGGAGGAGCGGCCGGCGGCCGGGGCGCTCTTGCTCGGCGTAGGTCGCGGCCATGCCCGACCACGCGATTTCGTCCGGCCACCACGGCAGGACGACGGTGCCGATCCTGTCGGTCGTGAGCTTGATCTGTCGCGTGTCGAGGGCACCGAGCGGCGGCGGCGACTCGAGCGGGGGACGCTCATTTAGCGGGACCCTGACCTCGGTCGGGCTCATGCGGCGCTCCGCTCACGACGGATCCGCTCGGCGCGGCGCATCGCCCACAGGATCTCGGACTGTACGTCGATCCCGCTCTCGGCGTGGATCTCGCCGATCGTGATGGTCGGGCCGCCGGCGGCAGGGGTGACGGTCGGGGTCGCGACGGTGGGGAGGGTGAGCTGTGGCGCGGTGAACGTGGGCCGGTCGGCGTGATTGAGTGCCTCGAGGTTATTGACGCCGATCGCGCGCACGGCCGCGGCGCGCACGACAAACTCGCCATTTGACAGCCGGGCCGGGATCGAGTCCGACGTGCCGGTGCCGGGACCGACGACGAGACCGCCGTCGGCGAACGGGTATTCGGTGCCGGGGATTTGCTTGCCGTGGCGGCGGATGTAGATGTCGATGGTCCGCGAGGTCGGGATCTTTTCGATCGCCGTCGTCACGTCGTCGGCCTTGCGCTGAGCCCGCGTGAGTGAATCTTCGAGGCCGCGGTTTAGCTTTAGGTCCCCGTCTTTAGCGGCAGTCTTGATCTCGCCGACAGCCCGCGTGACAAACTTTGCGCGCTTAGCCGGCTTGTCAATGGCAGCGGCCGCCGTGGTCATGGCACTCGACACGGCGGCGGCGGTCTCATCGGTCGGGTCCTCGATGAAAGCCTTGAGCGCGGCGGAGTAGGCGTCCATCGCTGCCCGCCGCTCGAGTGCGCGGTTCACGCCGTCGAGCGATTTCGTCAGGTCGTCGGTCGCACCCTTGGCGGTGCGCTGTGCGGCGGTGAGATTGCCCGTCCATGTGGCGGCCTCGCGGCTCGCGTCGGCCGTGTTTTCGATCGCGGCGGCATAGCCGGGGAGGAGCTCCATGAGATCCTCGGTAGTCGCGCCGTATTGGGACGCCCACTTGTATTGGTGCGCGAACTGACGCGCCGCCTCGTCGGGATTTCCGCTCGTGACGAGATCCGCGAGTGATTTATCGAACGCCGCGAGGGCTTCCTTATTCGCCTCGAGGGACGTCTTGACGGGGGCGAAAAAGTTTAGGACGCCCTCGGCGAAGTTTGTCGCACGCTGCACCGCACTTGGGTCGATGACGGCGCGGAACGCGACACCGGCGCGCTCGAAATCGGTGGCGTAATCCTTGAGGTGCCCGCCGCCTTCCATCCAATGATCCTCGGCGGTAGCGGCGTAGGTCATGGCCGCTGTGACGGCGGCGATGCCGGCGGCGGCCTTGACGCCACCTTTACCGATTCCGACCATTCCGGCGCCGGCCGTGTTGATCATGGCGAGCTGTGCTCGGAGCGCGATGAGGCGGGGTCCGAGGATGAGGGCGGCGGTGCCGACGGCGGTCAGCCCGACGACGATCTTTTTAGATGAGTCGTCCATCGCGGCGAAAGCCTCGGAGATTGGGCGGACGATGCTGACGAGGCTCTCGAGCGCGGGCACGAGGGCGGCGCCGATCTCCTCCTGTAGGTTCCCGAAGTTTTGCTGTGCGATCGCGAGCTTCCCGGCGGTGGTCTCGCCGAACGCCTCGCCGACACCGCCGACCTTGCGCTCGAGGGCGCCGAGGATTTGCTCGAGGTCGCGGGATCGGTCACCCGTGGCGGTGAAGTCGATGCCGAGCTCCTTGAGCGCGCGTGCGTTGCCCATGAGGGCGCGCCCGATCGAGGTGGCGGCGGTGGGGACGTCGCGACCGGTGGCGATTGCGTAGTCATTGACGAGCGGGATGAGTCGCTGAATCTCGGCGCCGGTCAGCCGGAACCGGGCGAGGATGCCCTCGGCGGCGGCGAGGAGGTCGTCGTCGGCGCCGGTCGTGTTCATGAGCTGAGTGTTTAGGGCGGCGAATGACGCGGCGGTGACGTCATTTATCGCGGGGAACTTTTCCATCGCTTGCTGTAGCTGTAGCTGCCCGCGCTCGGCCTCGGCGAACGCCTCGACGGCGCGCTTGCCGAAATAGACGACGCCGGCGATCGAGGCACCGGTGACGAGGCCGCTGCCCATCGTCTTTCGGAATCGCTGCCATGCGGTCGTGGCTTGCTTGGCGGACGTGGTCGCTTGCTGCCCGGTCTGGCGGACGGCGGCGCGGAGCTTATTTGCCTCGGTCGTGTTGCGCCGAACCTCGGCACGTACCTCGCGATACGACTTTTCGAGTCGCTCGAGCTGCTCGCCACCCTTGCCCGTCCGCACGAGCTCCTCGCGGACTTGCTTCATTTCTGCCTCGAGGCGCTTGAGCTCAGCCCGGCCGTCTTTCGCCTTGGACGACAGCTCGTCCGCCATTGTGAGCTTTACGCTGATCTGATCGGCGCTCACAGTCTCACCTCCGGGCGGCTCGGGTTTGCTCCTCGATGTCGCGCTCACGCGACAGGCATAGGGCAGCTATGACGGGATAGTCCTCATCGGCGCGATCGAGGACGTCCCAAACGGAACCGAGGCCGGCGACCGCGAACCGCTGTGCGGTCACGATCGCCGGCTCCCGGCTCAGCTCGACGACGTAGGGTCCTCCTCGATCACGACCTCATCGAACGCTCCCCACCCGGCCGCCTCCATGAGGCGGGCCGCGGTCGAGGACACGTAACCGTCGGACCCGTAGAAGATCCGCACGGCGTCGCGCGCCGAGGTGGCGCCTAGCTTGTCCTGAAATGACTTATCGCGGAACGTGAGCGGGGAGCCCTCGTCGTCGACGACGGTCTCCCCGTACTCGGTGATTTCCTCACAGCACGCCGCGAGGAGGCTCGCGTCGAAATCGCCGGCGTCTTTCTGGGCGTCGGCGCGACGCTTGATCCGCTGTATTTCGGTTCGATCCGTCGGTGTCCGGTAGACGACCGACAGCTCGAGGATTTCCGGATGCCCTAACGTGGCCGGCTTAGATGTCCGGGCGCGGACTTTCGCCGCCACGCTGTCAAGGATCGACATGCCTCAGCCTTTCACTAGCCCTTGCGCGGAACCGAGAACGTGACGGAAAGCTCGACGATCTCGTCGTCGGCGTTCGCGTCCGCACCGGTGCGGGTGAAGCTCTCGACAGCACAGCCGGCGTAGCTGTCCGGCGTGCCGACGGGCAGGCCGTCGGTGTCGAGGTCCGAGATCGTGATGGTCGTCCCGTTGTATGCGTTCCCGCGATTGAGCTCCGACCACAGGGTCTCGTCGGTGTCGGGGTTCCACATTCGGGTAACGGTGATCGAGTCCCACGTCAGACGCGACGTGATGACCTCCATCGGCTCGCCTGCACCACGGCGACGCATCTGATTCGACCGGTTCGCGGTGATGTCGCTTGAGGTCATCCACACGCCCGGCATCGAGGAAACGGTCACCTTCCGGCGACTCTTAGAAATGTATTTCGACACTTGTTAGCTCTCCTTAGATGACGGCGTTCGCGTCGCCGACAGCGATGGTGAAATCGACGAACTCGACCGATTCGGCGAATCGGATCGACACGTCGGCGCTGACCCGGTTGTCGGCGGGATTCGCCCCACCGGTGACCGAGACCACGTACCCGGGATCGAGCTGCACACCGCCGGCGATGCGGGGCTGCAGATAGGCGGCGTAGCCGGACAGGAATCCGCCGAGCTCGCCGGCGGCGGCCGCGTAGGTGGCGGCGGTGCCGGGCTGACCGACGTACCGCTCGAGGATCTCGGCGCCGCCGTAGCTCAGGGCGTTGATCATGTCGCGGAACTGTGCCGGGGTGAGGTTTGTCGCCGGGGCGCGGAGGGTCTGCCACGAGTAGATGCGGCAGATTCCGCCGATCGTGCGGATCACGGTGACGCCGGCCGCGTTAGCGGTCGACCAGTCGCTCGAGGTGACGGCACGCTCGGGCGTGACGTCGACGGTCTGGCGGGCGTACCGCTCGGCGAGAGCGGACTCGCCGATGCCGACGGCGTGGGCGCGGGCGCGGAGAGCTGCAGCGAACGCGGTCGGGTCGACGGTCTTAGTGCCGCCGGCGCCGTCGGGGACGTTCACGTGCGGCCACACGAGCATCGCGTGGGTCGAGCCGCTGAGCGCCTTCACGGTGGCGGCCGCGGAGGTGGCCGTCGACAGGCTCGCGCCGGCGGCGGCGGTGACCATCGCGAGGCGGTCATTAGCGGCGGCGTGGGTCAGGAGAGCGGCGCCGGTGGTGCCGTGGGCGACGCCGGGGGTGGCGATCGCACCGGGACCGAGGTCCGGGGTGACGCCCGCGAGGACGGTCGCCCACACGACATTGGCGTAGTCGTCGGTGCCGGTGGCGAGGCTCGTCGCGGACACGTTGCCCGAGGGCAGGGTGCCGCTCGAGGTGACCGTGAATCGGGTCGAGGCGGCCGCGGCGGCGACGAGATCGGCGGCGGTGGCGCCGACGTAGGTCTCGGTCACCGAGCCGGCGACGAGGGTCAGGGTCGTCGTCGAGGCGGTCCATTCGGCGGTGTACGCGTTCGCGTAGGCGCCGACGCTCTTAGCGGTTACGACGATCTTTCCGCTGTCGAGGCTGACGGTAGCGGCGACGGGGGCGGGGCCGTAGGCGCGGCACACGACGAGCTCGGCGACACCGGAACGGAGCGCGAGCTCCGCGGCGTCGTACATGCTCGTCCCGCCGGTGCGGGCTCCGAACGTTGCGGCGTACTCGCGCATCGAGCGGACGATCGTGGGGGTCGTCGGCCCCATTTGGGTCTGGCCGACGATGAAGTACCTGCCGGACACCGGACCCGCGGTCGGGGGTGAGCTCGGCGAGGTGTTGACGGTAACGGCGACGCGATCGCTCACGGTTACAGCTCCTCGGTTTCGGGATCGGTGGACGGCTTGCCCTTGCCCTTAGTGGGCGTGGGCTTTTCGACCTCGACCGGGGGAGCCGGTTCGACGTCGACGGATGGGGGAGTGCCGAGGGCTACCTCGGCGCGCGAGACTCGGGACACGAGGGCGCTCCTCGGGGGTTAGTTGGGCGGGAGGGTGGTCGTGACGGCGGTGTACCCGTCGACGTCGATCTCGGTCTCCTCGATGTCGGCAGGGACAGGGATCGGGCTGAGGGTCTCGAGGACGCCGGCGCCGAGACTGAGCTGCCCCGCGGCGAGGGGGCGACCGCGGAGATCCTGAGCGGCGGCACCGGTCTCCTCGGTCATGTCCTGAGTCAGGAGCTCGAAATCGTCGGGGAATGATCCGGACGCGAGGAGGGACTCGCGGACGGCGAGCATGAGGCGATCCCTGTCGCGGCTCGCGTGCTCCTCACCGCCGGCGGTGTCGACGCGGCATCCGACGACGATGGTCAGGGAGTATCCGACGACGTAATCGCACGGGTCGCCGGCGGCGCTGACGGACTGTCGGCGCATCGTGGGCGAGCCGGTGGACATGACCACGACACACGGGTAGAGGGCGGGGTCGGTGGGGAGGCCGTCGGCGAGGAGGTACGCCTCGGCGGGCGGGTTGCTCGGGGTGTCGACCTCGAGGGCGGTGCGGATCGCGGCGAGGCGGCCGGGCACGGTGGCGGCGAGGTGGTCGCGCACGGTGGCGCGCACGTACTCGTGGCCTCTCATAGGTCCGCCGCCGTCCGGACAAACCGGCGCATCATGGCGACTACGCGCTGCTTTTCGGAGGGACTGAAACGGGGCACCGGGTGGCGCTGTGGGTTGCCGCTCCCGGTCACGTGATAGCGGGCGTAGGACGGTGAGGACGCGCCGGGCGGCGGGCCGTAGACCGCGAACCTCGGGCCACTATTGCGCGGCTCGGGGCGGGTCAGGTCATCGCGGAGGACACCGGTATCGACGAGGATCTCGCCGGGGTTGCCGACCGCGCTCTGACGCTTGCGGAGGATCGTCTGAGCGGCGAGGGGTGACCATCGCCCATGCGATCCGGTGGCAAAAATCTCGCGCTGACGCTCCGCCCATACCTGACCGATCTCGGGCCACCCGAGCGAAAAATCCTCGGCGATCTCGGCGAGGACACCGAGGCGACCGTCCGCGGATCCGTCCCACGAGTACCCGAGACCGAATAGACCGCGGCCGGCCTCGGCACGGGCACGCTGACGGCTCCGGACTTTCGACCGGTAGCGGGATGCGGCGCTCATGCGACTCGGTCGACCCTCGCGGCGGGGTCGAGCATGAGGCGCTCGTCGAGGGTGAGGAGGCGCACGAGCTCGGGTCCGGTGCTGTAGGACAGCTCACCGGGGCCGGTGTAGGTGGTGCGGCTGTCGGGGTTGCTCCACAGTCGGGCGGCCACGCGCACGGCGACAGCTCGAGCGGCCTCGAGGCGGTAGTCGGTGGCGGGGAATCCGGCGACGTAGGTCACGGTCGCGGTGGTCCCTTGTGTGTACCACGTGGGGAACACGAGCGCGCCGTCAGCGCGGAGGGTGTACCCGGTGACAGCCTCCCCGCCGATGGTGACGGAGGTGATCGAGGCGACCGGGGTCTCGGACAGCTCGGCGGCCTCGCGAATCACGGCGACGGTTTCGGTGCGGGTCTCTTGTGTGAGGTTGCGCCGACAGTACGCGCGCACGAGCGCCGTCGCCCGGTCACACGCGGCCTGTGCCTCGACGGTCGGGGTGCCGGTGGGGATGAGGAGCTGAGTGAAAGTCGCGAGCTCCTCGACGGTGACGAGGCTCACGCGGACGCCTTACGTCCTCGAGGCTTAGGGGCGGCCGTGGTGCGCGCCTCGGGGGCGGTGGCCTTTTCGGGGGCGACCTTGTGCCCGAGGGCGGCGAGCTCGGCGTCGACGAGCTTGACCCGGTCGGGGAGTCCGCGGGCGACGTAGCCGCGGCGCTCGTCGAGGAGGGCGGCGATTAGGGCGTCACTCATGGGCGAGCTCCTCGAGGTAGCGGGCGTGGTGCGCCTCGGTCAGGGTGTACGTCTTTAGGTGGGGCATGAGGGCGCCGGTGTGGGCGTGGATCGGGATGCCGGCGGCCTCGAGGCGGCGCATGAGCGCGAGATCCTCGGAGTACCAGTCATCGCCCACGGGGCCGTCGGCGAACCATGCCCACGCCGGCCCGATGCTGTCGGGCCGGTTGTCGCGCACGGTCTCGAGCGCGGAGCGGTGGATGAGGACGCATCCGGATCCGCTCGCGTCGACCTCGATGAGGCGGTCGCGGGGATAGTCGTGAATGGGGGCGTATCGGCCCTCGACGCGGCGGTAGATCGTCGGGACGGGTTTCGGGTACAGCTCACCGGGGTCGGGGAGGTACGCGGCGAACACGAGTCCGGACACGACCGGCACGCTCACCTCGTGGGCGGCGTCGATGAGCCGGTCGAGCGATGTCAGCGGGAGCCGCTGATCGGTGTCGAGCATGAGGAGCCACGGGCTCCGGGTTTGCTCGAGGAAGTAGTCGACGACACGGTTTCGGGATCGCGATAGGAGGTTTCCCTCGACGCGCACCATGCCGTCGATGCGGCTCGAGCGGGACAGCCCGAACGCGAATAGGTCGGCGGAAAATGCTCCGTCGACGGATCCGCCGTCGATGATGCCCACGTGGATTCGGTCGGATGATTTCATCGGCTGCCTCTTGCCGTAGATGGTCGCCCCATGCCTCGGCCCCGCGGGATCGCCGCGGGGCCGAGGGGGACGCGTATTTAGTTATCGAGCGACGTGGACCTAGAAGCTCGGGGTAGCGAGACCGGAACCGGTCACGATTCCGTGTGCTCCGGGGACTCGCCCTGCCGTGAACGCGCTGAACCCGAACACGACGAGGAGGACACCGAGGCTCGCGGCGTTCGTCTGCTCCGCACGGATAAGGAGCGGCGCGGCCGCGTCCTCCCACAGGTGCAGCTCGTCCGCGGAAACGCCGAGGATGACGTCCTGATTCGTGGCCGTGCCGAGGTTCGTCGGGATGTTCGCGTCGAGGATGACGTCGACGCCCATGATGTTTCCAGCGACGCCGCCGTATCCGGGCGTAGCGAACTGACCCGCCGCGCGGTCGACATTCGAGCCGGCCTGCAGGAACGGGCTATTAGACCCGACAGCGGCGGCGAAGAACGCCCAGCGACGCGGGTGCATGACGAAATGGGTCACGCCGCGGAACGCCCCCGACTGAACCTGCTGCACGAGGTCGAAAAGCTTGGGGTAAGCCTCGGCCGCCGTGGGATCGGTGTCGGTGTACGTGACGGACACGATGCCCGACACGTTGCGGATGCCGCGGTGCTCACCGCTCGAGCCGGCGCCGTTGATGAGCTGCGAGTCGAGTGCGGTGTTGTACGCCGACACGAGATCGCGGACGATGATCTGCTCGGTGCCACGGCCACGGCTAATGCCCTGAAGCGACACGGTCTGCTGACCAGCGATCGTCACGACGGGAACGCTGAGCGTGGTCTCGTCGAGGTTTGTCTCCGAGGCGCCCGTATTCTGCGTAGCCTGCACCGCGGCCGACGTGCCGGTCGTAATCCGCGGGATCTCGACGGTCATTCCCTCGGCGGGGAGAGCCATGCGGTTAGCGATGTCGGCGAGCGGACGGCCGGCGCGGAGCGCGGGCGCGTACAGGTCGACGAGGTACTGCGGGACGACGATCGCACCGAGGGCGCTCGTGCCGATTGCGCGGGACTCGAGTGCCGAACCGCGGTCGGTGCGCTCCTCCTGCGAGTGACGTGCGAGGCGCTGTGCAGCCTCGACGTCGCCGTAGGTGCGCGAGATCACGTCGCTGATGAAGGAAATGCCGCGACGGTCAGCGTCGGGATTGTAGGTGCGCTCCTCGCGCTCGACGCGTGCGACGGCGTCATAGGCGCGAGTCTCGGCGAGGTTTGTCGAACGGGACTCGAGCTCGGCGATGCGAGCCTCGAGGTCGGTGCGAGCCTCGACGGCCGCAACGCGGGACTCGAGCTCGGCAGCCGGCACGGTCTCCTCGGAACGCGCCTCGACCGACTCGATCATGTCGTCGTGTGACATGCGTGTGTCTCCAATGGTCTCGGATGGGTTGGCGGGGTCCGAGGTGGCTTCCGCCTCGACGGCGACGTCGTCGCGTGTCTCGGTGTCGTCCGGCTCGGAAATAGTCGCGGCACGTGCCTCGACTAGGTTTGTGGCGTCGCTCTTGAGAGCGACGGATGTGGCGTCGTACCACGGCCTCGTGACGATGCTCGCGTCCACGAGCTCGACGTCCTCGAGGACTCTCGTCCCGTTGCGGTCGATCGACTCACGTACAGGGAAGAATGAGAAACTCATTTTCGCGAGATCGCCGCGGCGGAGCGCGCTGACCACGCTCGCGGCGTAGCTCGAGCCCTCGACGTCGAGCGACGGGACCTCGACGACGAGGCCGGTGTCATCGGTGCGGAGGGTCATGGTGCCGCCGCGGGTCGACGCGAGCGGGATACCGGCGTGATCGAAAAGCAGCTCGACGACGGCGCCCTCGGCGAGGGTCCGGTCGAACGCCGAACGGGACACGACCTCGCCATGCGCGGGGGAGTCGAATACGGCGGCGTAGCCGATGATGCCGACGGATCCGTCGACAGCCTCGCGGACCTCCCACCGGGCGTCGGCGCTACGGCGCTCGAGGGCGGGGGCAGCGGAGCGGGAGAATGTGTCGCCGTCGACGAGATCCTCGGTCGGGGCGTCATCGGGAACGTCGTCCTCGGTGTCGTCCTCGACGACCGTGAAATCGGACGCGCGGCCGCCGGCGACTCGGTCGGTCTCGACCCACTCGCCGTCGGTTTCCTCCCACACGGCGACGAGGATCGCGGGATCGTCGGGCGTGGCCTCGACGCTGTCACCACCGGGCACGTCGAGCGTGCCCTCGGTCATGACGTGCAGCACACGGCCGCGCTGACCGTCGCCCCACGTGACGACGTCGTCGGTTTCTGGCATGAGCGGGTCCTATTCGGGTAGCGGGGGAAGATCCTCGAGGGCGCGCATCTCGTCGACGGTGAGCGGCATACGCCCACCCGTCATCCGGCCGATGCGTGCCGCCGACTCATAGACGGAGAAACGTGTCGCGATGTCCGCGCGCAGGAGTCCACCGGTGCGGAATCGGACGCTCTGACCGGTGGGCAGGAGCGCCGACAGCGCCTCCTCGACGCGCGCGATCCACGGCGTGAGCGTGAACTGTAGGAACCACGCGACACGTTGCTCGGTGTTCGCGTAGGTGATCGCCTGCCCCGATGTCGCGGCGCCGATCATTTCCGGCGGGCACCCGAATAGGCGAGCGATCGCCTCATTCGAGAATCGCTGAGTATCGAGAAACTGAGACTCATCGGGGCGCACCGAAATCGGCTCGTATGCCATGCCGGCGCCAAGGACGGCCGGCTCACGCTTGCCGTTTATCGCCGCCATGAATCGGGCCTTGAGCTCGGCGGCCTGTTCCTTAGTGACAGCCTGATCGGTCGTCAGCACCGCGGACGGTACAGCGCCGTCGGTGAAGAACTGTGTTCCGAAAGCCTCGGCGGCGAGACCGCCGGCGATCGTGGTGCGCGCGTACTCGATGACGCTCAGCCCGAACGGGTTACCGGGAACGGTGAACGCGGGCAAATGCCACCCGTCACCGAGCGGCCACAGGTCATGATCGACGCCGCCCCACGTGATCACCTTGCGCCCGCTTTCCACGCGACCCGACACACGGTCGGGGTGGATGAGCTCGAGGCCGACAGGGAATCCCGCGCGGTCGGTTTCGGTGACGACGCCGTAGGCGTTGCCGCGGAGGAGGAGCGAGGTGACGAGCATGTCGCGCCACGTGATCGGGGACACGAGCGCGCTCGGCGCGGTCAGGAGCCGCGACGGCGGGAGCTCGATGCGGGTCGTCCCGCGGTCCTCGATTTGCGCGACCGGCAGGGTCGAGGACGTGCCGGCGATGAGCCGGATACACGCCCACACCGCGGAGTGACGGAGCGCCGAATCGGAGTCGACCGTCAGCGTCGACGTCAGCCGGCCCGACCGGTATTCCTGCAGGAGCGACGTGACGTCGGTCGCGTGCCGCTTTTCGGGGGTACGGAAAAGGCTCACGAGCTACGCCCGAGGAGGTAACCGATCGCGACGCATGACACGCCGGCGACCGCGAGCCCGAGCGGGACAGCCACGACAAACGCGGCCGCGACAATGAGGGCGAATCCCGCGAGCTCGAGGATCGTCGAAACGGTATCCATGCGGCTCCTACCAAATGCTCGAGAGGACGTCGGTGGTGTGGCCGGTCTGCCACGCGTACAGCGCCGCCGTGACGGCGACGAGGGGGGCGATGTCGATGGGGGAGCGGCGCCGGTCCCATACCCACGCGTCACCTAGCGGCCGCACGATCGCGGCCGCGACCGCCTCGTCGAGCGGTTCCTGCCCGATATGGACGAGCTGCCCGGACGTGACCGCGTCATAGAACGCGCCACACGCCCGCCCGAGATCCGCCCCCGATAGGGGTAGGACACGGTCGGCGAGCTGATCGGTGAGCTCCTCGAGGAGGCTCGACACCGGGGCGCCCGATGCCTGCAGGGCGACGACAGGCTGCCCGTAATGCTCGGCACGTTTCGTCAGCCACCGCGTGACCCATTCGGTCGACGGTTTCGACGCGACGAGCTCCACGTGTGGGCGCCCATCCTCGCGGGTTCCGCACACGGCGACCCACGCGATCGAGCGATCCCACGATACGTCGACAGCGAACGCGACACGCTCACCCTCGACGATTTGCGACTCGGGATCCCGCGCGGTCTCCCACGCGGCCTCGTCGATGACACTCGAGGCGCCCATCGACGGCGGGTCCTCCCACCACCCCAAACGCTCCCGCATGTATTCCCTCGGGGGCAGGGCACGGCGCTCGGCCTCGAGGTACTCGACCGTCATGCGCCGACCGAGGGCCGGGTTCGCGGCTTGCCACAGCTCGACGTCGTCGAGCGCGCATCCCTCGGTCCCGTACCGGTGATCACACTCGGGGCGGGCGCATCCGCCCGGCTCGGTCGACCATTCGACCCACACGAGGGACGGGTCGCCACCGGGCCGGCCTCGATCCCGTAGGGATCTCAGCACGTCGGACTCGCGGACGCCGGCTGAGCTGCCATATCTGACGGCGGGGGCGCTGCGAGCGGAAAGGGTCGGGAGCAACGCCCCGATTTGGGCGCCCGACAGGTACAGCGCCTCGTCGAGGATCACGACGTCGGCGGATAGACCACGGCCGGACTGACCCGACGTGCGCGCCCGGAAATCGAGCCGGGCACCGGACAGGAGCTCGATGCCTTGCTCCCCGTTCGCGTTTCGGATCTTGCGGACCCGGCGACGGAGGTCGTCGTGATTAGTGATCGTGGCGACCAGATCCCGGTGCGCCTCTTGAGTCGTCCGGAATAGATGCGCCGACCAAATGACGAGCTCGGTGTCCCTCACGAAAAGGTCGTGAAGGACGCTCATCATGAGGGTCGCCGTCTTGCCATTCTGGCGCGGACACACGACCGCGGACTCGAGGACATAGTGCCCCCGAGCGTCCTCGGACAGGATCGCCTCGAGGGTGATCTCCTGCTCGGGGTCTGGGTCGATCCCGACCGACCGAGCAAGCTCGACAGCCTCCCGACCCGACGACCCGACCACCCGATCGGGCACGGTCAGGAACGCGGGACGAGTGATCGTCCTAGAGCGCGGCACGGCGAGCCTCACGTCGAGCGCGGAGCTCGTCGAGGCTGTCACCCGTGGACTCGACCTCGGCGAGCGCCTCGAGCATCCGGGCCGACAGCTCCCGGGTGAGAGCCGCGAGGCCGGCAGAGGATTCGGCGCCGTCGTCGACACGTCGAGCGAGGGCGATCGCTGCCCGGCCGGCGGACGAGTCAGCTCGACCGGCGGCCTGCAGCTCGCGGATCACCGCGCCGGTCACCCCGTGGTCGACCTCGACCGGGGCATCGGTGCGCGGCTTGCGCGGTTTCGGTGCCTTGACGGTTTCGGGCTTGCCGGCCTTGCGGGCGCGGGCGCCGGCTTGACGACAGCGATCCGAGCACCACCGCGCCGAACGGCGACGGGTCTCGAAATCGGAGCCGCATCGGGCGCACGTTGCGGTCATCGGTGCCTCCGATTACGTGACGACGCGAGGTGCGGGGAGAGAAACGCGATGG